>Ga0209427_10000630_pt1 | contig 38169 bp, 29 predicted proteins | sample DeeMarSWOR136_30_FD_187465 | JGI IMG/M metagenome (GOLD analysis project Ga0209427, IMG submission 187465) | Marine sediment microbial communities from White Oak River estuary, North Carolina - WOR-1-36_30 (SPAdes) (version 2) | ecosystem: Environmental > Aquatic > Marine > Intertidal zone >...
ATAAGCACCAGCCCAAATAGACCCGGTCACATAAACATGGCCAGAACCATCTACTCCTACGTCCTCAGCCTGGTCATAGTAGTGTCCCGGTCCATTGTATCTTCTTACCCAAAGCTCATCTCCACTTGGGGCATACTTTATAGTGACCCATACAGAGACCTCATAGGTTTCCCAAACATCAAGACTTGCTCCGGTCACATACACGTTGTTAGTACCATCTATGGCTATGGCCCTAGCCCAATCAGCGTCGTTTGCTGGTCCATTATATCTTCTTACCCAGAGTTCATTACCATCTGAGTCATACTTCATGGTAGCAACGTCCCCATCTGTGTCAACACCGTAACTTGTTCCGGTCACATAGACATTGCCGGAATCATCTGAAGCTATGGCAGCAGGCCAATCATGGGCGCTTGCTGTTCCGTCGTATCTTCGAACCCAAAGCCAAATGCCGGAAGCATCATATTTAATAGTAGCATAGTCATTTCCCGTTCCACTTCCATTACTCCACCCGGTCACAAAGACATTCCCAGAGTTGTCAATTGCTATAGCACAGGCTTGATCCCGTTCGCTCACCGGTCCGTTGTATGTTCTTACCCAGGCAGTATTTCCATTGGAATAGTATTTGATAGTAGCATAATCAAAGTAATCTGGATAGCTGCCGACATCTGCATGCGTTCCCGTCACATAGACATTTCCAGAACCATCCACCGCCATAGCCCAAGGTTCATCAATCGCATTTCCCGGTCCATTGTATCTTCTTACCCAGACCTCAGCACCATTTGGGTCGTATTTTATGGTGGCATAGTCCCGGCCTGTTCCATTACCGTCGCTCGATCCGGTCACGTAAACATTGCCAGAATCATCTACTCCTATGGCACAAGCTGCATCGCGCTGGCTTGCCGGTCCATCGTATCTCCTAACCCAAGCGGTATCTCCATTAGCACGATACTTGATGGTGGCGTAGTCACTGCCTGTCCCAAGACCGCCGCTCGATCCGGTCACGTAAACATTACCAGAATCATCTACTGCTATGGCAAAAGCTAAATCCTCGGTTCCTGGTCCATTGTATCTTCTGAGCCAGGCAGTATCTCCATTAGCATAATACTTTATTGTGGCATAGTCATAACCTGTTTCGCTGCTCCAACTATATCCGGTGACAAACACATTGCCAGAACCATCTACCGCTATGGCCAAAGCACAATCATCATCGCTTCCTGGTCCGTCGTACCATTTCACCCAGGAAGTGTCCACAATCATTTCAGCCGCAGCAGGCAAAGCCCAAAAAACACAGTTCGACAAGCTTACTGTACTAAAGAGCAAAGTCAATAAAATCTTTTTGTGCATCTTTCACCTCGTGGAAAAGGAAGGAAGAAAGCGCTCAAGCACTCCTTGAAGTAGCTGGCAATATCATTCTTTATGGTTTGGTTGGCTGGATATTAAGTTAGATGTCATTTGAAAGCTAACACTCTGGCGGCGGTCCACCTTTGAATAGATAATTTATCAAATAGACTACATCTGATGAGTTCATGGTATCATCGGAATTGACATCACCTGCCTGAAAAGGCGAAGGTTCCGGCCCATCTTTGAAGAGGTAATTTATCAGATACACAACGTCAGCCGAATTGATTATCTCATCATCATTTATGTCACCCAGGATGAATAAAGAGAAGTGGAAAGGATCAGACTGAAAATCACTCTGGTTCCCAGCTAAATCAAATGCCCTGACCCTCCAATAATAACTTGTATCCGGATTTAAAGCTTGATTCTCGGGGACGGTGTAAAAGTTGTCCGCTAAATTGTCGACTGTGGTCACCTGGGCTGTAAACTCGCTATCCGGAGAGTATTGTAGTGTAAATCTCACCGGTGCGGAGAAAATGATATCATTCTTCAAAGTCGCAGGTTTCATGGTTCGGCTTCCTTCGGCTTCACTTAGGAGGAGTCGCTCACCAGAGAATGAAAAAGCTGCTGATGACCATTCAAAGGTTGGCGTGCTATCACATATGATGGTATCATCTTCTGGAGAAATTAAGACCGGGATCTCTGGTGGTTGAGTATCCACTGTAAAGGTGAAGGCAGTTTGATATCCGCTTGAGTCACCACTTTCTTTGACTGCCTGCACTCGCCAGAAATAAGAGGTATCACTCAGGGCAAGAGTTTCCGGAAGCTGATAGAAATTCCCTGGTATATCTGAGATGGTTATAATATTGGTTAGGAAAGCTTCATCTGCCGAATATTGCAGGGTATAGGTGATAGTAGGAGAACCCCAGGAACCTGATTCTTCATTGTGCTTGTAAACGGCAGACCACTCGAATTGAGGGGTAGTGTCGTTGATATAGGAGAAGTTCTCTGGATAGATCAAATCGGGAGCAAGGAATTCATAGGTGGCAAAGTAAACGTTCCAGTCACCATCTCTATCAGAGGCCCAAACCACACACGGATTTCCTGATTGATCAAACAAACAGGCAGGTTCGTAATCATTGTTCAAATCGGTGGTGACCTGTTGAGGCAAAGACCAGCTTGTCCCATAGCAGAAGCTGACAAAGATGTCCCAGTTTCCGCATCTGTCGCTCATCCAGGTTAATGCAGCTTCTCTTGAAGGATCTGCACTTATGCTGGGCATGATGTCGTTATATGGATCAGCGGTGATCTGAATGGGGGCTGTCCATCCGGTTCCATCGTTATAGCATGTATATATGTTTGCATCCCCATCCCTCCAGCTATGCCAGGCCACCCAGATATTGCCAGATGCATCCCTGGTGATGGTGGGTGCTAAATCGTCGTCTGGATCAGTAGTTACCGGAATTAGATCAGACCAGGTTCCATTATCGTAGTAGATCGAATAAATATCCCAGTTCCCGTTCCTGTTGGTAGACCATGCTACCCAGATTTTGCCAGAGGTGTCGGCTACAACCACAGGATTGCAATCATCATGGAAGTCGTTGGTTATCGTTATGCGAGCTGACCAGGAGCCATCGTAAAAGCTGGCAAAAATGTTGGAGTTTACATTCTGATTGATGGTTCTCCAGCCCTTCCACACCACCCAGACTTCGCCCTCCCTGCCCACGGTAATCGCTGGTTCCACATCGTAATCAGCTCCCGAAGTTATTATGGTTGGAGACGTCCAACCGCCTGCAGTGCGGGAGCTAACGCATATATTGAAGTTTTCATTTCCGCTAATCTCTCTAAGGCTTTGCCAAGCCACCCAAACTTTGCCCAGACTATCAGTAGCCATGGCTGGATGGAAATCCCAGTAAACATATACATCTACCGCCTCGGCAGGAGACCAACTTGTGCCGTTGTAATAGCTGGAGTAGATATTGGAACGTACGTCTCTTCCGGTCTCATAGGTAGCCCAGATATTGCCCGAAAAATCGGCAGTCATGGCTGGACTTCCATCGGAAAACTCGCTGGTGGTAACCTGCGTAGGTGTCCAACCAGAGGTCCCACATTGCTCTTTTATTTGGGAGGAGTCGGTTGTTTGTGCTGGTTGACTCTGAACGTCTATGGTGAGCGTTGGATCACCTAAAACATTATTTCCGAAAAACCACCCTCTTTCATTGGAGCTAAATCCATACTGAGCTTGTACTTCAAACCATTCTTTGAAAGCGTCGCCAATGCTTTTTCCTTGACCTAAAGGATCATAAAAGGAGACAAAATCGAGCATGCTTCCTGTCTTGGCACTTCCTACTGCCGCCAAACCATAATCGTCAACGAAAATATACCAATTCCCCAGATTATTGGTCTCCACAAACCTCGTGTTAGAGCAGGCAAACAGATTATAGAAGAACGCATGGGGCTGTAAGGCATGAATTTCGTAATTGTATACGCTTCCTCCTCCCCACTCGCTATAATCGATCAAGAACGTATGCGCCCAGCAAGAGGAGTGTGCGCACAGCTGAATAAATTCATAATCCTCGAGTAGTCCTTGCTTATAGTTGGTGGCGATGGTTTGATTGACCTCATTTATGACCGTTACATCGCCATAAGCATAGCTTAAGTCACAGTCGTAAAAATAATCCCAATCATCATCCACGAAGGATAAAGCTCTATGAGGAAGGGAGAGATTCCCAATCCGATAATTATGATTTTTGGTGAAATAGTTATCCAGAAGCTGAACTTGGCTTCCCCACACAAGACTTGAGGGTGCTAATCTTCCCACCCAAATTTCCGGTCCAAGATCTCCTGATCCAGCGGAAAGACCTTCCAGGAGCCCATCGTTGTTGGAATCAGACCAGGTTCCGTCCAACTCCATAAAGTAGTAATCGATGGGGAATTCTTCCGCTCCCCAAACGTAAAGCTCGCACCAGGCAACTGGCAAATCTCCCACCAACACAGCGCCCATTAATCCGGACTGTTCCCATTTGTATTTCAGGGAATCTCGAAGGTCCTGATAATCGCCGCCAGTCCACAGATCCACCTCCACTGTGTAACCGTCCTGAACAAGATCATTCACATATTGGTCTAATGAGGTCTGGATTCGTGGATAAAGATCGGAATTGATGATAACTGCCACCAGAGAATCTGTGGTTTTTGGCCTGGGAATAGCTTTCGCCGAAAGTCTTCGAATAGTTTTGACCTTGAGAGGAGCGGGGGGAAGTCGAATGGCTTGAAATTGTTTAAAACTGGTCGGTTGTCTTCCCAATGGATCAATCCACTCAAGTTTTTTTACTTTCTTGAAATCAATCTTTTTACATTCTCCTATGCTTGGACAGATATAGTTAAGATAGGATAGCAAAAATGTGAGAATTATGCTCCCAGAGATCGCTTTTTTAAACATTTCTTTCCTCCCCCGCCGTTGGCGGGATTTTCAACTTTCTTTTGCCGTCCACTAAAAGGTGGAAATCATTAAGATGTTTCGATCGATTTCTATTGAAGTTTAACTTCTTCGTTAATGAAAAGTTTATTAATCTGGTTTGTCAAACCATAAATAAACAACCTTCTATTTCTATTATAATAAAATTCAATCAGTTGTCAAGCGTGAAATGGAAAGCATTTGCATCCGCTGATGCGGTATGATTAAGCTGCGTGTTAGAAGCAGATGCGACGCATTTTCACAGGGTTCTGTGGTATGCCCGCATGGTCAGGGGAGAGCACGTCTGAAAACATAGATGTCGGAATGAGGCTTAAATCAGTAGTATTCAAACTTCTCCCATGGTTTGTCATGCATATTTTTTAACCGTGATTCTAAGTCTCCAACGTGGATTTCCAATTTATGACCATCGGGGTCGAGAAAATAAAATGAGTCTCCATCAGATTCATTTTCTGACCATTCTACACAGCCATACTTTAGGAGACGTGTCCTTAAAGACTGATAATCTGAACTATTGCATGTAAACGCAATGTGGGAATAATCTGTTCGTTTAGCATCTGCCACTTTTGGATATAGATTAAGAGCAATCCAAGTATCAGCTGCGGTAAGATACGCCCCATTTTTCCATTTTGCGACAGGCTTTAAACCCAATATGTCCTTATAAAATTCAAAGGATTTCTCAATATCCTTAACTGCTAATGTAATGTGATTAATTCCTCGAATCATTTGTTGTACACATAACGGCTAGCATAACCTGCGCAGAGGTAAAGGGCAAAGTACAATCAGCTTTTAATAGACACAGGCGTACCGCTGATCTTGCCTTACGAAACATAGTTCTTTGCGTCAGGTTGATCCCATTGTTAGGTATAAACATATATAAATGCTTAACGTAAGATTTAATCTGCTACACTATATGTTCTTCTTATTATTTGAACTCTGTTTAACCCGAGCTGTTTATAAAAATGATTTTTTTCTTTTAGAGATCGGTAGTGTTGGGAATAAAAATTTTTCACATTTCAAATTACTTATCCTCAATAGTAACTTTTTCTCTGTACTGATCTTCTTATCTAAGTGAGATAGTACATATGTTCTATATAAAGCCAGGTAATGATAGTCCATATTGTCCACACACTGATAAATATGACTATCACAATATAAATGGGACGTCTTCTGTTATCAATAAAAATACCATATATGTTCACTCCTAAAAAATACAGTCCAAAAAGTAGTCCCACTGTAAGAGCATTAAGAAGCTCAATAGATAATAGGACTTGAATTGGAAATCTAATTACGGGAAATATAAAACATGCCAGTAATTGGAATAAACTAATATAGAAAAGCCATCGAAAAGTTTTGATTTTGTTTTCGTTTATCACTAGATCGTTTTTATTTATCATAACATTAATTTCTCCAATTGTTTTAACCGTATATCAGTGTAATACTTCTTAGAACCAACGTAATTTAGTTATCTAATTGCTCTCCACCCGGCGTTTAATTCCGAGTAAAGTTGTGCGCATCATGAAGATTTCCATTGGGTCAATTATTACCCAAGTAATTATCTCCTGAATAGAATTAAAAGTGTACTGTTGCCGTAAGCGTGACACTAATCTTGTATGTCCACTATTAGTCTTATAGAGACCCCAAGACCATGTAGCGTTTTGCCATGGGCCTGCTCCCTTCTGAAATACCCATAGCATAGATTTATTAGGTTCCATCTCAACCACTTTTAGCAATGGAAGTATGAAATCGTCAACTTTTAAGTTCTGGTATTCCGGAATTATGCGCTCAGCACTGGGCATACCACCGTTGTCCAACTTTCCGAAACTATATAAGCCTGCTCTTTTGTATCCCATTTGCACCAACCAAGGCCATACTTGTTCTGGAGGTGCCTTTATTTCCACTGCGCGGGTTGCGTTAAGGGCAGGATCCTCAAGCAATTCATCACCCGCCATGTAACGGCTTACTTCTTCTGTTGTTGAACCCCATGTCATTTGCCATTCCCGGAGCCAGACAAAATACAGGATAAGAAGTGCGATTATAGCAATTATCCAACTTCTAAAAAAAATGAATAATGCTCTCAGAAATGGGTGTTGTTTAAGCATGAGCTTATTTCTCCTGAGTTGACTTCAGCTATGGTACCAATTCTTAACTGTGAAATGACCTTGCCTACCATACCACTCCCTGATAGAGCTCTGCTTATACTATTAATAAACTGAAAGATTATTCGATTGTCAACTGAGAAGATGAGGGAAATGGAAAGCATCTGCATCCACTGATGCGGTATGATTAAGCTGCGTGTTAGAAGCAGATGCGACGCATGTTCACAGGCTTCTGTGGCATGCTCGTACGGGCACACCTGTGGATACACGAACTTTTAGCATTTTTACCTCTTCGCCTATCCCCCCTCTCCATTTTAAGGTTCGACTTCGCTCACCATCCTGCCTCGCACTGAGTGCGCTTCCTTCGACACTGATTCTTCCCTCGACCGTGAGGTCTTCCTTCGATATTGAGTCTCAGGACGAAATGCGGGATCGAAGGGCAGGACGAAGTGCGGCACGAAGTGAGCCTGTCGAAGGATGGAGAGGAGGACAGGGGGTGAGGCATTAAAAGTCAATGGAAAGCTAAAGCTTTCCGCTACAGTGGTTGCGCGAAATTATCAACCTTTTTTACATTTGAGGAATCTTCAGAACTCCGGCTCCATTGATTTTTCCCCGTTTTAACAGATGGAGGGCTTCATTTGTTTCCTTTAGCGGGAATGAAGTGGTTTTGGTGCGGATGGGAATTTCTGCGGCAATCTGAAGTAGTTCTTCTCCGTCTTTTCTGGTGCTTGCGGTGACGCTACGAACCGTTCTCTCATAATAGAGATGTTCAGCATAATCCATCTGGGGGATAGGGGTCATATAGATTCCTGCCAAAGAAAGCGTTCCGCCCTTATCCAGAGCCTTTAGCGCATCAAGGACTATCTCTCCGGCTGGGGCAAAGATTACAGCACTGTCCAGCTTTTCAGGCGGCATCTGGCTGGATTTTCCGGTCCACACCGCTCCTAAATCTTCTCCCAATTTTTGGTGTTCCTTGCTCCGGGAGAAAACGTATACCTTGCATCCCCAATGGACTGCAACCTGGATGGCGACGTGAGCCGATGCCCCGAAGCCGTATAATCCAAGGTTTTGTCCGGGCTTTATTTCGCTCAACCGCAATGCACGATACCCTATGATCCCTGCACAAAGCAAAGGAGCGGCTTGCTCTGCAGAAAATCGATCCGGAATGGGATAGGCAAAGTCCTCGTGAATGACAGTATATTGAGCATAACCGCCATCCACATGATAGCCGGTGAATTGAGCATTTTCACAAAGATTCTCTTTGTCTTCTTGGCAATATGAACATTTTCCACACGTGGAATATAACCAAGCCATGCCCACCCGGTTACCCTTCTTGAATCGAGATGCACCTTCTCCCGATTTTTGGACCACTCCTACCACCTGATGTCCCGGAACGACCGGTTTTTTGGGAAGATCAAGCTCTCCCTCGACCGTATGAAGGTCAGTATGGCAGATCCCACATACTTGTACCTTAACCAGAATTTCATGAGGACCTGGTTTGGGAGCATCGATATCAACCAACTTAAGAGGATTGTTCTCTATCAGATCCGGTTCATTTAAACTCATTGCTAACATTTTGCGCTCACTCTCTTTAAAGGCTTATGTATCTTTATTAAAATCAATTTTGACAAACTGAATTTTCCTATGCGACCACAATTTAAGGTGTTAAAGTTGTGTTGGCAAGTTGAAAAAGGTCTTATGAAAAACTGCGGGAATTTTGCATACGTCCTCTCAGAGGAATATATTTAAGGGATAACATGCTTCGAAAAAAATGAGTCTTTATGTACCTGAAAGTCCCGCCTATTGCGGTCGAAAAGAACTTTCCGGAATTGTATCTTGACAAAATGCAAAAACTGGTTATCTTGTTACTAGTAGAGTTGTATTTAACCGTGTTTGCCATTTATAGCTTTTTTGCACAACGTTTAGCAGTAGCAGTTAACTGAAGTTTTCGAAATCGTCCGGAAGGGGCGTTTTCGATTTCGTGAATCTTTTCCTAAGGATCCAGAATTCAGATCAACGTAATGAATTGAGGCGAAATGTGATTAGATGGAAGGTTTGCCCTGAGATGGGATTGATTTTCACTTTCACTCGCCGATATTACAGGAAAAGGAATCATTCTGAATGAAAAAGATGAGAACAAAAATATTGCTCTTCGTTACAATCTGGGGAGTATTTTTTCTGAGTTTTCTGTCTGTTCTTGCCGCCACCTCACCTTTTAAGCTGAATGTCGAGAGGATTCCAGATGAAGGCACCTTTCCATCCCACCCGGTCCCAAGCTCAAAGGTATCCTGCTTTTTGCAATATGATACTGGAGTTGCGCTTACATTCTTTCCCAATTGGAATCCGGGTGACAAAAATTCAATATACTTTGACCCTGATTTGTGCGACATTCCCTACCCTTATCCCTATCCGTTTCAAATTCTCGGAACCGAGTTGTTCCTTTATAATCATGCTGCAGTTGAATCGGTGCAATTGAAATTCTGGGTTCATGATATGGGGGCAGACGTTTGTGAAGGACCTCAAGCAACTGTATATGTCTCTCCCATCTACACTGTCACTACCTTTTATCCCGAGTGGACAACACTGACGTTTACTGACGACATATGTGTTAATGGCCCCTTCTTCTTCACCATAGAATATTTGGGCGAAAGCACTGGCACTATCCCTGGTGTAGCCATGGATGATCAGCAGGATATGGTGGATACTTGTTTTCAGTGGATTTGGTATGATCCCTTTTCGCCTCCTTGGAAGGAATGGAACCGATTTTGGGGAGAGCCCGACCCAGGATGGCTGATGGTCAGGATAGAAGGTGAGACCTACTTTTTGCCCTGTGAAACTGACTGGTACTGGAAGGCAGAAAATGAAGACGCTCCCAGCGGAATGCCGGATGTGGATCAAAACCAAAAAGACTGGTTAGGCTATTGCGGTCCGGTTGCCATTGGCAACTCCCTGGAGTGGTTTGGTGTGACCTCTACTCTGGGGTGGGACATTACCTCGTTGATAGATACCGTGGCGACGTACATCCAGACCGAATCGACAGGCACCAAGGTTCAACACATTCAGGCGGGATTAGAGAATTTTTTCGAAAATTACGACATCAATTGGATCTACCCCAGCACCTGGCAAATGCCAGATTTTTATGTAATGCAGGAATCACTTGAGACGAGCCAGAATGTTATTCTTCTCTTAGGCTTCTGGTGGTGGGATGGCGAGAACTGGTGGAGAGAGGGAGGTCATTTTGTCACCATGGCGGGAGTAAAATCAGAAGGTTTTAAGATTGCACTCAGTGACCCGGGGAGGGATGCAGCCGAATATAATTGGCCCGGCAGAACCAAACCCTCGGATCATCCTCCTCCGCCTCATGAGGATACCCTTCATAACGATCCCCTATATGTATCCCATGATATCTATCAGTGTGATTTGGAGTCTCCCTCCCCAGGAAATCAAGATTTTTGGCTGCCAAACTATATGGGATTTGATCCGGAATTTCCACGGCAATATACCGAACAGAACTTCCCAGCCGAATTTGTGGGTTCTTACCAACCTGCTCCTCCGGGAACCACTTATGTGACTGAAGTTGAATACGCCATCATGATTTGTCCTAAAAGGGAACATTGGTATTGGGAACCACCATTTGACGACTATTCCCCAAGTGGCATGCCAGATTTCGATCAGAAGCAGAACGGATGGAAAAATCCACAAACTGGACAGAAAAGCTTTTGCGGCCCAGTTGCTTTAGCCAACTGTTTTTGGTGGTTCGATTCCAAACATAACCTCCCCCCAGGGATTCCCGGAGATAGCACGGATCTCTTTCCTTTGGTGAGAGACTATTTGGATAACAACCCGGCTTTGGTTGGATTTGATGATCATGATATGTGGAACGTAGATCATGCACTAACTCAGTGGCTTCCCGTCGGTCCACCCCCTCCTACACCTCAACCATTTGTGCCAGGTCCTCAGCCGGCTCTCCCCGCTTGGGGTGAATTGGTGGAAAGGTTAGCCTGGGAGGTGGATATCGACGGTCACAGAAGTGGTGCATCCCACGTGGGAACCAAAGTGACGGACATCGAAGACGCCATCAATACCTGGCTTTGGAGTGAAACCTTCTTGAACGGAAGCGCGTTGCGTGATATTCTGTGCGGACGAGTCTGGAAGGTGCCCACTTTTTCTACGGTGAATTTCTGGGTGGGTAACGATTTCGGAGTGATCCTCCTTTTGGGCTTCTGGTATTGGGACGGAAGCCGGTGGTGGAGAGTTGGCGGGCATTATGTCACTGTAGCAGGGGTGAGTGGTTTCCAACTTATGATCGCCTTCTCTGATCCCTTCTTCGATAATGCGGAAACAGGTGCTTTAGGCAGAGTGCTCGATGGTGCATATATATCCCATACTCCTATACCTCATATGGATTCCACTATCCATAACGATGCAGGGAATGTATCCCATGACATTTATGCAGTGGATTTGGATTCCATAACCCCGGGAGGAAGTTGGGGGATACTCGACTACCCAGCTTCCCTTGATCCCGAATACTACATGGAGATCTTCTACCAGCAAAATGTTCCGGCTGAATTTGAGCAGGTGACCCAGTCCTACTTGCCAGGATATCAAATCTACACTGTGGTGGAATACGCGGTAGAGATTCGTCCATTGAACTACCGAGGCGATGTCAATCAAGATGGTCTCATAAACTCAGCAGACCTAGTTTTCTTAATCGACTATCTTTTCAAAGGCGGACCTACACCGGATCCATTGTCAGAGGCAGATGTTAACTGTGACGAAGTCATAAACTCTGCCGATGTGGTCTTTTTGATCAACTACTTATTTAAGAACGGACCGGTTCCGGGCTGCTGTGAGCCTTAATCATTTGGAGCTCAAGAAAGACTATCAAGATGCGGAACTTGCCGGTTTAGCCAAATCGTTCATTCTTCGCCCCGTCCCAGCTGTCTGAGGCGATCCTTTTGTTCTGAGTTCTACTAATACAAAAAATCCTGATCTTCCTCCTTTCTCCCTCTAACCCTATGGATGGGTCCAAAGTTTTAGGTATGAAGTAAGAGAGTTGGTGGGGTGTGTTGAGGGTTGGGTAAAGAGATGAAGGAGGAAAGAGCTAAGTTTTTGGGTTGGTTTAAGGCCCGCGCATTTGGTGAAACCTGCTGACTGGTTCATTCTCAGAGCGTTATTTAACAGCGTAGCCAAGCCTTTATGGCTTGGCTGGCAAGCCGTCCTTCGACACTGAGCTCAGGACGAAGTGTGAAGGCTTGCCTACGGGGTAGAACCTGGTCGTATGACCTGGAATCAACTTGCCAAAAATAACCCATACCGCATCAGTGGACGCAAACTAATCCTATTTTTTGCTTGACAAACTGCAAAGCAAGTCTTTAAATTTATCAACAATTTTGTGATGAGACTTAGGTTGATTTTTAGAAGGAGAAAGAGTTTCATTGGATCGAATGAATAATTACAGAAAGGTATTGAGCTTAACTTCTGGATATTTTTCCAAAAGCCTGCTTTACTGCTCCTGGCAGGTGACCTACAGATGCAACTTCCGCTGTTCCTTCTGTCACTACTGGAAGATGAAAACCGATCCAAAGGAGGAGCTTACCGTCTCTGACTTTGCTTCTGGGGCTCAGAAGTTGAAACAGATCGGCACCATGATAGTCTCTTTGGCTGGCGGGGAACCATTGATAAGAAAGGATCTGCCGGAACTGGTCCAGGAGGTTTCTGCCTATCATTTCCCATTTATCACCACCAATGGTTGGCTGGTCACTCAGGAGAAGGCCAAACAACTGTTCAGCTCTGGGCTTATGGGAGCTGCGGTCTCCATCGATTTTCCTGAGGATAAAAAGCATGACCAAAACAGAGGAAGAGAAGGAGCCTTCAGAAGGGCGATTGAAGCGGTAAAATATTTTGTGGAGGCGAAGTCCAATAGGTTTCAAAAAGTCGACATCACCGCGGTGCTTCTGAAAGAGAACTTGGACCAAATGGAAAAGCTGATCATTTTAGCAAAAAATCTGGGAGCGGAATTTACCCTTCAGCCTTATAGTGATTTGAAAACGGTCCGATCGGAACGCGATTTTTCTGTAGATCGAGAAGTATCAAAGCATCTTTTGGAATTGAAAAAGAAATATCCTAATTTCAAATCGAGCACAGAATATTTGGGAAGATTCGATCAATTCCTCAACGGCGGAGTAGACCGGTGTCAAGCCGGACGCCTATTTTTCAATATCGATCAAAGGGGAGAAATAGCCAAATGTGTGGAGGATCTAAAAAATCCAATCGGGAATATTAGGACCGTGGAAATAAACGAAATGAAGAGTAAGCTTCTAAAAAAACAGGAGGAGAACGAGTGTAAATGTTGTTGGTATGGGTGCCGGGGCGAGGTCGAGTGTTTTTATACCTGGAATGGAATAAGATCAAGTTTGGGGAGAATATTTGCTTATAAAGGGACCGACCATATGGCTTGTTTAAGCGGAAGTGATAATTAATGATCAGTGGGCAGACGCTCCAGCCGTGCGACTACTCGCCAGCCTGGGCGTAATCAAACCATGGATTTGATCTTCGACAAAAAGCACGTTATCAAAGGATTCCGGCTGTTTGTCCTCTTGAGCCTCTTGGGATTTGCCATTGTATTCTTTTTCACCACCACCACCGAGAGCTTTAAAGCTCTTTTTTCATTTAAAATAAATTACATTTTCTTAGCTTTATTCCTGGTGCTGGTGGACTTCTTTTTGGGCGGTCTGAGAATTCATGTTTTTTTCACTAAGGAGGTTTTAAAGAAAGTCAGTTTACTTGATTGTATTAAAGCCAATCTGGCCAACATATTCGTAGCTGCGGTCACCCCCTCCAACACTGGCGGCGGAGCGGCACAGTTGTATATACTGACCCGCAGAGGTGCTCCTTTTTCGGGGGCTATGTCGGTCAGCCTGATTAATTTCTTTTCCTCGCTTTTGTTTTTTCTAATCTCCTTTCTATTGGTCTTTCTTTTCACTAAAAAAGGTGTATTCTCGAGTGGCATCACCTATCTGGTGAGATATAGCTTTTTGATTTTCTCCATATTCGCAATTTTAGCAACTTTCATATTGCTTAAGCCGGAGGCGCTTGGTTTTTTGTCTCGTGTGTTAGCCAAGATCACCGGGAAAATATGGAAAAAAGACAAAGAAAAGGGAGAGAGGATTGCCGGGAAATTGAAGGATCAGGTGGTTCAGTTTCGATTTTACTTAAGACACTTCATTTACAAAGAGAAGCTGATCCTCTTCATAAGTTTTGTTTTGACCATTATGATCTATCTCAACAAATACCTGATTGCCTATGTAGTTGTAAAAGGGTTGGGCTTGGAAGCTGAACTGATACAGGTCATTTATCTTCAGGTCATCCAGTTTTTCCTTCTCTATTTTTCTCCCACCCCTGGGGCGAGTGGAATAGCAGAGGTTAGCTCAGTTTCCCTGATGTCCACCATCATTCCGGTAGGTTTCCTTCCAGCTTTTGCCATCCTCTGGCGATTTTTTGTCACTTATCTTGGGGTGGCGGTGGGGGCGTGGATCACCTTTAGGGATTTAAATAGATTCTTCAAAGAAAAGGAAATGCAAGTCGAAGATTCCGCCAAAGGCGGGGGTGAGAAACTCTCTGGAAAACCACAGTTGGCTTCTCTTGATTGAATTTCTTATAGCAGTTTAATCATTTTTTGCCCTCTTTTGGTCTTTTCCCGTCTCTGGTATAAACCAAGTGGTTCGTATCAAATGTGGGACCCGTGTGATTGGCCAAAAGCAAAGCTTTTTCGTTTGATCCTGTGAAGAACATCAAAAGATAGTGGAGAATATTTTTGTGCCACGAGCTAACCAAAAATTTAAGGGGTTTTGCAAAATGAAATTCACTGTTTGTTTGCGTCTGTTGATCGCCAGCCTGATGATTGTATCATGTGGGAAGGACAACCTCCCTCCTGGAGGATCGGGGTTTATCGAAGCGACCGAAATAGTAGTGTCATCTGAAATAGCAGGACAACTTAGGATCATGAGGTTCGACGAAGGTGATTTTATAACGGAAGGTGATACGATTGGAGAAATCGACACGGTTACCACTGTGCTTCGCTCGCATCAGGCCGGAGCCGCAAGGCAGATGGCAGAAACCAAGGTGAAGATTTCTTCTTTGAACATCGAGCAAGCATCCCAGAATCTAAGTCTTGCCAAGAAGGAATATGGTCGGGTCGCCTCCCTGATAGAATCCGGTTCGATCAACCAACAGCATTTCGATCAGATAGAGACTGCCTACCAGCGGGCTATTCTGTCCAAAAAACAAGCTGATGCCACCTATCAGTCCGCCCTGGCCGAATTGGCGAAAGTTGAATCTGAGATTGCACTTTTGAAAAAACAGTTGAGTGACTGTTTCCCCAGATCACCAGGATCGGGTGTGGTTACAAGCAAATTTGTCGATGCTGGTGAATTGATCGGGATGGGCAAACCTCTGGTGAAAATCGCCAAACTTGATACTGTCTGGGTAAAGGTCTACTTGCCCCCGGAAGACCTGACCAAAATCAGTTTGGGAGGTCATGCCCAGGTTGACCCTCAAGATGGGCGGACGAAACCGCTTGATGGTGTGGTGAGCCGGATTGCGGATGAGGCAGAGTTTACACCCAAGAATGTGCAGACTAAGGAAGCGCGGGCGGATTTAGTTTATGCAGTAAAGATAACCATTCCCAATCCGGAGAAAATCCTGAAGATAGGTATGCCGGTATCGGTTAAGATACAATGAGCATAGTTGAGGTTAGCAATTTATACAAAACTTATGGCCCCTTTGAGGCAGTGGACAATTTCAGTTTTTCTGCCAACAAAGGTGAGATACTATCACTGGTGGGACCTGATGGTGCTGGAAAAACATCCATCTTCCGCGCAGTATGCGGTCTGATTAAGTATGATTCGGGCCAAATAAAAATCGCTAGTTTTGATGTATCCCGTGACTTCGAGAAAATAAAGCCACTTCTGGGATATATGCCCCAAACATTTTCTCTTTACCCTGACCTATCGGTGGAGGAAAACCTCTATTTCTATGCCGGCTTATTTGGATTGAAGCGTCAGCAATTCGATGAGAAGAAAAAACTACTTTACCAGTTCTCTGGGCTTGGTCCGTTTCACAATCGCCATGCCGGTGCCCTATCAGGGGGAATGAAGCAAAAATTGGCACTTTCTTGTGCTCTGGTTCACGATCCTGAGGTGTTTGTATTGGATGAGCCGACCACCGGCGTTGACCCTCTTTCACGGCGTCAGTTTTGGGATATCCTCAAAAACTTGAGGGCGGAGGGATCGGCTATTATTGTCTCTACCCCTTACATAGACGAGCTAGAGCTATCGGATCGAGTCATTTTCATTTATCGAGGAAGTAAAATGGCCGAGGGGACGCCGGGAGAATTGGTGCAAAAGTTTGTTGGCCAAGTCTATCAATTAGACCTGCTTCCCACTTCCGAACGCATGCAGCAGTTGAACAAAATTGAGGGAATAACCTCAAGGCGTTTTGGTGCTTCAGTGCATATTTATACAAGGGGAAGCCACACCATCGAAGAATACCACGACGATCTTCGTCGGATCGGAATTGACCCGGACTTAATTACGCCGGTCCAACCTGAGTTAGAGGATACTTTCATCCAGTTTATGGGCAACTAAGACATGGAAAACGCAGTAGTTATCGACAGGCTAACGAAAAAATTCGGTGATTTCACAGCGGTGGATGAAATCGGTCTTACCGTCCAAAAGGGAGAGATATTTGGTTTCTTGGGGGCTAACGGTGCGGGCAAAACTACAGCCATTCGGATGCTTTGCGGATTGCTTTTGCCAACTTCCGGCTCCGGATCGGTAGGCGGTTTTGACATCTATAAGGAGACTGAAAGAATAAAGAAAAGCATCGGGTATATGTCCCAGAAATTCTCGTTATACCAAGACCTTACCGGAGACGAGAATCTTTGGTTCTATGGTTCGGTGTATCAAATACCACGTAGGGATCTACGAAAGAGGATGGAAGAATTGACAGAGACTCTGGGACTATCAGAATTTACAAATCGTCCGGCCGGGTCTCTTCCGGTTGGATGGCGTCAGCGTCTGGCACTGGCAACCGCACTTCTACACCGTCCGAAAATATTATTCTTAGATGAGCCGACTGCGGGCATCGATCCTGTCTTCCGCCGCCGCTTCTGGGAAATCTTGTACCGCTTGGCCGACGAAGGTACAACCCTGTTTGTTACCACCCATTATATGGATGAGGCGGAATTCTGTCGACGGATTTCCATAATGCACCAGGGCAAGATAATAGAAGTAGGCAAACCGCAGGACCTGATAGCGAGATATGATCAGCCGAATCTACAGGAGACCTTCATCACCCTGATCTCACAGGAGGGTGGCAATGGATAAAGTTGGCTACATCGCCCGAAAGGAAGTCAGACATATCCTTCGTGACCCGCGTTCTTTAATGATCGCTATTCTTATACCCATATTGATGACCCTTCTCTATGGCTATGCCATCAACCTGGACACAAAGAACATCAAGTTGGCGGTTTTGGATTTCGACCGGACTGTTGACTCGCGGGAGTTGGTTGCCAAATTCTATAATTCAGGCTATTTCCTTGAACCAGAGACAACTCCGATCCTCTCGGATCCGGAAAGAATATTGAAATCGGGCCAGGCCCACGCAGTTCTGATCATGCCATCAGGGTTCGCCAAAGCAGTTACCAATTTCAGCCAGTATGAGCTGGGGATGCTAATTGATGGGGCTGATGCCAATGTAGCGGCCGCAACTGCCAGCTATTCGCGTATCGTGATGGGGAGGTTCATTGAAGATAGATTGCCCTCCGGTTTTGAATTGCCGGGCGTTCGCATCTCCCAGCAGGTGCTCTACAATTCAGATTTGGAATCATCCCACTTTTTTGTTCCTGGCCTGATCGCAGTGATTTTGATGATGATTTCAGCTCTTCTGACTTCAGTGACCATCGCCAGGGAGAAAGAGACCGGCACCATGGAGCAACTTTTGACCTCGCCCGTTTCACCGCGGCAGATAATTATCGGAAAGGTCATTCCCTACATCGCCCTGGCACTTTTGGATGCGGTGCTGATCTTGGTATTTGCGGTATTACATTTCGGTGTCCCCTTTGCAGGTTCGGTGACCTTGCTTCTGTTTTTCGGGCTGATCTACATCGTTGCCGCTCTTTCTTTGGGGATTTTGATATCGACCTTAGTGGCCACCCAGCAGGTGGCTATGATGATGGCTCAGTTGGTCACAGTATTGCCTTCCGTGATGCTTTCTGGTTACATATTTGAGATAAAAAACATGCCTGCCGTCCTGCGGTATGTTTCCCATATAGTGCCTGCCCGATATTTTATCCGAATTATCAGAGGAATAATGCTTAAGGGTTCTGACATGTCGGTGCTCTGGGGAGAGGCAGCCTTTTTGGTTGTCCTAACAGTTGTGCTGTTGGCGATAGCCTCCAAAAGATTTCAATTGAAGATAGGGTAAGTCATGGTTCGCACGATACTGGCCTTGATGAAAAAGGAATTCTTGCAGGTCATCCGCGATTCCAATATGCTGCGCATGGTATTTCTGATGCCTATAGTTCAGCTCTTCCTTCTGGGGTATGTCGCCAGCACGGACGTCAAGTTGATATCTACGGCGGTTTATGACGACGACAGAAGCGGGCTCTCCCGTGAATATGTGCGGTCCCTTTCTGCCGGAGAATACTTTATCACGGATACTCCCGAGATTTCCTTGCTTGAGGCTGAACGTGGATTTAGGGAAAGCCGATATGAGGTCGCTTTGATAATTCCTCGTGGTTTCTCGAGAAAGCTTCAAGAATCCAAGCAGGTCAAAATCGGTCTTATGGTCGATGGCACCAATGCCAATTCAGCTTCCATCGCTTTGGGTTATGCTAACGTCATAACTCGGCAGTTTAACGAAAGGGTAACTGGTTTCTCTCCGCCCATAACCTTGCGACAAAAACGGCTCTATAATCCTGAAGGGGAATCGGTATACTTCATGGTACCGGGCATAGTGGCTACGCTTTTGACCATGATCACCATGCTTTTGACCTCGATGGCTATTGTTCGCGAACGAGAAATCGGCACCTTAGAGCAACTGATGGTTACGCCCATCTCGACTACAGCCCTGATATTGGGCAAAACAATTCCATTTGCCCTAATCGGTTTTCTGGAGATGTCGGTGGCTCTTTTTTTGGGAGTGACCTGGTTTAGGATTCCATTCGCCGGCAGTTGGGGATTACTTTATGCTCTATCCTTCCTATTTCTTTTCACCACCTTGGGGACGGGCATGTTCATTTCCACGATTTCCACCACCCAGCAGCAGGCCATGTTTCTCACCTGGTTTTTTGCCATCTTTGCCATAATGACCTCAGGTTTCTTTGCCCCCATTGCCAACATGCCCCGGTCCATACAATACCTAACCTACCTAAACCCCCTGCGCTACTTTATGACCACCGTGCGAGGCATAATGATGAAAGGAGCGTCTCTTGACGTTCTTTATCCGCAGGTAATGGCTATGATCATTTTCGGTATCACCATCTTCACTTTTTCCTGGCTGAGGTTCTCAAAGCGAGTAAAATAGAACACGGGTAAGGACAAAATTATATTGTCAGTATGCACGTCATATTCCTTTCAGACGTTTCTGCAAATAAAAGGAGGAATTCGTTGACTAAACCACGCCCTTGAATTAGGTTTAATAATCGTAAAGCTATAATGCTGAGGTATGATTAATCTTCAAATGAAAAAAGAGCTAATCATGGGTCTAGTTTATATTGAGGTGGGCATTGCGAATCCGGGTCGCCCGAAAAAGATGGCGAAAGCTAAATTCTTGGTCGATTCAGGCGCTTTATATTCAGTTGTATCTGAAAAAGTTTTGTCTAAATTAGGAATTAAAGCGGAGTCGAAAGTGACTTTTAATTTAGCCAATGGCGAAGCAATCGAACGAAAAATAGGAAATGCTCTATTCCAATATCAAGGAAAGCGACGGGCTTCGCCGGTTATTTTCGGCGAATCAGGAGACAGCACACTCTTAGGCACAATCACCTTAGAGGCATTGGGATTTGCCTTAGATCCTCTCAGCCGAGAGCTAAGACCTCTGCCTATGATTTTAGCTTAGTGAAATCTCATTAGAATATATTATCACCCTGAAATATAAAAGAGTTTTTTGCACCAATTCGTATGAACGTATATGCATCGCCCGCAAGGACGATTTTTTTTTGTTGGAGAAATCTGTTGACTAAGCTATGGTTTTCCGTTAAATTTGAGAAAATTCAGAAAGCGTGCAGATGCACACTAATTTGCAGGTAGCTTTAACCCATCGTATGAAAGACTGAAGGCAAAGGCGTATTTGATCAACGATTAAAGGAAGCGTAGCAACCAACAGATGAATCTGCCAAATAAGTTGACCATAACCCGGATAATATTAGCCCCCATATTCATGATCTTCTTTTTGGTCGATAATGTTTACTCCCGCTATTTCTCAACGTTCATCTTCATCGTGGCCGCTCTAACTGACCTATACGATGGATATTTAGCCAGAAAGACTGGGGTGATTACCGGTTTTGGCAAGTTCATGGATCCTTTGGCCGATAAGATTCTAACTTCCACCGCCTTTATTTCCTTCGTGGCTTTGGGTTATGTGCGGGCTTGGATGATCTTGATAATCGTAGTCAGAGAATTCTTGGTAACCGGCTTGAGAAGCATAGCTGCCTATAAAGGCGTGGTGATTTTGCCCTCTATTTTGGCTCAGTGGAAGACAGCCTGTCAGATGACGGTGATAGCGATCATATTGATATATATCAATCTTGAAGCTACCCTCCTACCGTTGGGCTATAATTGGAGCATCCTGACCACTGATTCGATCTATGAGGTTTTCGATGCCATGGTGTTTTTCACCATGCTGATGACCGTAGGGACTGGAATAGACTATCTGATTAAAAATGCGTTTTTGTTAAAGGGAGTGCTTAAGTAATTCCTTTGTTCGTTCACCAATGCTCTTCAGGCCGAATCCCTATTGGTTGTCAAGAGGTGTTTTAAGGAGTGCAAAAACTTTGTTTTGCATTCCCCTATAGAAGAAAAGGATTATATTGAAAAGTAAATTTTTAGCCAAGCTAATTTCTACTTTCTTTTTTGCGGGATATTTCCCCTTCGCTCCGGGAACTTTTGGGAGTCTGATTACATTAGGAATAATTTGGTTTTTTATTCCTTCTTTTTTTTGTATATTATTACCTGTTAGTATCGGTTTGTTTTTTATAAGCATATGGTCTGCGACCAAAGGAGAGGAGATCTTTGGTGAAGACGGAAAACAAATTGTTATAGATGAAGTCACCGGCATGGCGATTTCTTTGCTGTTTGTGCCAAAGGAAATAAAATGGTATGTGATTGCATTTTTCTTGTTCAGGACATTTGATATCATCAAGCCTCCTCCGGCAAGAGGGGTGGAAAAACTAAAGGGTGGATGGGGGGTGACCTTGGATGACGTGGTCGCGGCGATATACGCGAATGTGACCTTACATTTGATTTACTATGTTGGATCTTTAATGCAAAGATGAATAAGCTCAAAATTGAAAATCCAAAATTTAAAATTGATTTTTTACTGTCTTGGTAGATGTGTTGTGAAATCAAGTAATTTGGTTTTTATAATCTTGAATTTTCAACTGTATTTCTTAATTTTACTCTTTGCATTTGGAATTTCAAAGGAAAGACGGCATGAAAGCTGACATAATCTCCATTGGAGACGAGATACTTTATGGACAGATCGCTGATACCAACTCCACCTTTATAGCAGAAAAATTGAGCGGAGAAGGGATCGAGGTGGTATTTTCCACCAATGTGGGAGATGACGTAAGCAGAATAGCCGAAGCTTTTGATGCTGCCAAGTCTCGTGCTGATGTTATAATCGCCACAGGTGGACTGGGTCCCACCTCGGACGATCTGACCAAAAAAGCGATAGTCAAAGTGTTCAAAAGAAAGTTGGTCTTTCATGAGAAGATTTTAAAAGAGATCGAGAAGTCATTTGAAAAGCGCGGCCAGTTGATGCCCAAGATAAATCAAAATCAGGCCCTCCTTCCTCAGGGCGCAAAGCCGTTGGCCAATCGCTGGGGAGTGGCGCCGGGGATATTCATTGAGGAGGAGAATACTTTATTCTTTGCTCTGCCTGGAGTTCCTCAAGAGATGAAATGGATGCTGGAGAGTGAAGTCTTACCGATTTTGAGATCTGATAAACCTAAAACTTTCGTTATTCACAGAAAACTTAGAACCACCGGTATCCCAGAATCTGCTATCTACGAAAAGATAGAAGGTCTGATCGATCCTAAAGGTGATGTGAAGATAGCCTTTCTTCCAAGCTACGGGGGAGTGGATATCAGATTAACTGTAACCCCCAAACAGGCAGTGGAGGGGGAGGCGAAAATCGAAGAACTTGAAAAAAAGATAAGGGAGATTTTGGGAACATATATCTACGGCACCGATGATCAGGTTTTGGAAGAGGTAGTGGGCGACCTGCTTTCAGAGAGAGGAAAGACCATAGCTGTGGCGGAATCGTGCACCGGTGGCTTGATAGGAGCGAAGTTTACCAATATATCCGGAAGTTCCAAATACTTCGAAAGGGGAGTCGTTACCTACAGCAACCAAGCAAAAATGGAGCTGCTCAAAGTCCCCCCGGAGACGATCGAGAAATACGGTGCAGTCAGCGAGGAAGTGGCGCTCCTGATGGCTGAGGGAGTGAGAAAATTGGCTAAAACCGATTATGGCTTATCCGCCACAGGAATAGCAGGTCCCACTGGCGGAACACCAGAAAAGCCGGTGGGTTTAGTCCACATCGGTTTTGCTCATGAAAACGATTCCTTCGCTCAAAAATTTCAGTTTGCTGAAGACAGGCTGACCAACAGAGAAAGGGCAGCCCAGGCGGCTTTGAATATGGTAAGATTGTTCTTGATAAAATGAATCTAAAACTTAAGATGGAAAGCTAAAGCTTTCCCCTACATTTTTCTTGATTTATCTCAAAAATGTGGAGGAAACCCTCAGGTTTCCATTATATTAGGGAAATCATCATGAGAACCTTTATTGCGGTCGAACTACCTGAACAGATTAAGAAACAGATTGAGGTGCTGCAAGTCCCTCTTAAGAAGACCAATGCTTTCGTCTCCTGGGTCAAGCCAGGTAACATACACATCACCTTAAAATTCTTAGGTGAGGTTCCGGAGGAAAAGATAGACGAAGTTTTCTCTGCTACCGAATTGGCCCTGAAAGGCGCCAAAAGCTTCAAAATGAACCTGAAAGGGATGGGAGCATTTCCAGATTTCCGAAGACCAAGGGTCATCTGGATTGGAACGGGAAAGGGTGGAGAGGAACTCTCAGACATGGCAAACAAAATCGAAGACGAGATGGAAAAGATAGGTTACCCAAAGGAGAAAAGAAAATTCTCACCCCATTTTACCATAGGGAGGGTCAAGTCTCCAAAGAATATAGAAAAATTAGTAGAATTGGTGAAGTCGGCAGATTTCGAGACGGAGGATATTGAGGTAAACGAAGTGACGGTGATGAAAAGTCAGCTACATCCCGCGGGTGCAATTTATACGCCACTTAAAAAGATACCCCTTTTGGATTAGTTGCAAAACTTTCAATTTTTGTTTTGCTTGAAAGTAGTTAGTGGAGTAGCGAGACTTGTCTCGCGTTTAAAAAATAGCTGTCAGCTGTCCTCTTTTTTTGCGAAATCTTATCTAATGAAGAATTAAAGGAGAGAAAATAAGTCCGTCAATAATTCAACCCCAATTCCCACTTGTAGTTGGTCAAATAGAACATAGCAAAGAAATAACCGTTGCTTAGAAGATAAAAAGCGGTTATACTTTGAAAGGTAAAGCCATAAAGTCAGTAGAAGTTTCGGTGGCAAAGGGGAAAGAGAAAAAACAAGGTGAGAGGAGGAGATATGCCAAAGCGCTACGTTTTGGTCTTAGTAATTTTGGCAGTTGCCCTTTTAGCTCCCCAGACAAGTGTAGCTGATGACCAGACGTGGGGTGGTGATGTCTTGGTTCATCCAGCTAACCATATTTATGGTTTTGGCATGGATCAAGGGGACAAGGATACCTTGTATTTGGTGGTTGCAGACAGCAGTACCACAAATTCAACAGACACCACCTACGTTTATCGCTCAACCAACAACGGAAGAAACTGGAGTTATGGAAGGAAGTCTTATTCAGATCGAAGAGGTAAAGCAGATATAATCGCGACAAAAGGAGATTTGGACGCTGTCTATATATTTGAGATAATAGGGAAACGACTTGTGTGTGCAAGGTATTCTTATGACCTTACAGGGCTGCACTTCGGCAAATATGTTTCAGATGTTGGAGAAGATGTGGTGGATTTTGAGGTTTGTCAGGATTTGTTTCCCGATTATTGGCTGTATGTTGTCTACCAAACCGATCAGGATTCAGTGATCTTCAAGCGTTCCAGAAATTTTGACACCACTTGGACAGAGAGAAAGAATCTTACTGAGATCACGCCCATCACCAGTCAACCGAGTATCGCTTACAGCAGGGGCCCTTATTTGGTGGTAGCCGGCAAAACGGATGATGACAAAATTTATGCTATTAGAAATGTTAATTATGGCAATTCTGCTGATTGGCAGGATGGCCAATATCCATGGGCGGGTGATGATTGCCATAGTCCGGTCGTTGCCGGTTCACACACTTCGCCCGACAGTGAAGCTGTTTTCTGGGTATTCTATCACCGCTGGGTCACTTCACCAACTCCCCACTATATTTTGAATTATCACTACAGCACCGATGCGGGTTCTACCTGGAGTTCCTTGTGGGGTCTTACGGATACCTCCAGTGGCAGTCGGGTGTTCCCATCTTTACACGTGTTGAAGGAGAATGATGTATCCGATCTAACCTTGGGTTATCGCTATGAAGGTACTTCACCTCATCAGATACGCTACATCTACCAAGAAAATGCACAAAGCTCTCCGCACGTCTTTCGGGCTTCCTACAGCGGAGTAAACGATTATAACCCCGTTGCTCTTCCGCATCAGAAAGCTTACACCATAAGAGACACAGATAATTCAATTATCTCAGCTGTTCTGTATGTTAATACTTCTCACCATTTATATTTCGATGCTTCTCCGCTCACAGATGTAGATGATGAAACAGGAGATGAACCTGTAAGAGGATTCAGCTTAACGCAGAATTACCCCAATCCCTTTAATCCAGCCACCAACATAGAATTTCTGCTTTCCAAATCAGGACCGGTCAAAATTGAGATTTTCAATGTCTTAAGTGAAAAGGTCAGGACCTTACTGGATCAACATTTGAAAGCGGGACAGCAAATGGTACATTGGGATGGGAAAGATGATTCAGGGGACAAAGTTGCCAGTGGTGTTTATTTCTATAGGCTTGAAACCGAGGACTTTACTGAAACGAAGAAAATGGTTTTGATCAGGTAGGATTGAAACTGGATCCCGCCCTGCGGGAAGAGTTAGGAGAGGGACATCTTGTGCTGAACGCTCGGGGCTCGGCAAGCCCCGTTCCTAATAGGACTTGTTCATGTTTAGATTAATTGTAAAACTTTCAATTTTCGCTTTACTTGAAGGTGGTTGTTGGAAGTTCAAAATCCAGGTTTGGAGTAGCGAGACCTGCCTCGCACCGAGGCTTCCTTCGACACTGAATCTCAGCTCAAAGTGTCACTCGAGGTGTCTCGCATTTAAAAATAGTCAAATCTTTTTGCAAAGTACAGATTGGAATCATTATACTAATGAAAGTGAGGTGAGATAAAGTGGCAGAGGGAAAAGTTGAGAGAAGTGAAACCCATAGGGAGGAAAAAAGGAAAGCTTTGGATCAGGCGGTGCTCCAGATAGAGCGTCAGTTTGGCAAAGGTTCTATCATGAAGTTGGGAGCAGAAACCTTAGGGGAAAGAATTCCCGTTATCTCTACGGGTTCCTTGGGACTGGACGCGGCCTTAGGTGTGGGCGGCGTGCCCCGAGGAAGGATAATCGAGGTCTTCGGACCGGAAGCCTCAGGTAAAACCACCTTAGCCTTACATGCAATGGCAGAGGCGCAAAAAAAGGGAGGTATAGCTGCTTTTATAGATGCTGAGCACGCCTTCGACGCAAGCTATGCTAAGAACTTGGGAGTGGACATTGACAACCTTTTAGTCTCCCAGCCGGACACAGGGGAACAGGCTTTGGAGATAGCCGAGACTCTGGTGAGAAGTGGGGCAGTGGATGTTATTGCCATAGATTCGGTGGCGGCTTTGGTTCCCAAGGCAGAAATAGAAGGGGAAATGGGTGATCAACATATGGGGCTTCAGGCCAGGTTGATGTCCCAAGCCATGAGGAAGCTGTCAGGAGCTATCAGCAAGTCCAAAACCTCAGTGATTTTCATCAATCAGATAAGGATGAGGATCGGGGTGATGTTCGGCAATCCGGAGACTACCACTGGTGGAACGGCACTCAAGTTTTACTCCTCGGTGAGATTGGACATTCGAAGAATCGCCTCCATAAAGGAGGGGGATCGGATAACCGGCTCCAGAACCAGGGTAAAGGTGGTGAAGAATAAGGTGGCTCCCCCTTTCAAGAATACAGAGTTCGACATAATCTTCGGCAAGGGCATATCCAAGACCGGAGAATTGGTCGATCTGGGGGTCGAGCACAAGATCATCGAAAAAAGTGGCACCTGGTTCTCGTACAAGGATGAAAGATTAGGGCAGGGACGGGAGAATGCCAAGAATTTCTTGGACCAAAACACAGACATCGCTCAGGAGATCGAGCATAGGTTAAAAGAAACATTGGGATTTTTGTCCGAAGGATCCCACTTTGCGGGGGAAAAAGCAAAGGCAGAAGAGGAACTGGTCAAGACAAAAGGAAAGTAGGTAAGATTTCTCCTGATTCATCCAGTGTCTAGCGAAAGCCAACCTTCGGGATTGATCCGTAGTTGTAGTTGCAAAGTTTACTTTGCCAAAAGGTCGAGCAAGCCTTGAAGCGTATGGTTCATGGCAAGCTCTACCACTACAACTACAACCTGTTTAGCTTTAGCCCTTATGAAAGAAAGAATTGTTACCAAAATAGATGTTCAAAAGAGAAATCCCAAAAGAAGATCGGTTTATATCGACGGGGAATTCGCCTTTGGGTTGGATGAAGAGGTTTTATATAAATCCCGATTAAAAAAAGGAGAGAGCTTAACCCTTCAACAAATCGAAAAGATTACAAAAGAAGAAAGAAAGAAAAAGTCCAAGGATGTTGCCTTGAAATTCTTGTCCTTCCGGAGACGGACAGAGAAGCAAGTTAGGGAAAAACTTCAGAAGAGAGGATTTGACGAAAAGACTATAGACGCTACAATTGACAAATTAAAGGAATTTGATTTAATTAATGATTTGGAATTTGCCACCTGCTGGGTTAAGGACCGATTAGCTTATAAACCAAGAGGCAAAAAGCTGCTCAAACAGGAGCTCTGGAAGAAAGGAATAAGCAAGGATATAATAGAGCAGGTAACCGATGAGTTATGTCAGGAGGAAGACAAATCAGCCTCAGATCTCGTCGAAAAGATAAAGAAAAGATACAGAAATTTAGCCCCACAAGTGGCAAAAAGAAGAATGTACAATCTTTTGCTGAGAAGAGGCTTTTCCTATGAGACCACAAAGAATGCACTAAGTCGAGTGAATTGATCTTTTGCAGAAGAGGAAATATCATAAATTTTCCCCCTCCCTTTGATGGGAGGGGGTTCAGGGAGGGTGATTCTGACAATATATTTAGCTCGTTTCCCGTAGGACACTGTGACTAAAGACTGTGAATTGAAAATGAGAAGCAACCGGATTAGACATAAATTTTTGAAATTCTTTGAGCAAAAAGATCACAAGATTTATCCCAGCTCATCCCTGATTCCTAAAGACGATCCCACTCTACTCTTTGCCAATGCTGGGATGAATCAATTCAAAGATGTGATCTTGGGGAAAAAGGTGCCGGAGCACAAGAGGACAGCTTCCTCCCAGAAGTGCATACGGGTTTCCGGCAAACATAATGATTTGGAAGAGGTGGGCAAGGATACTTATCATCACACTTTCTTTGAGATGTTAGGAAACTGGTCCTTTGGGGACTATTTCAAGAAAGAAGCTATCATCTGGGCTTGGGAGTTTCTGACCGATGTTTGTGGGCTTCCTAAGGAGAGATTATGGGCAACTGTTTTTAAGGACGACAGTGAAGCCGAAAAGCTTTGGTATAAAAACACGGATATAAAAAAGGGAAGGGTTCTAAGATTCGACGAAAAGGAGAATTTCTGGGAGATGGGGGAAGTTGGTCCTTGCGGTCCCTCCTCAGAGATTCACTATGACAAAGGCGAGGAATACAAGTGTAACCGTCTTGATTGTGGGGTAAATTGTCCTTGTGGGAGATTCGTCGAAGTCTGGAATTTGGTCTTCATGCAATTTGATCGGGATGAGAAGGGGAGACTAACCGATCTGCCGGCTAAAGTGGTGGATACCGGGATGGGATTAGAAAGACTGACTGCGGTCATGCAAAATGTGGACTCCAATTATGATACCGATCTTTTTGTTCCATTGATCAAAAAAACCGAGGATGTCTCCGGACTTGGCTATAAAAGCTCGGATCATGAGGAATCCTTTAGAGTTGTGGCTGATCACATCCGTGCGCTTTCTTTCGCCATAGCTGATGGGGCTATTCCGTCTAATGAAGGACAAGGTTATGTGCTAAGAAGGATCTTGAGGAGAGCTGCCCGGCACGGAAGACTTTTAGGTTTGCACAAGCCCTTTATTTATCAGCTCTCCAGCGTAGTGGTGGATATGATGGGAAAGGTCTATCCGGAGCTTATGGCAAAAAAAGAGCACGTGGCTCTGGTGATAAAATCTGAAGAGGAGAGATTTGAGGAGACTTTGGATTTGGGATTGGAGCTTTTTGAAAAAGTGGCTGGAAAAGTCTTAAAGAGTAAGGAAAGGGTGATACCTGCGGAAGACGTTTTCAAACTTTACGATACTTATGGATTTCCATTAGACTTGACCCAGGTGATGGCACAGGAAAAAGGATTGTCAATAGACTTAAAAGGATTTGAAAAGCTGTTGGAAGAGCAGAGAGAAAGATCAAGAACTTTTGTGAAAACTATCAGCTCGGATGCAGTAATTTCAGATAAAGTGGAAAAGAGCAATTTTGTAGGATATGAGAAAATTGAGGAAAAAGCTAAGGTTCTTCATTCACCGAACAAGACTATGTTGATCTTAGATCAAACGCCCTTTTATGCTGAATCCGGGGGGCAGATTGGCGATAGCGGAGTGATCTCTGCTGACAACTTCGAATTTGAGGTGGAGGATACAAAGAAGGAAGGAGACGCCATAATCCATATCGGAAAATTGACCAAGGGGAAAATCAATGATGTCTTAAACAAGAAAGTCTTAGCCAAAGTTGATATCAAAAGAAGAAATTCCATAAAAAGAAATCACACGGCCACTCATCTTCTGCATAAAGCTCTGAGGGAAACTCTGGGAGATCATGTGCATCAGTCTGGGTCTTTGGTGGCTCCGGATAGATTGAGGTTCGATTTTACGCATTTTAAAGCTTTGGATCAGGCTCAACTGGACAAAGTGGAACACTTGGTAAATGAAGCAATCTGGGAAAATCGACCAGTAAGAGATAAAGACTTGTCTTTCGAGGAGGCCAAAAAATTAGGAGCAATGGCGTTATTTGGTGAGAAATATGGCGATGTGGTCAGGATGATAGAAGTAGACGGTTACTCGAGGGAGCTTTGTGGAGGAACTCATGTAAAGGCGACAGGGGAAATAGGACTTTTCAAGATAGTCTCCGAAACCGGAATCGCCGCAGGTATGCGAAGAATAGAGGCAGTTACCGGCGAAAAAGCTTACCAATTGGTGAAAAAGCAAAAAGAGATTTTAGATGAGTTGGCCTTTATCTTGAAATCGAGTCCAGAGGATATAAAAGATAGAGTTGAAACATTGGTCAAAACTAACAAGCTTTTGCAGAAGAAGATCAAGGAAGCTCAGAAAGAATCTGCCAAGACCAAAATCGAAGAATTAGCCGAAGCTTCTATAGATGTAAGCGGAATTAAAGTGATCGCCCACAAGGCAGAAGTGGAAGAACGGGATGATCTTTTAAAGTTGGCGGATACGATCAGAGAGAAACTTAAATCCACTATCGGGGTTCTGGCTGGAATCATTGACGGCAAGATCGTTTTTGTGGCAACCGTGACGGATGATTTGATAAAGAGCAAAGGGATCAAAGCAGGAGACGTGGTCAAACAGGTTTCAAAAATCGCCGACGGAACAGGTGGCGGTAAGCCCCATTTAGCTCAAGGAGGTGGAAAGGATTTAAAAAAGCTTGATGAAGCCTTAGATAGCTTACCGGAGATTGTCCGCAGAATCTTGAGATAAAAAGAATGATAAGGTAGTTGCCCAATTTATTGGGCAGATTTAAAACCTCTCCCCCTTTGTCCCCCTCTCCACAAATGAGGGTGTGTCATAATTATGGAGGGAGAAGGGTGATATAGATTTCTGAGAATAGACTATGCTGTTTAACTTGAGATATGCTATATTAGGCTGTAATGATAAATATGAAAGGAGCATATTATGGCATATCGACATGGTGACAGAAATCAAATGCAACTGCTTCCGCCAAGCATAGAAGAATACGTAGCTTCGGATGATCCTGTTCGGGCGTATAATGCCTTTGTGGATTCGCTTTCTCTGGCTGAGTTGGGCATTATTTGGGATGAACATAAAGTTGGCAACTCCGAATATGAACCTAAAGCCATGATCAAGCTTTTGGTATATGGATACTCCTATGGTCTCCGCAGTTCTCGGAAATTGGAAATGGCGACTTATCATAACTTAGCTTTTATCTGGCTGATGGGTGGTTTGAAGCCCGACCATAAAACCATAGCTCGATTTAGAAAGAACAATAGAAATGCTCTGAAGAACATTCTTAAACAATGTGTTCGACTCTGTATAAAGTTGAGTCTGATTGAAGGCAATACGCTTTTTGTGGATGGCAGTAAGATAAGAGCGAATGCCTCCATTCGTAATACCTGGACTCCAGATAAATGTGAACGCTATCTTAAGAAAGTTGACCGGCATATAGAATCTATTCTGGCTGAATGCGATGCTATAGATGAACAAGAACAAGATAATCCGTCTCTGGTTAAGCTGAAGGAAGAATTGCAGGATAAAGAGCATCTTAAATCCAGAGTACAGGATATTTTGAAAGAACTTAAAGAACAAGAGAGAGTCTCTATAAACACCACCGATCCGGATTGTGTTAAGGTCAAAGGTCGTCAAGGCATTCATGCGGGTTATAATGGGCAAATAGTGGTGGATGAAAAGCATGGTCTTATCGTGCATAGTGACGTGGTGAATGAAAGTAATGACCTTAATCAATTTGCCCATCAGATTGAACAAGCCCATCAAAGCCTGGGACACAACTGCACCAACGCCTGTGCAGATGCTGGTTATTCTGACATCCAAGAGTTAAAAAAGGTCGATTGTCAACATATAACCGTTATCGTCCCCTCACAAAAACAAGCTCACGATAGACCAGCAAAGCCATTTGACAAAGAGCAATTTCGTTATGATGAACCGAATGATCGCTATATTTGTCCACAAGGACATCTTTTGAGTTATACTTTCTTAGACAAGCACAGGAATCATAAAGTGTATCAGATTACAGATAAATCATTATGTTTGAAGTGTCCCTATTTTGGTCTTTGCACTAAAGCTAAATATGGCAGACGAATAAGACATTTGGTGGATGAAGACCTTAAATTGAAACTCCAGCATCAATTTAATCAAGAATCGTCACAAGCAATTTACAAACTAAGAAAGGAAAAGGTGGAACTTCCTTTCGGACACATCAAACGAAATTTAGGAGTGACCTCCTTTCTGCTTCGAGGATTGGAAGGAGTTAAAGCTGAAATGTCGCTATTAGCCAGTTGCTTTGATATCACCCGCATGATCAACCTGGTTGGAGTTCCATTGCTTGTGGTAAAGCTTATGAGTTAATCCTGTTTAGGATACGTCTCTATGATCCTAGTGAATAAAACCATAATCTCGTAGAGCAAAGTTAATATTGTTCTGTTTTTATTCCAAAACCTATAACCCTATCTCCCTTAACTAAGTATTATGACACACCCACAAAGTGGAGAGGGGGACAGAAGGGGGTGAGGTAAACAACTTACGCAGGGACCGCCGCTTTTCTCCTCCTCCCCATGATAAAGACACCGCTGCTGACTATCAAGATAACCAAGATGAGCAGACCCCATTGGGTGAGAGTGGGACCTTGGGGAGGGACCTGAATTTGCCAAATCTCGGTGACGGGAAGAGCCCCCTCAGCCTGTTCCGCGTGGAAGCGGAATAGTATGTAAGTATTTGACCGAACGTCGCCGAGGGGGATATTCTCAGACTCCTCATAGGCTAGCTGGAAATCCGGCAGCGGGTTCCAAGTAATTGACGGATCTACAAAGAGGGACTGATTTAGCTCATTGAGGTCGTAGCGATGCAAAACGACTGCCCAGTACACATTTGTCGCATAGATCGTAGCCGTATCCGAGAATTGGGAATTAAGGCTATTACGTGCGACAATGGTTACATCAGCGTAGCCAGCGCTACTTCCTGTGCCAAACGACGCACCGCCACCGATCGAGGAACCAGCGTCGTCATATGGACTCCCCCCCTGGGTCCAGTACACTTCCTCAACTTCCACTTGATCGGCACCTTGGAAGTCGAAGCATGCCCAGGTCCACTCACAATGCTCGACCGCGCCGTCGTACCAGCGGATTATGGTCTTGCCGTCTTCGTGCCACCATTCGTGTTGGGCAAACTTATCATGAATTGCGGCCGTAATCGTCACCTCTCTGTCGAGTACCTTTCTAAGGTCTGTGGCGGTTTGACCGGTGTTATTGTGATATTCCTGCTGGCAGTCCCATGCAAGTGTGGGAGCAGTCCACACCATCAGCACGCCCAGCGCAATTGCAGCCAGACGCCAAAACGCAAATATTTTCTTTCTCATTGTCTTCTTCTCCTTTCAAGCTTTGTAAAACTTTGATTCGCTTAACAATTTGAACTTTCCCACGTTATAAAACGGGAGTGCACGCTTTTAAGTCTACTAAGATCAAGCTGAAGCCTGTTAATCCAAACTCTCCCGGTTGGGCCAGGCGCCTGCCCTGAAAATTTTGCTCTGAAGGGTTGAACCCCTGCCCCGAGACAAGATGCGTAATAACCTCTCCCCCTTAGTCCCCCTCTCCACAAGTGTGGAGAGGGGGAAATAGGGGGTGAGGTAAACAACTCACACCGGAAGCGCCGCTTTTCTCCTCCTCAGCAGGATGAAGACACTGCTGCTGACTATCAAAACGACCAAGACGATCAGACCCCATTGGGTGAGGGTGGGATGAGGGTAGGCCGGTTCAATCGTTGAATACCCCCACACATGGTATGTAGTTCCATCCCATGTAAACTCATGAGAAATCGTCGATACTTGAGAGGAGTCCAACTCCGCCTCATTGTGTAAGGTGTAAGATCCGCTCCATTCAACTCTAATGTCCGTGAGGAGCGGATCCCCTGTTCGGACAGTGCCGAATCCTTCGAATGCGACTACGCCGGGACCGCCAGGTGTCATATACTGTTTATAGGGCAGAATCCTCGTTAAGTTCGTCGGACCAGTATAGGTACCATTCCATTCTGATTCATACTTAAGAGTATCATTATCCGTCCAGACCGTGTCAGATACCGAAAGAATGTCGCCGGTGGAGTAATTAAGAACCCTCTCTGCGGAATAGTTGCCTTCACTCAGTTCTAAAAGATTCTCCCCTCCATTGACAGCGTGAGCCCCAATGCAACATATAACACACAAAAGACAACTTAGCGAGGCGGCGGGATGATAGCCTGAAGGCACGCTGTCGAAGGTCACATTTCCATCGAGATATCCTGTAGAGGTATCCAGAGAGCCACTCGCTGTTGCTATGAGAGAATCTGAGTTGATCACTCCAGATATAGAAGCACGAACCGGTATAGAGGCTTGAACCTCTGCGGCGAAGATGAGCAAAAATCCGCCTAAAATAAGGAACCCGATCGCTAACAACGACAATTGTCTCATTGTTTCTTCTCCTTTCAATCCTAGTAAAATCTTGATCAATTAACAAATTAAACTTTTTCCTCTCTTTGTTCTTGCTGCAATCAGGAGCGTATCCCAAAATATGATCGCTCGATTTATGGTTCGACAGTTCGACAAGCTCACTGTCCTGAGCGAAGTCGAAGGACAAGCTCACCATCCTGTCTTCGACCCTGACGCTCCGACCCGAAGGGAGCCTGTCGAAGGATCGAGCCCAATAGCCCAGTAAATTGGGTAACTACAACGTACTATGATCAGTAGCCGCAACTTTCAGGTTGTGTTCTACCTTGGTTCGGGAAATGCAATTCCGCACGAACAAAAAATCTCTTTTTTCGCAGGTTGATCTTCGTCCTCACAGACTCAGTCACAAGGAAAGCCTGCGACTACCATTTCAACACTGGGACATACTCCTGCCGATAATACAGGGTGGGGCGCGACCCTCGGGGACTATATAAACCTTTTCGACCAAAATCCCAGGGGCGGACAAAAGATCCAATGTCCTTTCGTCTTCCTGAACTCTCTTCCCCTGGGGTCTTGCTATCTTAAGTATCTTCTCAATTGTCAGAACTAAAATCGAATTAAGAAGAATAATAATAGCCGAGATGGTCACAAAACCGAAAAGTGTGACCAGACTGGCAAAGAAGGGATGAGAAAATTCCGCTTCGGCAAAAAATCCACTAATAAATCCAAGTTTAACCAAACCCAGTTCTAATCCAACCCAGAACAGTGCTACAATGGCCGGATTGAATCCCCAATGCTTTCGTGCCCAGCCGACCATCCCACCGAAGAGAGCAAAAAGGCCAGTGCCGGAAAGCAATTTGAGGAGGGAAGGAAGAATAGGAGAGCTCTCAGGGGAATCGATTACTGAAACGGCGAAAAATAAAAGCCCAAAAAGAAGCCCCAGCCGCAGGGATTCCACAGGGGAAGCTTTGATTATTCGATAGAGGAATGGAGTTAAGGCGAAAAAGGAAACATACCAATACTCAGGAAAGAAATTGGCCACTAACAAGAGGAGCGCGGAACTCCCTGCGAAGATAAAGCTTTCAGCCCAGGTAACCAGTGGTGGAATGTAACAGCATGTGTCGGGTGGCTTCCTGGGGGCGCAACCCGACCTACTACTACGACCTACCTGCCGCTCCCTATTGTCGAGCCACACATCCATATGGCTTCCTCAAGAGATTAATCGTTTAGAGACCCAATAGATTTTGATTTTGGACAGTAAAAACTATCCTCTCCCCTCTCCAAGTCTTGGAAAGGAAGGAATCATCCGCTGAGACGAATCCGAAAAAATCGTCTTCCTATATCCTCTATAAAATTTCTAATTTACCGGAAGGGAATGGGAGAAATATTGCGTCCAAAGCAAAGATAGTACGCTCAGGCTATCCGGGCCAAAATTCCTTCCCGGTACACCCCTTTGCTACACTTCTAAATTCCCCGACAACCTGAATCGCTACGTTTTTAATATAACATCTTAGGAAAATTTGTCAAGCACTTTTTTAAGTTTAAGGGAAAATTTTTGATATTTTTGTAGTCACCTTATTGAACTAAGATAAGAGTTTATAACACAATAAGTTTGCTTAACTTCTGCATAGAATCATGAAGGGCTTGATACAACATATTGGCCAATAACCCTTTGATACCGCAATATATTGCGAACTAAACTTCACATTCATTTTCATTATAAGAAACTTTCCCTAGGCATTTTGACTAGCTAATGGGCAAATTCGATTGTATATTCAAGCATAATTACCTCTTCCCAAGTTGTGTTCTCTGCTTCTAAACCGGTCAAAAAAGGAAACTTTTGTTTGAGTTACTAAAGAACAAAGACCTAATACTACATCACTAATTCGTGTTCAAAATATTACTGCAGTATTTCCTGGTTATGTCCTGTAGAGCTCTGTAATTATTTTCCTTTACAAATCCTTGTCCCCTTATTAAATTTCGAAAGCTTGTTGCGCTGATAGAGGTGAAATCATGATAGAAAGAGTTGTAGTCATTATTTTGGATGCTTGTGGCATCGGGGAACTGCCAGATGCCCATTTATATGGAGATGAGGGCTCAAATACCATAAAGAATACTGCCAAGGCAGTGGGGGGATTGAAATTACCCAATTTGGAACGACTGGGTCTTGGGAATATCGAACAATTCTCCGGAGTGAATCCCGAGACAAAAGCCCTGGGCAATTATGGAAAAATGGCAGAACTATCTCCTGGAAAGGACAGCACCTCCGGGCATTGGGAGATCATGGGAGTGGTATTGAAAAGACCCTTTCCCGTCTATCCTGAAGGATTCCCCGCAGAGATAATCGAACCATTTGAGAAAACAATTAGCTCAAGGATTTTAGGAAACAAGCCTGCCTCTGGAACTGAGATCATAAAGGAATTGGGAGAAGAGCACTTAAGGACGCATAATCCCATCGTTTACACTTCAGCAGACAGCGTCTTTCAGATAGCAGCACACGAAGAAATCATTCCCGTGGACAGGCTTTATGAGATGTGTATAAAGGCAAGAAATATTTTAACAGGAGAGCATGGAGTTGCCAGAGTGATTGCTCGACCATTTGTGGGAAAACCGGGATCCTTTAAGAGAACCGAAAGAAGAAAAGATTTTTCTCTGCCACCACCGGAAGAGACCGTTTTGGATATATTGAAGGAACAAGGCATCCCGGTGATCGGGATCGGAAAGATCGAGGATCTTTTTGGAGGCAGAGGACTGACCGAAAGCATCCATACTAAGAATAATTCGGATGGTGTGGATAAACTGGTCAGGGCAATGAAGAGATTTGAAAAAGGACTCTTGTTCATAAACTTGATCGATTTTGACATGCTCTGGGGACACCGGAACAATCCCCAGGCATTTGCTTCAGGTTTAGAGGATTTCGATCAAAGACTTCCCGAGGTTTTGAATTTATTACGCTCGGAGGATCTCTTAATCATCACTGCAGATCATGGCTGTGATCCCACCACCCCAAGCACCGATCACTCCCGGGAATATGTTCCTCTTTTGGTGTATGGTAAACCGATAAGGAGTAACATTAACTTAGGAATCAGAAAATCTTTTTCAGATGTGGGGAAAACGATTGCGGAGATTTTCAAAGTAAGCGGAACTAAAAATGGTGAGAGTTTTTGGAGTGAAATAAAAACGTAGGCGCAACCTTCAGGGCGTGTTGAAAAAGCCATGTTGTCATTCTGAGGGAGCGTAGCGACCGAAGAATCTGCTTGATTCATATGGAGATTCTTCTCCCGCCTTCGGCGGGATTAGAATGACACTCTTTTAGTTCAGTTTTTCAACAGTCCCTTCAGGTTGCGGCTTGTTTGAAAATTTAACGCAGGCTACCAATGATGAGAGATTCGGAATTAATACAAAGAGCAAGAAAAGCAAGAGAACTTGCTTATGCTCCTTATTCCAAATTCAAGGTGGGTGCAGCTCTGTTGGCTAAAAGCGGAAAAGTCTACACCGGAGCGAATGTTGAGAACGCTTCCTTGGGCTTGACCGTTTGTGCAGAGAGATTGGCGCTTCTTAAAGCTGTAACCAATGGAGAGAAAGACTTTGTCAAAATTGCGGTGGTTGCGGACAAAGATGAACCAATCACCCCTTGTGGAGCGTGCCGTCAGGTCCTCTCTGAGTTTATCTCTGATTTGAGAATAATCTGTGTAAATTTAGAAGGAAAAATCAAAAGATATAATTTAAAAAAACTTCTTCCGGACGCTTTTGAAAAATTCGACAAGGACCGGTCAACGGATGCATCGGATTAAACGGGTACTCATCGGTTACATCCGTTTAATCTGTTGACCGTTTAATCCGTTCAGGATGAATCCGTTGACGACATTCCTATGCTAAAAAAACCAATTATCGGTATCACCATGGGAGACCCGGCCGGGATTGGACCAGAGGTGGTGGTAAAGGCTCTGATGGACAAAAAAGTCAGGCAAAGGTGCTACCCTCTGGTGTTTGGCTCTTATAGCATAATTTTCTCCGTTGCCAAGAAATTGTTTGGAAGAGTCAATCTGAGAAAAATAACTTGGGTAGAAGACATACTCGAATATCCCGGCGAACGCGGGAGGAATTCAGGGGCACCCATAAACGTTCTTGATTGCACCAGATTCAATCACAGAAAAGTAAAACCGGGGAAAATCACCAAAT
>Ga0209427_10000632_pt1 | contig 38098 bp, 45 predicted proteins | sample DeeMarSWOR136_30_FD_187465 | JGI IMG/M metagenome (GOLD analysis project Ga0209427, IMG submission 187465) | Marine sediment microbial communities from White Oak River estuary, North Carolina - WOR-1-36_30 (SPAdes) (version 2) | ecosystem: Environmental > Aquatic > Marine > Intertidal zone >...
TATTTTGGGATTGGTCATTGCGGAAGCGTTGTACCCGGGTTATAGTGTCTCAGAAGATTACATAAGTGACTTGGGCGTTGGCTCTACTGCTCTCATCTTCAACTCATCGGTGTTCTTGCTTGGCGTAACTATCATACTTGGTGCCTACTTCATTCAACGAGCGTTCGGTTCTAGACTTCTGTCCGTTCTTTTAATCCTAACAGGTTTCGGTGCCATGGGGGTGGGGTTGTTTTCCAAGACCTTTGGAGTAATACACTTTATCGCTTCCCTGATTATTTTCTTATTCGGCGGGCTCTCTGCCATCGCGTCATACAAGGTGCAGAAACCACCTCTCTCTTACATTTCTGTTGTATTGGGAGCATTGACACTTGTTGCGCTTGTTCTCTTCGGTTCCAACACTTATTTGGGTCTGGGTAGGGGAGGAATGGAGCGCATGATTGCTTACCCTACTTTGCTGTGGGCGGTTGGCTTCAGCAGTCATATGATGAGTTGCTCCAAGGATACAGTTACAACGGCGAAATCATAGTCATCAGCACGTGCACATAGCACCTATTTTGATTCGCTGGAGAATGCTTTAACGCGGCAGCTAAGGGTGCTAGGAAAAACCCATGAAAATAAAATGTGCTTTAAGTGCGTTTGCAAAATTTGTGTTCCAAACCAAAAAATGTAGTGGGCCGGGCAGGACTTGAACCTGCGACCTTCGCCTGTCTTCATCACTAGGATTCGTAAGGGCGATGTCCTACCAAACTAGACGACCGGCCCTTCTGACTAAAAATAAATGGTGACTTTACAGAAAAGGATAACGCTTCGCGTCCTTTCACTCGATAAGATTTACCTTTTGAAACAGGCTTCCGTATTTCTTATATTCCAAATTTGCTTTCTAATTTGTGGAAGTGAAATTGCAATGGCATCAATAAAAGAAGTGCCAACTCCGACCCGACGCTTCGAGAGAATCGGAGCTCACACTCACATCAAGGGCCTAGGCTTAGATGGAAACCTCAAGGCGGTAAGGGTCAAAGACGGAATGATTGGTCAAGAAAAGGCAAGAGAAGCTGCAGGATTGGTTGTGCAAATGATTAAGGAGGGAAAACTGAGCGGCAAGCTTGTTATATTGGCTGGTCCACCGGGAACGGGAAAAACTGCAATTGCCGTTGCCGTGTCTCGCGAACTGGGCTTAAACGTTCCATTTATTCAGATTAGTGGGAGCGAAGTCTACAGCAGCGAGCGCAAGAAGACTGAAGTTCTATTTGGAGCCATGCGAAAATGCATAGGCATCGAAATCCATGAAATGCGCAAAGTCTACGAAGGAGAAGTTAAAGACGTCAACATCAACACAGCCCCGCATCCGTACAACCCCTACCAGAAAGTTCCAGAAAGCGTACGGATTACTTTGAGAACAACAGAGGAAGAAAAATCGATCGAAGCTGGAGGAACAATTGCAGAACAAGTAATTAAAGAGGGAGTTGCGGAAGGAAGTGTAATACAAATTGATGCAGAAAGCGGAAGACTCGCTAACTTAGGATTGAGCCTCGAAAGCGCCAAAGGAAAAACCTACGATGTAGACACGCGCAAAAAGATTCCGCGTCCAACCGGGAAGGTTCTGAAAGAAAAGGAGTTTGTTTACACACTTACGCTTTCAGATATGGATGAGATCAACCAGAGAAGAAGAGGAGGTGGAGGCTTCCTCTCAATGTTCTTCGGAGGTTCTGAATCGAAAGAGATTGACACCGAAATTCGTACAGCAGTGGATGGGCAAGTGAAAGAGTTGGTTGATCAAGGAAAGGCTTTCATTCATCCGGGAGTGCTGTTCCTTGATGATTCTCATCTTCTTGATCTTGAGGCCTTCAGCTTCCTTGGCAGAGCCGTGGAGAGCGAACTTGTGCCGATAATAATTCTAGCCACAAACCGTGGAGTGACAACTATCCGGGGGACCGACGTTAAAAGTCCTCTCGGTTTCCCGTTGGACCTTATTGATCGTTCTGTCATTATAGGCACCAAAGAATACGGCGCTGTTAGTATTCGAGAGATTCTTCGCATTAGAGCAAACGAGGAGAAGGTGAAAATTGGGAAAGCTGCTCTTGAAAAGCTGACGGGGATAGGCGCCAAAAGCTCGCTTAGATATGCAGTGCAGCTCCTAAGTCTGGCGGCTCAAAACTCCAGAGTTGAAAAGCGTGAAAAGGTAACTGCTGAGGATGTAGGACGCGTTAGTGATCTTTTCATGGACATTGGTGAGGCTACTGATCATCTGAGAAAATATGAGGAGAAACTCATGTACCATTAGGTGCCCTTCAGAGAAACCATAGATGAGAGGAAAAAAGGGTTCTAACACGCATACTACGAGAATGTCTATTGAAGGTTATAGACGACCCAAAACACAAAAATATCGAACCATTGATTCAACTATTGAATTACAGACGCCGTGCGGGGTTGCCCTAGCCTGGTAGGGGGCAGATCATCTACGCTTCGAAGAGTCTAAGCCTGCTAAGCCTGTGGTCCTTAAGGGCCGCGCGGGTTCAAATCCCGCACCCCGCGCCACCCTTCCACCGCAATTTTTATTGAAATCTAAAGAGTTTTTGTGGAAATCTCGTTGTTTCCTTGAGTTTTCAGTCTTTGTGACTTTGTATGACCCCATTCATTCTCATACTCGGTTTAAACCTGCCATTTTACGGAAATAATATAGAAATAGTCGTATTTCAACCTTGTCGGTCTATTCACATCATAGAAATTCAGTTACTCACTGTCATATCTGCACTAAGCGATGTCAGGCTCGATGAGAAGCTGGCGCGTGGAGCGCACACAATTCTTTATAATCTTACCCTGCACTAAAGGACGTCTGAAACAGATGAAAGGAGAATTGAAATAATATGCCATCTTGGATATGTACAGAATGCAATACAGAATACACAGGTAGATGTCGTCAAGCAACATGCTCAAACTGTGGAGCACCAAAAGACAAACACGTGAAGAAGGCATAAATTATGACTTCCAGAGATCCAGCAAGCCTAGTCGGCTATTGTGGTCTATACTGCGACGCTTGCGGAATACGTCAAGAAAAGATAAAAACTGCCGTCAGTAACCTGCGTGGCATTCTCACTGTCTATGGCTTCGACAAGATGATGCCGGAACTCGCAAAGTGGGAACCAAGCTTCAAGCACTACAATGAATTCGACCAAGTCATGAATGGCTTAGTCAAACTTTTCGGTGACTGCCCAGGTTGTCTTCAAAACGGTGGAGATCCAAACTGCAAAGTACGTGAATGTGCAAAGAAAAGAGGCTTTCGCACCTGTGCTGAATGTGATGAGGCTGAGAAATGTGAACCTCTTGCTCCATATCGCAAAGGCTACAAAGGACTTACACCAGCGCTTCAAAGCATCAAGCAAGACGGCATCGAAAGATATGCCAAGGAAATGCAGAAGAAAGTGAACAAGGGATATAGCTACCTAGAAGAGAGCAAATAGCATCTCTTCTTATCCATTCCTTTTTAAGCACTAAAAATGCGGGCACGCCAGATTAAGGAGAAAGTTGAGGACCTACAATCTTTTCAAGACAGCCGCATCACTAGTTGGAGAGAGCCTGATGAGAATCAATAACGAGTTATGCGTGACTAGTAGGGAAGATTGGCGTGACTGGCTTAGAAGAAATCATTACACTAAGAAATATGTTTGGTTAATCTATTACAAGAAACTGACTGGCAAGCCCAGCATTCCTTATGATGATTCAGTTGAAGAAGCATTATGCTTTGGATGGATAGACAGCATCATAAAGAAGATTGACAACGAGAAGTTTGCCAGGAAATTCACGCCTCGCAAAGCTAATAGCAGATGGTCTAAAGCAAATAAGAATAGAGCGAGAAAAATGATAGATGAAGGAAAGATGACTGAATCAGGGTTGGCTAAAATCAAGGAAGCACGGAGAAGTGGAGAATGGTTCAATACTGTTCCAGCCAGAAAAGAACTTGTCGTTCCTCCGTATATGAAAGAGGCATTAGCAAAGAATAAGAAAGCTCTGACTAACTTCAATAACTTAGCTAAGTCCTACAAAAGGCAGTATGTTGGATGGATTACTAACGCAAAAAGGGAGGAGACGCGTAGAATACGTCTTGCAGAGGCTATCAGGCTTTTGAAGAAGAACGAGAAACTGGGAATGAAATGAAGTTCAGCTAAAAAATGAAAATTCTAGAAAGTGCAAGTCGCAAATAATCAGAACTAATGAAAGTAGAGAGACTGAAGAGAACTAAGAGGTTGGAAAAGAGATAAACTGATGCGCTTTGGTGCACACTTTTTTTATCGGCATCAAGTATTATTTCAATCGTTAGTAGGTGATTTAAGGTGGAGAAGAAGAACTATCAGTACGGAGTATGCGGAGTCTACTGTGGCCAATGCCCTAATGGCAATGGGAGAGTCAAGATGATTGCAGGGGAGTTGAAGAGGCTTGTCGACACAGTCCGTTATGACTGGATCCAGCATGTAGTCAGATCATTCAAGTTCGAAGAGTTTAGAAAAGGCTTGGAATGGTTTTCTGATTCCCAGTGTCCTATGTGTCTGAATGGTGGAGGCGCACCTTGCGAAAACAGAAAATGCGCGTCTGAAAAGAAGCTTGAAACCTGCCTTCTATGCGACGATTATCTAACTTGTAAGCACACAACGTATCAGCGAGATTGGTATCCATTCGTTGTCGAGAATTACAACCGTGTCAAACAAGTAGGCTTTCAGAAACATCTTGAAGAAGAAGAGGAAAGGGCCAAAGCAGGCATAGATCTGATGGGACATTTAGAACGAAGATGCTGCAAAGTCGTCAAACTGGAAGATAAGTAGTACATGCGCGCACGGAAACAAAAACGTAGGAGGTGAATATCATGATCAAAAAGTTATATCATATCTCTTTTCCCGTGTCAGATTTGAAAAGAACCGCTGCCTTCTACGAAAATGTCCTCGGTCTCAAGAAGACTGGTGAATGGCCCACCTATGTGGAGTTTGACGTTGGAGGAGTTCAGTTTGGTTTCAAACCTAGCGGACAGCTGGAAATCTTTCTTCTCGTCGGCGACGTTGACAAAGCCTATCGAGATCTCAAGGCGAAAGGTGTCAAATTCATTACAGAGCCAAAAGATATGCATTGGGGTGCTCGAGCGGCGGTGTTAGTTGATCCTGACGGCAACAGGTTTACCATTGAGACATTCAAGAAGTAGGATCTTGAAATATGCATGCCCTCAAGAAATTGTAGAGTTGTCAACATTTTTGTTTCGCCTTCAATTATGTGAAGGACGTGGTCTAACTATGGATGAGAAAATGAAAGCGGAGAAAGTTCTCGCAATTCCTAATAGGAAGCCTAATCTTATTTAGTTATCATGTCATATGAAGAAAAAAACATAATGGTGCTCCCAGAGGACACAGACGTTTTTGGCAGATTGAATTGGAGAGTATACTGCCGTTATTGTGAAAAAGGAGAAGCTGGTTTGATGGAAAACTTAGGTTTTTCAACAATGTACTTCCAGAAGATACATAGAATATCCTTTCCCAGAAGAGCTGCTCATTTTGAATATGTCTCACCAGTTTCCCCAGAAAACTTGATAAATCTGAGGACTAAAATCAAAAAGGTTGGAACCACATCGCTTACATTGTTACACACTTTCTATAAGAAGAGTAGAACGGATGAAAAGCCAATATTGGCGGCAAAAGCAGAAGTGACGATCGTTGCTTATGATGATCGACTTCATGAAAAAACTGAACTGCCAAGAAAGCTAGTTGATACATTAAAAGCGTTGGGTATTCAAAAAAGTTGAAGTAGAAGTAGACACCAGCGCATAAAAGGAAATGGCACCATGAAATCTCGCTTTTTTTCCGCAGTCCAATGTAGAGGTTGCCTTTTTAAAGGTTCCACTTACTGTTGGCGTCAATGCCCTTACAATATTTGGAAAAAAGAGACTTTCTGAAAGCAACGTATACGCGTCTCTATTTCTTGACAGGTTCAATAACTACTGCCGTTCCGTAGGCAGAGAACAACGTAGCGGTTCCTTGCAGAATATCACTAGTTTCGAAATCTGCACCAACTATCGCATTGGCCCCCACCTTTGTGGCTTCTTCAACTATTCTTTCTAGAGATTCTCTTCTTGCCTTTTCGGCTTCATAACTATAAGATGTCACTTCTCCTCCGAAGACTCCTTCAACTGCAGCGACAATTTTTCCACCTACCCCTCTTGTGCGCACAGTTAAGCCATGAACAGCTCCCAGAACCTTAACAATATCATAGCCTGGCACCGTCGGCGTAGTAACCACAACAATCTTCGGAGGTTTTAGACCTGCGAACGACGCTCCGCAGCTACGACAAAACTCTGCGTCTTCAGACGATTTCTTTCCGCACTTTGGACAATATTTCTCTCCCATCCTAATCACACAATTCCCTATAACCCGAACTGCTTTTATTCTTTGCGCGCAATGAAAGCGCTCATTATCTCAAAGTTTTTTCTTAACGAATGCTGTATCGTAATCCGATGAGGAACGGGTTATCTTCACTTGATATTCCTCTCTGGAAATGCTGTCAACCACTCCTTTAGGACCTGAGAAATCATAGTTGTGGAAAAAGACCGCCGTTTCATCATGCATAAGAAATCTCGAGTTTTCCCAATCACTCTTCACTGTCGCATAAGAATGACCTCCATCAATAAAGATCAAATCCATCTTAGGCAAGGTTTCAACCTCCCTAGGAAGAGTTTCAGCAGAATCACCTTTGAAAAGCTTAAACTTACATCCCGTCTCCTTTAGTTTCTGAGTCACTTGCTCCATCCTAGAATCATCATCGCCTCCAAAAAGGTCGAACCCGTAGTATTTCACTTCCTCAGGCGAGAAGTTAAGCATGGCAGCCGACACCATAGTCCTCGCATTTCCACCATCTGCAACTCCAATTTCCATGATCTTCTTACATTTATGCTCACTGATGTACTTATTGAGAAAAGAATGCGGCCCGTATCCTAACCTACTCGATCTCATATCACTCCTCCACTCACGCATGCTCTTTGACTCTCTCTCAATTTTCAAGGAGTTCACTCAAAACTCTTGCAAGAATAGTGCGCGCTAGAATCACTGGTTTCCCTGTTATTTCTCTGACTTTTTGTTTCATTTGCCTTGTGTATCCAATGCAATCTAAGACCGTTAAATCCACATTCTTTGTTTGCAATGTTTTTGCCGCTTCTACCACTCTTTCTGGATCCTCATAAGGGGATGCCACAGCAACTACATGATTTACATCGATCCATTTTTTCTCGGTTTGCACCATTTGTCCAGACGATGGAATAATGACTCCAAGTTTCTTCTCCTTAGTTAACATTCCCTGAGCCATTCTGTGAATTAGTTTTCCGGGCATGATCAATAGTTTCTTCGATTTAGAATTAGGAAAATCGTCTGTGCATAACAGTGCAATTAAGGTAACGTCTTCACTTTCAAGCTCTTTAATGCGTTGTTGAAAGAGACCTAAGGCCTTTTCCTTCGAAACTTGAACTGAGCTTCCGTCTCTTAACAGAGTTATTAAGAAAGGGTCTCCTTCCTTTGGTTTCAGGCTTTCTATTTGTTCTTTCTCCAATTCGTCAAGGCAACCCTTCTCAACTATTTCAAACTGGCCTAGAATGCCTCTGATTTCTAGGATCACGTCGTTTCTGGGTGACTGCCCTATAGTTACCATCCCAACTTTCATCTAAACCTCTCCAACAATAAATTCTGTTCATACTCTGTTGTATAAAGAGAGTCAAAAGGGTTTATTATTAACATATATTTCAGGAACCTAGAGACTTCGAAGTGCGTTTGAACTAGCAGAGTTGAGTGAGAATGAGTAGACCCGTAAGAATCGAAGACTACGGCCCTCAACGGCCTATCTTGTATGAAGAGGAGAAGTGTCACATTCTTGAGATTATTGGAGATATGATCGTACGGATCGAACATATAGGGAGTACTTCTGTTCCAAACTTAGGAGCAAAACCAATTATTGACATAATGGTTGCTGTTAACCGTCTTAGTGATGCTGAGAAGTGCATTAAGCCTCTGCAGAGAATCGGCTATAAGTACCAGCCTGAACATGAGACCTCAATCCCCGAAAGACGCTTCTTCCACAAAGGCAATCCTCCAAAGGAGCAGCACTACCATCTACACATGGTTGAACGAACAAGTGATTTCTGGAAGAGACATTTACTGTTTCGTGATTATCTTCGCACGCATCCAAAGGCAGCTCAAGAATATTACGATTTGAAGAAAAGACTAGCAATCGAGTACGACACAGATCGTGAAGGTTACACTGAAGCCAAAACATCTTTCATTGAATCCATCGTCCCCAAAGCAAAAGCAGAAGAAAGAAACGGTGCGCATTAGAAAAGATATTCATGCACATGTGATTTCTATGATCATCAAAGAAGTCTACGTAAAAACCATCTTATCTAAATCCAAAGTTTCTGATTACACGATCAATCCTTACATAGGATGCGAGCACAGCTGCACTTATTGTTATGCACGGTTCATGAAAAGGTTCACTGGCCACAAAGAAAAGTGGGGCAGATTCGTAGATGTGAAAATCAATGCAGCAAGATTGTTGCAACATGAGATAATGAAGAAGCGAACTGGCAGAGTTTGGATAAGTGGTGTGTGCGATCCTTATCAGCCGATTGAAAAGAGATATGAACTAACGAGAAGATGTCTCGAAATTCTATCAAAATATAGCTGGCCTGTCACCATTCAAACAAAGTCTCCTCTCGTGAAGCGAGATCTGGAATTGCTAAGAACATTCGACAACATTGAAGTTGGACTTACAATCACTACGGCTGACGAGAATATTCGGAAAATCTTCGAACCCAATTCACCAGCGATTAATGAGAGGATTGAAACCTTGGAGAAACTACACTCTGCCGATCTTAAAACCTATGCAATGATAGCACCGTTACTCCCAAAATCTGAAGGATTAGCCACACTACTAAGCGAAAAGGCAGATCACGTGCTGATCGACAAGATGAACTATCATTACGCAGATTGGGTATACAGAAAGTATGGATTACAATATGCGATGACCGACAACTTCTTTACACGGAAGAAAATGGAACTTGCCAAAGCACTTGAAAAAGAAGAGATACCTTATCAACTGCTATTTTGACCTATGCGCTGAGCATTGTCGCAGAATCGCAAGACACAAGAAAAAAGCACTATCATTTTTAAATTGAAAGTACACTCACTTATTGAGAAAAAATGGAATCCAGCAAACATCGAGTTAAATCTGTGCTTTTTGACTTGGGAGGTACACTAATCAAAACCACCGAAATTCCGCGTGTGATGAAAAGTATACTCAAACACCACGGAATTGACCGTTCTTTAGAAGAAATATCTCAAGCACGGAAGGAAGCAGAGAAAGGACTCAATTTTCGAGATTTAACAAAACTTCTTGACGAGTTTTGGGTCCAATGGAATATACGAATTCTAGGCAACCTTCAAGTTGACTCAGACATTCGAACCTTAGCAGAATACATCGCAACTCACTGGTGGGACTATTCTAACGTACGCCTTTATCCAGATGCCGAAAGGACACTGCCGCTTCTGAAAGAAAGAGGCTTAAAGATAGGACTCATAACAAACGGATTACAAAGCGATGTAAACGAGATATTGCCTAAGATAGATCTGCAAAACTTCTTCGACATTGTAGTTGTTATTGACACCTTAAGAATGATGAAACCAGATGTAGAAGTTTTCCATTACGCCTTGCAGAAATTGAAGACGGGCCATCCTAAGGCCATCTTCATTGGAGATGAAATAGAAGCAGACTATAAAGGAGCTCAAAATTCCGGGCTGACCGCATACTTGATTGATCGTAGTGACATCATTCATGATCAGAATGTGAACAAGATATCTAGTTTGGATGACTTATTCAAACTAAACATTGTAAGGTAACACGCGTATAAAGAAATGGTCAACTTCCTAACTTTTCAAGTTCCTTAACAAAGTAAAGTTCCAGAAGTTTACAATTTCCTAATCTAATCGCAAACCTAGAAACCGGGAAAAAAGCAGTAAATTATGTTGTTCTATCTCATATTAAGCGCGCGTACAAAACTGTACTACTCATTCATAAAATATTTATAAACAAGATGAGAGACACGCGGAGAAGGGTTAGAAAAAATGAAAAAATCAACTGCCCTCTTGTTTGGCATATCGCTGTGCGCTTTGATTTCAATGCTAGCAGTTAGCTCGACGCAAGCATACATCGAAAGGTTCACTTGGCTTCCGCCATACATGAAGAAAGGTTATGATGGCTACTATGGTTCGTATGTCGTTATCTACGAGGACGGCTCTGATGTTAACCTTATTGTGCCAGTAGAGAATGATTGGTATCCCAACGGCTTGAACGTTTCAAAGATAATAATAAACTTCGATTGGGGACAGAACAAAACTTTGGACTTGACAAGCATCAGACAAGTAGGATGGCACGAGACAGAGATTTTCACGGTTGCCTTTACAGCCAGCGCGACTGAAGCCGTATCTAGCGATTGGGCACATGAATATACAATCTACGTAGAACATGTTAATGCCACAACCGGACCTACCGAAATCGTTGATGAGACTTGGAGCCGCCCGTGGAACTGGTGGTCTCCAGCTTACCTGTTTGTTGTATTCCCAACAGATCAAGCGGACGCTTACGATTTATCTCAAGAATATGATTCCTACGCCAGCGCCTATCCCAGTTGGACTTTCAACAACATTAACGCCTCTCAACTAGCGGGACAAGCTAGTATAGAAGCCTCCTTGGGTGATATGTACTACACGCGTGGAGACTATGACTCAGCTAAAACACAATTTGAAGACGCTCTTGATCTATACAGTCAAGCACTTGCAGCCGAAGCCGCTTGGGAAACAAAAGTTCAAGAAGCCGATTTGGAGATTACTTTGACTGAAGCAGAGGCGAATATGACAACGGCAAATGCAATGTTAAGACAAGCCGACGCAGCTGTAAACCAATCCTATTCGTGGATTTTGTTCGGCCTAGGTTTCGTATTTATGGGCATTGCGACAATAGTCTACGCATACAGAAAACCCAAAGCTGGATAGCCAGATAGTCCAGCTACCCTTTTATTTTTCAAGTGCGAATGAGCGCGCAAACTCAAAGCTGACCCTTAACATAGGTGACCAAGTCATCGAATTTCTCGTCCTCAGCAAGATTGGATGTTTTCAGGGCAATCATATCACCATCCATATGCCCTACCGCGATTTCTGTTGCTCTTTTCAGCTGTTCATGATCCTTCAGCTCTTTATCCTCAATGCCTTCTGCTTTGTGGAATTTCAGAACTGCAACGCCTACTGCGTCTACCGCCACCCTGTCGCTTCCAGCGACTATCACACCAGAGGCTACTTTCTTTCCACGAGCCGGGCCTCCAGAGACAAAGCATTGTAATCCATCCAGAACTATCAAATCAGTAGTATATGCAAGGTTTGTTTCCGCTATACGATACCCTGGCTTCTTATGAAGAATTGTCCTATCCGCTGGGTTAATCAAACCCACGCTGTTCTTAAGACTTAGCGTAAACACTCCGCCAAACTGATGCGTCTTTAAACATGGAAGCGAGATAACCCTTGAAGCGTCATAACCCTTCTTCGCGATTCTAAATCCTTCAGGCCATGAAGAAGCTTCTTTCGGCTTGAGCCACAACCATTCTTCATTCTCAAAAAACGACGCCCTCACTCCGAACTCTCTAGCAACGCTGAGAATGCCATTCTTCTTCATAGTCGCTTCCGTTGGAAGCCAAACGGGTCCAGACATGTCACCGATGACAATCTGCTCTCTCTCTAATCCTGCATCAATTAGCAGTTTTATAACAAGTCTTGCTGTGTCAGGATGAGTACTTGCAGGAAAATGATCGTAGCTATTACAGTTAGGCTTGACCAAAACGTATCCTTCTCCGAGATTTTCTATCGCAGGCACTATTCCACCGATAAGACGCAACGCCTCTGCTATTCCACTCTCCCTATCTTCAGTTCGAACTAAGGCAACCAAACTCCTCTGATTTTCAACGTAGACGTTGGATCTTAGCGGTTTGCACTCGACTTTAGGAGTATTTGTAGCTTCCATCGCAACTTTTTGAAAAATCTCTCTCGATGATTGTGCGGCACTCATTTATACTCACGTTCCACCTTTTTCTTGCTGTTTACATCAATTATTAGATTGGATGAGTCAAGAAGAAACATAAAATCCTTCTGGCGTGTGCATAAGTTCAAATCCCGTCCGACTAGCTAACCATATTCGGAGGAGCATCAAAGCTCACTAAATTCTTAAATTGAAAAGGACAAAGTTTAATTGTTGCGAGGCATTATGCCATGAAGCCAAATAAACGGTTCAAACCCCTTGGAGGTGACCGAGCATAATTATTCCTGTTCGCTGCTTCAGCTGCGGCGCACTAATCGGCGATAAGTGGGAAGAATTTGCCCGTAGAGTAAAGGAAGGAGAAGACTCGGGAAAGGTACTAGACAGTCTCGGCGTAAAACGCTACTGCTGCCGCCGCATGCTTATATCACATGTGGAAATAATTGACGAAATACTCAAATTCTACGAAGAAGCTGGCAAAAGAAGGCTAGCTGAAACATATACGTAGGGAAGTGAAACTGAAACGCCAACAAAAATCCAGAACATAATCGCCCGAAAAATCTTCAACATACGAGGAGAAGAAACAATAGAAATCGAGGTAAAAACCAAGAACGGCCTCGGAAGAGCTTCCGCACCTTCAGGCGCAAGCCGAGGCAAAGGCGAAGTGGTTCCCTACCCGGAAGGCGGCGTAAACCAAGCCATAAAAAGAGTGAACGAACTCGTTGAGCCCCAACTAATCGGAATTGATGCACAAGGACAAGAGAAAGTTGACCTCTTGCTCCATCAGATCGACGGAACCCAAGACTTCAGAAGAATCGGCGGCAACACATCCTATGCAGTTTCTCTAGCGACAGCAGAAGCCGCAGCATCCTCTACGGGTCGACCACTCTTCACTCAACTGGGCGGACACTTAACTTCGGAGCTTCCCCATCCCCTCGGAAACGTCATAGGCGGAGGAAAACACGCCCGCGGCAAGTCCCCTGACATACAAGAGTTCCTAGTTCTGCCAGTGAAAGTGAACACATTCTTAGACGCTGCCAAGGCTAACATACTCATCCATCAAAGAGTAGGAACTTACCTTATCAAAAAAGACAAAACATTTACTGGCGGCAGAGGCGATGAAGGCGCATGGGCCCCCAACCTAGAAAACGAGGATGCACTGGAAATAGTGACAAAAGCATGCGAAGAAGTTTCGAAGGAGACCGGAATTGAGTGCAAGGTTGGGCTTGACATGGCTGCCTCAAGCCTATGGAACCCGAAAAAAGAAAGTTATACTTATGCTCGAGACGAAGTTGACAAGGATTCAGGAGAACAATTAGAGTTCGCCTTAAATCTCATTCAAAAGTACAAGCTTGCCTATGTTGAAGACCCTTTCCATGAAGAAGACTTTGAGAGCTTCGCTGAGTTAACAAAAGAGGCTAAGAAATGCCTCATTTGCGGCGACGATCTTTTCGTAACGAACAAAGAACGGTTGGCTTATGGAATAGAAAAAGAAGTTGCTAACGCCATCATTATTAAGGGCAACCAGGTTGGCACTCTCACAGATGCTTGGGAAACAACCATCTTAAGTCAAAAAGCTGAATACGTACCGATAATGTCTCATCGTTCAGGAGAAACAACAGAGGCGCACATAGCTCATCTGGCGGTCGCGTTTCGTTGCCCAATCATAAAGGCTGGAGTAATCGAGGGTGCACGCATAGCCATAATCAACGAGCTTATTCGTATAGAGAAGATGCTTGGGGAAAGGGCTAAAATGGCCACTGTGCCATTGTAAAGAGGAGAAAACCATGAGCGAAGAAGAAAAGAAACCAGAAGCAGAAACCAAAATTGAAATAGCAGAGGCAGAAGCGAAGAGTTCTACTGAAGCTTCAAGTGTACCCATGTCCACAACCGAAGTCCGTGTTGAGGAAGAGCTTCTCCTACCACAAGACACGTTGCTCTCTGTCGGAATTCATATTGGAACAAGAATGAAGACAAAAGACATGGAATCCTTCATCTATCGTGTACGCCCAGACGGACTCTTTGTTCTAGACGTCAAGAAAACCGATGAACGAATAAGAGTTGCAGCTAAATTCTTAGCTCGCTTTGAACGATCCAAAATAGCAGCGATTGCTGCAAGGCTTTACGGACGTGAACCTGTAAGAAGATTCTGTGAGGTAACTGGCGCGGTTCCCATCGTGGGTCGCTTTATTCCCGGCTTGTTTTCAAATCCGCTCTATCCAGGTCGCATTGAACCCAGCGTAGTCATTGTTTCCGACCCTAAGGCAGATGTGCAAGCTGTTAAAGAAGCCGCAGACATAGGCATTCCAGTTATTGCGCTTTGCAGCACTGACAACGATTTTTCAGGTGTTGACTTAGCCATTCCAACTAACAACAAAGGAAGAAGAGCCTTAGCCGTGATTTATTGGCTTTTGGCAAGGCAAATGCTGCGCGAAAGAGGTGAACTGCCACCTGACGGAGACCCAACTTTAACAATTGACGATTTTGAAGTGAAACTGACAAGAGAGGAGTGAAACGTGAAGCTTAGACATCCCTCTCAGGCTGGAATGTTTTATGCAGGCACGGCTCAGACTTTGAGGGCTCAAATAGAAGAATGCTTCACTCATAGACTAGGTCCTGGCAAGTTGCCAAAAGTTGCGGAGAGAAAGCTTCAAAATACAGTTGGCTTAGTTTGCCCTCATGCCGGGTACATGTACTCTGGACCAATAGCTGCCCATGGTTACTACAATCTTGCGACCGATGGCATACCCGACACTGCCGTTCTTTTAGGTCCTAACCACCTTGGGCATGGAAGTGCACTCGCTTTGATGAGAGACGGAATTTGGCGTACTCCCTTAGGAGATGTGGAAATCGACACTGAAACTGCAAATCTAATTTTGAAAGAGTCGAACATCATTGATGTTGATGATTCTGCCCATACTTCTGAGCATTCTATTGAAGTTCAGCTCCCTTTTCTGCAGTATCTCTATGGTTCAGCCTTCAAGTTTGTGCCCATATGCTTTTTCATGCAAGATCTGCAATCTAGCCGTGAAGTGGGTACGGCAGTGGCTAAGGCCTTAGCTGGCAAGAACGCTTTGGTGATAGCTTCTACAGATATGACCCATTACGAACCGCAAAAGACTGCTGAACAAAAGGATAAAGCCGCTATCGAGGCTGCGTTAGAACTTGACGCAGAGCGCCTGTACTCAACTGTTGAAGACCGCCGCATCACTATGTGTGGCTACGGTCCAACAATCGCTGCTATAACTGCTGCTAAAGCCTTAAACGCGAAGGAGGCTAAGTTGCTCTGTTATAAAACAAGCGGTGACGTAACGGGTGACTATTTCTCGGTGGTCGGCTACGCCTCCATCACATTGATAAAGAGTTAGTTAAGTGAAACAACTTCACACCAATGCGTTTCACAACTTTAAAAAATATTTTATCTATTTCTCACAATAATTGCTTTTTGGGGTAGTTCCGATGGGAAGAGGTTCTGGCTTCGGAAAAGTTATTCTGTTCGGCGAACACTTTGTTGTTCACGGCGCGCCGGGAATTGTTTCTGCAATTGATTCAACAACTAACGCCGAAGTGAAAAAAATCGGAGAAGGCATCACTGTAAAGGATGGCAGAAAAGGCGCAAGAGGTTACACCCAAAAGAAAAGAACTCAACAAAAAGAGTCAATAGAAAGAACGCTTAAAACAATGGGAATTGATCCTAGAAAGGCCTCTTTGGAGATTTGGTTGAGAGGAAGCCTGCCAGGTTTCAGCGGAATTGGTGCTTCTGCAGCAAGTAGCGTTGCAATTGCTAGAGCTATAGCGGAAGAATTTGAAATGGGTTTGTCAGATGAAGAAATTAATGAAATTGCTTTTGAAGCTGAGAAAGCCTATGCTGGAACCCCCTCAGGCATTGACAATACAGCAGCAACCTATGGAGGATTAATTTGGTTCAAAAGGAATTTGAGCGGAGGCCCAAACACAATCGAGAAACTAAGCATAAAAGAACCAGTTGAAATTGTCGTAGGCAACACAGGAATTGTAGCTGACACTAAGGAAATGGTTGCTGGAGTTGCAGCAAGAAAGCAGCGAAATCCAGAAAAATACAATGCGTTATTCAACCAAGCAGGAGATTTAGCGTTAATAGCAAGAAAGGCCTTAGAAGAGTTTGATTTACGAAAAGTTGGAAAGCTAATGAACGAGAATCATGACTTATTGCAGGAAATCGAAGTTTCGTGTAAGGAACTAGATTATTTAGTGAATTTAGCCCGGAAGAAAGGAGCATTTGGAGCAAAATTAACTGGTGGTGGCGGCGGAGGCTGCATGGTAACATTAACTCCAGGGAAAGAATTGCAAGAACTGGTTGCAACAGCCATGGAAAAGGAAGGATTTAAAGTGTTGCGAACAAAGATTGGAATTTAAAAATGTCAAGAGAATATTAACCTATTAGAAATAAGGAGGGAAGCGATTGGGTTTTAGAAGTTTACTGGATCAGCTTGACAAAAATGGAAAACTGATGAGAATAAGAAAAGAGGTGTCAACTGAGTACGAAATGGCGGGAATTATAGATGCCCTAGACGAAAAGCCCGTTTTTTTTGAAAAAGTGAAAGAATCTAACATCCCTGTTGTAGCAGGCCTTGTTTCTTCTAAAGAACTAATTGCCAGAGCTTTGAACATAAAAAGAGAGCAATTATTGCACAAGTTGTCCAGTGCTATAGACAATCCTGTAAGTCCAGATGTTGTGGAGAAGGGCGAATGCCAAGAGATAGTTGAGAAAGATGTTGATTTGACAAAGTTACCAATAATGAGGTACACAGAAAAAGATGGTGGAAAATACATTGCATCTGCCATAGCTATAATAAAAGACCCGGAGTTTGGCAGAAACATGTGTTTCCACAGGTTGATGTTGCTAGGTAAGAATAAGTTCGTGGCTAGAATTGTTGAAGAGAGAGGAACGGACACAGCTCTCAAAAAGTCTGGTAGCGAACTTGACATTGCAATGTGTATCGGCAACTCAACTGCTGTTCTTCTTGCTGCTGCCACATCCCTGCCAATGGGCGTTGACGAATTAGAAATGGCTAATGCATTGGAGAAAACAGAATTGGTGAAGTGTAAGACCATCGATATCGAGGTTCCAAGAGACTGCGAGATTGTATTAGAAGGAAGAATAACAAAAGAAAAAACGATTGAAGGACCATTCCTAGATCTGACAGGAATTGTTGATAAGGTAAGACAGCAACCAGTCATAGAAGTCAACTGCATAACTCACAGAAAAAAACCAATTTACCAAACCATACTTGCCGGAAGAAACGAACATAAGTTCTTGATGGGAATGCCCAGAGAACCGACAATATTCAATGAAGTGAACAAAGTCTGTAAATGTAAAGATGTTTATATAACCCCTGGTGGTTGCAGCTGGCTCCATGCAGTTGTGCAAATAAAGAAACAGAATCCAGATGATGGAAAGAAAGCGATTAAAGCAGCCTTTAAAGGACACAAATCATTGAAACATTGTGTTATCGTGGATGACGACATAAACATCTACGATCAAAACGAAGTTGAATGGGCCATTGCAACTAGGTTTCAAGCAGATAAAGACGCTGTCATTCTGCCTAATCAGAGAGGATCTTCTCTTGATCCATCTGGAGATTTAACTGAAGGAAAAAAAGCTACAACATGTAAGATTGGGTTAGACGCAACGATTCCATTCAAAGAAACAGGCAAAGGCTTTGAAAAAGAGGAATACAGAAAAGTTGATCTAAAAAAATTCTTGTGATCATATGCATCTTACAAAAGAAGAGAAAAGAATGCTGGATGGAGAAGAAGGTTACGCAGCTAAAAAATCCATGGAGATACTCGTTGCCTTAGGAGATATCTACGGAGCCGAGAAGTTCATCAGAGTAGGTTCTGTTCAAGTGGCAGGCGTGTCATATCATAACCTCGGAGATGCAGGTCTAGAATTTCTAAATGAATTAGCAAAAGATGGAAAAGTCAAAGTACTTACAACTTTGAACCCCGCAGGAATGGATCTGGAAGATTGGAAAAAACTCGGAATCTCCGAGGAGTTCGCAAAAAAACAAAACTTGGTCATAGAAGCTTTCAGGAAAATGGGCATAATCATCTCTTGCACATGTACGCCCTACCTGATAGGTAACCTACCAAGATATGGAGAGCACATCGCTTGGTCCGAGTCCTCTGCAGTTACTTTCGCCAACTCGGTTATCGGCGCAAAGACAAACAGGGAAGGCGGTCCATCAGCTCTTGCTGCAGCTTTCGTGGGCAAAACACCATACTATGGGCTTCATTTGGAAGAGAACAGAGAGCCAGACAGTCATGTAGATGTAAAGGCTAAATTGAAAAAACTCTCAGATTACGGAGCTCTTGGTTATTCTATTGGCAAAAAAGTGGGAAACAAAATCCCATACATAACAGGCATAAATGACGCAGATCTGGACAAGTTGAAAACTTTCTGTGCCTCAGTAGTGACTTACGGTTCAAAACCACTATTTTATATGAAAGGAATAACTCCTGGGTCTGAAAAACATCAACCTCCAAAAGAGAAAGTCACCATTGGGGATAAGGACATAGAAGAAGCATACGAAAGCATTGATGATGATATTGAAGTCATCGATTTCGTCTGTATAGGCTGCCCTCACTCTTCCATAAAAGAAATCGCTGAAATAGCAAACCTGTTAAAGAACAAGAGCATATCTCCAAACACTGAATTCTGGGTTGCAACTTCAAGACCAATGAAACAGCTCGCTGACAAAAGAAGTTACACAGAAATAATCGAAAAAGCCGGAGGGAAATTCGCCTGCGATACTTGTATGGCAGTAGCTCCACTGAAAGGAAGATTTAAATCTGTTGCAACAACCTCCGCAAAAGGATGTTACTACTCAAGACATAACAATATGAAGACAAAACTAGGAAGTTTAGAAGAATGCATAAAGGCTGCGGTGAGAGGAAAATGGAGTTGAAAGGAAGAACTATCTCAAAGGGAGTAGCAGAAGGAGAAGCCATAACCACCACACAACCAATCTCGTTTTACGGTGGAGTAGACCCTAACACCAGCGAGATAATAGAGAAAGGACATGAACTGCAAGGAAAGAAAGTGAAAGGAAAGATATTGGTTTTCCCAAATGGTAAAGGATCAACAGTTGGGTCCTACACCATTTATAGAATGAAAAAGAATGATACAGCTCCGGCAGGCATTATAAACAAGGAGTGTGAAACTGTAGTCGCTGTTGGCACAATAATCTCAGAAATACCTTGTGTTGATGGAATCAATATTTCGAAAATAAAAACAGGAGATATTGTTCGATTAGAAAATGGTGTTGTTACAGTAAAGAAGTAGGGAGCTCTAATAATCTGTTCTAACTTTCGCCACAAGAAAAACCAGCGATGGTGTGAGGTTTGAGCGTTAAGCCAACTGTTCTGAAGCTCGGAGGTTCCGTGATAACAAACAAGGAAAAACTGTTGACTCCCAACCTGCCAGCAATAGAACGATTGAGCTGCGAAATTTCAGAAGCAAGAATGTCAAATCTCATTCTCATTCATGGCGGTGGCAGTTTCGGTCATCCACTAGCCAAAAAATACGCGCTGAAAGAAGGCTACAAAGAAAAATCTCAACTTCTAGGATTTTCAAAAACCCGCCAAGCAATGGTCACTTTAAACAAGCTGGTTGTGGACGCCTTGATAAGTCAAAGCATCACTGCAGTGGGACTGCAACCCTCCGCTTTTGTTGTTACAAACTCTGGCAGAATTAGTTACATTGACGAGCAACCGTTAAAGAAAATGCGTGAAATAGGGCTTTTGCCTGTTCTTTACGGAGACGCTGTCTTCGATTTTGATTTAGGCTTCACAATACTTTCAGGCGACCAGCTAGCGGCTTTCCTTGCCATTCAACTTGACGCAAACCAAATAATTCTTGGCATAGACGAAGATGGACTATTCACGGCTGACCCCAAATCTGATTCTTCTGCACGACTTATTCCACAAATAACTATCCAAAAGTTAAGAAACATACAGCATGAAATCGAAGAGGCTAAAGTCACAGACGTGACCCATGGCATGCTTGGAAAAATTTCAGAGTTAATACCAATGGTTGAAAGAGGCATTCCAGCCTTGATTGTGAACGCCGCAAAGCCAAATAACATTTACAAGGCTCTTAAAGGTGAAGAGGTAACTGCCACAACCATAGTGAAAGGGTGAAAAATGCCTACCAAAATCCAAGGGAGAAAGTCAGACCATATTAAAATCTGCCTAGAAGAAGACGTTCAACATCACCATGTTACCACAGGCTTTGAAGACATTTACTTTGTCCATAAGGCTCTACCTGAAATCGAACGAAGCAAAATCGACTTCAAAGCAACAGTTTTCGGTCACAAATTTTCTGCTCCCATTATAGTGGAAGCTATGACCGGGGGAATTACAGAAGCCGTAAAAATCAATGCAGCCATTGCTTCAGCAGTTGAGGAACTCGGTCTAGGGATGGGTGTTGGAAGCCAGAGAGCTGCTATTGAAAAGCCAATTTTAGAAGAAACGTTTGCAATTGCTCGAAAGAAGGCGCCTACTGCTTTTCTTATAGCTAACATTGGTGGACCCCAACTGGTTAGGGGATATTGTGTAAATGAAGCCAAAAAGGCGGTTGATATGATGAGTGCTGATGCTTTGGCTATACACCTGAATGCTTTGCAAGAGGTTGTGCAGCCCGAGGGAGAAACCAGTTTCAAGGGGGTTCTGAACAAGATTGGTGAAATTGCTCAATCGTTGGATGTTCCAGTTATTGTGAAGGAAACTGGTGCAGGTATCGCGGCTGAAGAAGTAAAAAAGCTTGTATCGATGAAGGTGGCGGGCATCGACGTAGCCGGGGTTGGTGGAACAAGTTGGGCTGCTGTAGAATATCATCGTGCTAAGAAAGAACATGACGAGTTTCATCAAAGACTGGGCAAAGCCTTCTGGGATTGGGGTATACCAACAGCCATAAGCCTCATCGAAACCTTGCAGTCGGGTTCACCAATTACCATTGCATCTGGCGGAATCCGCACAGGCATAGATGCTGCAAAAGCGTTGTCTCTAGGCGCTAACCTAGCAGGTATGGCACATCCAATCTTACTTGCAGCTACAAAAGGTCCGAACGAAGTTAAAAAGACACTTCAAGTCACAACTGAAAGTCTAGGAAACGTCATGTTCCTCGTTGGTGCTGAATCCATCCCAAAACTAAAAGACGTTCCCCTCGTAATAACCGGAAAAACAGCAGAATGGCTAAAAATGCGAGGATTTCAGCCAGCAATCTATGCCAAAAAGAATCTTTCCAAAGAGGAGATGATTTAATGCAAATTGACATTGAAAAGTTTCTCAAAGAAAAAGCAGAAGTAATCGACGAGTTAATTGAAAAGTACATTCCAAAAAATTTTGAGAAAAATTCGCTTGTTTTTCAGCTTAATCCTCCAAGCTATGGTCATAGTTTGGAAGCCTTAAATGAAGCTATCGCGAAGCCTATCTGGGATTTTCTGGAAAGAGGTGGCAAACGCTGGAGACCAGGATTGTTTCTGTTGATAATTGAAGCTCTCGGAGAAGACCCGAAAAAGTTTCTTGATTTTGCCATAATTCCCGAGGTCATTCACAACGGAACCATAATGGTTGACGATGTCGAAGACGACTCCACTTTCAGAAGAGGCAAGCCCTGCACTCACAGAATATTTGGAATCGACATAGCCGTCAACACTGGAAACGCAATGTACTTTTTACCATTGCTAACCCTAATCAGAAGCAAAAACAAGCTCCTTCCAAAAACATTCAACAAAATCTATGAAATCTATACAAAAGAAATGATTAACATCAGCCTCGGTCAAGCCACCGACATCGCTTGGCACAGGGGGCTTGCAAACGCCGATCTAATCACAGAGGTTCAATACATTCAGATGTGCGCCTACAAGACTGGGACACTCGCAAGAATGGCAGCGAAAATAGCGGCTGTGCTGGCAAATGCAGATGACCGTATAATTGAAAAAGTCGGCAGATTTGCAGAAGCGGTTGGAGTAGCCTTTCAGATTCAAGACGACATATTAGATCTAACCGGTGAAGAATTTGCTGAAAAGAAGGGGGGACGTGGTCAAGACATAACCGAAGGAAAAAGAACGTTGATGATTATTCACACTCTGGAAAAGGCTGAGTCAGACGATAAGGAGAGACTTAAAGAAATCCTTAAGATGCATACATCGACCCGAAAATTGATAGACGAAGCCATAAGTATCATGCAGAAATACAGCTCGATCGATTATGCCAGACAATTCGGGCGCAACCTGGTGCAGCAAAGCTGGAAAGAAGTAGACAGCCTTCTTCCTCCCTCAGATGCGAAAGAGAAATTGAGAGCTTTCGCGGAGTATCTTGTTGAAAGAAAAATTTGACCAATGAAAAACAAAGGGAGAAGCCTTGTCGACAAGTGAGGAAAAAGAAATCATTCGCAAATTGACGCTTCTCAACGCCATTAACTACAATGGAAAAGCACGGTTTGAACCAGTTTTAAGCAAGTTGCTCACTGAGAAGTCAAACTTAAGGGCAAGAGTGAGAGAAATCGCACCCATAGTTGCTGAGATTGTTGAAGCCGTTAACAAGCTTTCTTTAGAAGAGCAAGAAAGAGAGGTCAAAGGAAAATGGCCTGAGGCTTTAGTTAGGAAGAAAGTTGAAGCAGAGAAGAAGCTTCCGCCGTTGCCAAACGTAGAAAAGTATAAACAGGTTACCACTCGGTTTTCACCTAATCCTGACTGTGTGCTGCATCTGGGCTCTGCTAGAGCCATAATTCTTTGTTACAGATATGCGAAAATGTATAACGGCTTGTTTTATCTTCGCTTCGAAGACACAGACCCAAAACTGAAGCGTCCACAACTGTCTTTTTATGATCTAATACGGGAAGACCTAGAATGGCTTGGTTGCAAATGGGATGCCGAATTCATTCAAAGCGAGAGACTGCCCATTTATTACGAGTATGTGGAAAAGCTGCTTGCTGATGAAAATGCTTACATATGCACATGCAAATCTTCAGACTTTAGAAAAATGGCTCTTGTGAAGCAAACTTGTCCATGCCGTGATTTGCCAGCCAATGAACAGCTAAGCCGATGGAGGAAGATGCTTGATGGGATCTACCGCGAAGGAGGAGCGGTTGTCCGCATCAAAACCGACCTTGACCATCCCAATCCAGCGGTTCGAGAGTGGCCTGCACTAAGAATAATAGATACTGAAATATATCCTCATCCAAGAGTTGGAACCAAATATCGTGTTTGGCCTCTCTACAACTTTGCCTGTGGCATAGACGACCACTTGCTTGGAATAACCCACATAATCAGAGGAAAAGAACATCTAACAAACCAGAAACGGCAAGAATACATGTATCGCCACCTCGGCTGGGAATATCCCGAAGCTATTCATTACGGCAGAATGAAAATCACTGGCGCTACTCTAAGCAAATCTAAGATTGTTCAAGGAATGAGAGAAGGCATATTTACGGATTGGGATGACCCTCGACTCGCCACTTTCATTGCTTTGAGGAAAAGGGGAATTACGCCAGAAGCTATTAGACGCCTAATCATTGATGTTGGTCCTAAGCCGGTGGACGTCGTGCTCAGCTGGGAAAATCTCTATGCGTATAACAGAAAAATCATCGATCCCGTTGCAAACCGCTACTTTTTCGTGCATGACCCAAGAAAAATAGTTGTAAAAAGTGTTTCTCAGGCTATGATTGCCAACGTTCCATTACATCCAGACAATCCAGAGAAAGGTTTTCGCCAATTCCGAGTTAAGCCAGAAAACAAAGAAGCTTCTCTATGGATTGCCAGCCATGACTTGAACATCCTGAAAAAGGAGAAAATGGTGCGATTGATGGGCTTGTTCAACGTGCAAATCGAGAATGTGGCGAAGGGAGTGGTTGAAGCCGTTTATCACAGCGATTCTCATGAAGAAGCTCGAAAACTTGGATTACCACTTATTCACTGGGTTCCTGCAGACACTGGCATACCATGTGAAGTTGTGATGCCGGACGCTACGATTGCTCGGGGCATCGCTGAAGACGGCTGTCGAGAACTGAAGGCTGATGATATTGTTCAGTTTGAACGCTTCGGTTTTGTTAGGGTTGAAAGCGTAAATTGGAAGTTAAAAGCTTACTATGCTCATCGATGAATTGGAGCGCGCGCGTCAAGATAATTAACGACATCCCAGAATTTTTTTGGTTTTGCAACATCCAAATTTGCATAACTCCGTAGGAAATAATGATATGCTTACCGCTCGCGCTTTACTTGCTTGTCGCAATTCGAGGCTCGGACAACCTATAGAAAAAGGTAGGGTGAGTCGTATTGGCTAAAATTTCACGTCAAAAATGGTTTTGTTTCGTATAGCAAACTGAAGAAAACAATGTGCGCGCTGTAAGCATCCCAAAAACTCTTATAAATGTGTGTGGTTGATAGAATTTGCACTTGAATATGGGTGAGGCTATGTCCAAACCATTCTATTCAAAGTTTAGTGTTCCAAAAGAAGTAGCGGACGCCGCCTATGAAGCCCTCCAAATAGCTACACGAACGGGCTCAGTAAGGAAAGGCACAAACGAAACCACAAAAGCTGTTGAACGTGCACATGCCAAACTCGTTGTTATCGCTGAAGACGTTGAACCGCCAGAAGTTGTGGCACATTTACCTATTCTCTGCGATGAAAGAAAAATCCCTTACGTGTTTGTATCAAGCAAACAAAAAATAGGCTCTGCAGTGGGCATAGATGTTCCCGCCGCTTCTGCATGCATAGTCGAGGTTGGCGAAGCTGCGTCTTTGGTTAAAGAGATAACCAAGCGGGTTGAAGAGCAAAGGAAGAAGGGCACCAGCGAATGAGCAAACGCGAAGAGGTCGAAAAGGCCTTAACACCAGCAGAGGTCATCCAAGTAATTGGTAGAACAGGTGCAACCGGCGCAATTACACAGGTACGCGTTCGTGTGCTTGAAGGAAAAGACAAAGGACGCATCATCACGAGAAATGTTAAAGGCCCGGTGAGGGCCAACGACATTCTGATGCTGAGGGACACAGAACGCGAAGCCAGAAAAATCAAGCGCTGAAATCAACGGAGGACTCGCTTCAGTGCCCAAACCTCGCCGCTGTTCTTTTTGCGGACAAGACTTTCCAGTTGGAACTGGAATCTTATACGTGAAAAACGACGGCTCCCTGTTTTGGTTCTGCTCCAGCAAATGCAGAAAGAGCTCAATAAAACTTCACAGAGACGCCCGCAAGATCAAATGGACAAAATACTATGGCAAAGAAGAAAAAGGCAGAGCATAAATGAGATTCATCATATTTGGTCCTCCGGGAGCAGGAAAAGGCACCTATGCTTCGAGGCTTGGACGGGAACTTGAAATCGGTGTGATTTCAACTGGTGACATATTCCGCGAGGAAGTAAAGCAAAACACCGATTTAGGCAGAAAGGTTGCCGAGTTTTTAAACAGTGGCGGGTTGGTTCCAGACGAAATTGTAACAGTTGTTTTAGCAAAAAGAGTTCGAATGCCAGACAGCAAGCATGGTTTTATTTTAGACGGATATCCCAGAACCATTGAACAGGCAAAAGCCTTAGACAAGATCGCGAAAATTGATGCAGTAATTCTTTTGATTGTTCCTGAATGGATTATTGTAGAGCGACTTTCAAACCGAAGAGTGTGCAAAAAATGCGGTGCAATTTACAATCTGAGATATTTGAAGCCTAAACGACTTGGCATTTGCGATAAATGTGGAGAAGAGCTTTTCCAGCGTGAAGACGACAAACCCAGAGTGATTAGAGAGCGACTAGAGGTTTACGAAGCCCAGACTCAACCCTTAATCGAATATTACAAAGGCAAGTTATCTATTCTAAATATAGAATGCAATTCAGCGGATATACCACCTGAAGTCATAGTTGATAAAATACTGCAGAAACTGCGAAAGTCGAACCTATTAGATTAGCTTACACCACTTGATGTAGCAAAACAATTTATTAGCTATGCCTTTCTCATTGTTGATGACCACAAGGAAGACTCTATCATGCCAGTGCGCCAGCCCATCATCTGCGTGCTTGGACACATCGACACCGGAAAAACTCTGCTTCTAGACAATATAAGGAGGAGTAGCGTTCAAGCACGTGAGGCTGGCGGTATAACTCAGCATATAGGCGCAAGCTTCTTTCCCGTTAAAACTTTAACTGAACTATGCGGCCCCATTCTAAAGAGGCTAAAACGAGAAGTTCAGATTCCTGGGTTGCTTGTCATTGACACACCTGGTCATGAAGCCTTTGCTAACCTTAGAAAGCGAGGCGGAGGAGTGGCAGATATTGCTATTCTGGTTATTGATGTGCTAAAAGGGTTCGAGGCTCAAACCTATGAATGCATTGAGATTCTCAAGGCCAGAAAGACTCCGTTTTTGGTTGTAGCCAACAAGATAGATAGGGTTCCAGGTTGGATATCTAAACCCAATCAGTCTTTTCTGGTTTCTTATCAAAATCAGGGTTCTTATGTTCGTCAAGATATAGATGAACGACTTTACACCATTATTGGAACCTTTTCAACTCATGGCTTTCGAAGTGACCGCTTCGATAGAATAACTGATTTCACGAAAACAATAGCCATTGTTCCTGTCAGCGCCAAAACAGGCGAAGGTATACCCGAACTCCTAACGGTCCTCATCGGATTAACCCAACAATACTTGCAATTTCAGTTGAAAGTAACGGAGGGACCAGCGAAGGGCACAGTTTTAGAGGTTAAGGAAGAACCTGGATTAGGAGTTACAGTTAACGCTATCGTTTATGATGGTGTGCTTCAAAAAGGCGACACGATTGTTGTTGGAGGGAAGGAAAAGCCTCTCGTAACCAAGATACGTGCAGTGTTGTTGCCCAAGCCTTTAGATGAAATTAGAGACCCTCGAGACAAGTTCTCCTCTGTAGATGCGGTTTCTGCCGCAGCAGGAGTTAAAATTGCAGCTCCAAATCTAGATGATGCTTTGGCTGGGGCTCCCTTATACGTGGTTTCGGCTGATGAACGCCTAGACAAATTTGTTAAGTTGGTTTCGGAAGAGGTGGAAAGGCTTCGAATTACTACGGATATAGATGGGGTTGTGTTGAAGACTGATGCTTTGGGTTCCCTTGAAGCGATAGCTGAAATCTTGAAGCGGGAAAACATTCCAATCCGACTAGCAGATGTCGGAGATGTCTCCAAACGAGATATTACGGAAGCATCTGTGGTTAAGGACCGTGAACCCTTCTATGGGGTCATTTTAGCCTTTAACGTGAAAATATTGCCAGACGCTCAAGAAGAGTCTAAAAATCGAAGAGTCCAAATTTTTCAACGTAACATCATTTACCACCTAATCGACGACTATACACAGTGGCTAAAAAGTGAACAAGAAATGCGTCTGTTAAGAGAGTTTGATAGGCTGTTGAAACCGGCTAAAATGAAGCTTCTGCCAGGCTATGTTTTTAGAAGAGCCAGGCCAGCCATAGTAGGCGTCGAGATCTTGGCTGGGCGGATCAAGCCAAAAGTCCTCATTGTCGATGAGAACGGTAGAGATCTAGGCGAAATCATGCAAATACAGGACAAGGGCAAAGCCATTTCAGAAGCAGAAACAGGCATGCAGGTGGCCATTTCAATGGAAAAGACTGTTGTGGGCCGTAACATCAATGAAGGAGACGTCATCTATGCTAAAGTGCCAGAACCACACGCAAAAGCGTTGCTAACCAGATTTCAAAGTCACCTGTCTTCTGAAGAATTGGATGCACTGAACGAACTTGTAAACATTATGAGACGCAAAGCTCCATTCTGGGCTACTTAACAAGGAGTTCTCAAAAAAACTAAGACCTATGCTTGCGTGAAAGATTCAAATGTGACGGCTTAAACTAAAGAATACTTTAATTCGTTTTATTTACTTCAGCAATTGCAATAGCCTTTTTCTTTCATGTTCATTTATGTCAAGCAAGGTTTGATGTCTATCTAAATGGAACGTTTTCTCAGACATTTCTCCCACTGGACAACGGTTGTAGCAATATCCACAGAACATTATCCTTCGCTCGGTTTCTTCCCGAATCTCATAGACAAATTGGAGGCAGCGATCTCTATTGAATCCTGTGGGCGGTGGCAACTTTTCGTTAATGGCGCTTACTGGGCAAACCTTGGTGCATGTGTCACATTTTCGGCAAGGATCAAAGTTTGTTAGAGGTTTGTCTGGTGTTATTGAGGCGTTTGTAAGGACCGCTCTAAAGATGACTCTAGGTCCATACTCAGGTGTTATCGAGATACTTGGTCTTCCATAGATGCCGATTCCTGCTTCATATGCGGCTAACTTGAAGGATAACCGAGCGATTCTCGCCTTTTCATCCATGTAGCCGTGAGGAGAAACTGCTTAATAACCCATGTGTTCAAGGAAGTGAACAACCCTGAGAGAGACCAGGTCACGGTAAATGTTGAATACTCGTGATTCAACGTCTCCTTTCTGGCAGTAATCTAAAGTGGCATAGTGGTCAAAACCGACATGAGAAGCAAGAACTATTACTGACTTACAATTTTTCACAGAATCTCTGGGATGACAACCGCTCTTTGCCAGTCCAAATCCCATCGCGGGATCAGCAACTCCAATCTTGAAAACACCAAACTTTCTAAGAAAATCTTCTATCTCATCTCTTATAGACAAGTACACACCTGCGCATTGAAGATTCCATTACTTCTACTCTTAAATCAACCGTAGTCACACTAATCGTCTTTTAGGTCGCTCAAGAAAACGAAAATAAGAACCGAAACTAGAATCTCTGAACTTATACGAAAGGTTTTTAGTTTAGTTGTTACAAGTGAACAAACAAAACATATGGGTTTAGAGGCAAGAGGTGATAATGAAGAATGTCAGTATTCGCGGCGCCAGGAGCATATGACCGCGCCATAACCGTTTTCTCCCCAGATGGGCGGCTTTTTCAGGTTGAATACGCCCTAGAAACAGTTAACCGAGGAGCAACAATATTAGGTTTAGCATGCTCTGAAGGTATAGTGCTTGGAGCAGAAGAAAGAATTGAATCTCAATTACAAGACCAAAATTTCTCATGGAAACTTTATGAAGTGGACGCCCATTTAGGCGCGGCTGTGGTGGGCTTAGGCTCAGATGCGCGTATTCTAATAGACCAATCAAGAATTTACGCCCAAAGCAATCGACTAATGTACGATGAGCCAATTGATGTCGAAGTAGTAGCAAAACGCATTGGAGACATTAAACAACTATACACTCAACACGCGGGGGTTCGACCTTTTGGAGTCTCCATAATTTTCGGCGGCATAGATAAAACCGGAAACCGAATTTTTCAAACAGACCCAAGCGGGACTTATAGAGGTTATAAAGCAATAGCTGTGGGAATAGGTAAAGAAACTGTTGAAAAAATCCTCCAGGCAGAATATAAAGGAGAAATGAATCTCGGAACTGCAATAAAACTCGCAGTTAAAAGTTTGGTTAAGGCTTTAGAGACAAGGGGAGAGCAGCCGAGAATCAAAATTGCAGTAGTCCCAGCAGCCACAAAAAAAATTAAGATGCTCACTGTTGCAGAAATTGATGCTCACCGGCGGAGTATTGAGGGCAGCGGAGCCCAATGAGTGAAAGATACACTATTGCTCGCCTAGTCCATGAAGGGGAGCGTTTCGAAATTCTGGTTAAACCAGACGAGGCATTAGCCTATCGTCTCGGAAAGACTACCTCTCTTTCGGACACTCTCGTGAGCGACACCATCTTCGCCGACGCAAATAAGGGAACTAAACCTTCAGAAGAAAGACTACGAAAAGCTTTCGGAACAACCGATTCGTTTCAAATAGCTCGTATGATATTGCAAAAGGGTATATTGCAGCTGACAACTGAACAGCGTAAACAGCTGGTGGAGGATAAACGAAAACAAATCATTGCGTTCATTTCTCGCCACTGTGTGGACCCGAGAACAAAACTACCTCATCCACCCCTTCGCATAGAACGAGCCATGCAACAAATGCACTATTCAATAGAGCCCTTCAAGGAAGCCGAAGAACAAGCCAAAGACATCATAAAACTCCTACGCACAATCTTGCCACTAAAGATTGAACAAGTCCAGGTGACAATCCACATCCCACCGCAATACGCAAGCAAAGCCTATGGTACAGTAAAGGGATTTGGCACAATAAAAAAGGAGGAATGGCGAAGCGATGGCTCTTGGTATTCAACGGTGGAGATGCCCGCCGGACTTTACGGTCCGTTCTTGGAGAAGATAGGAGAAGTCACACGAGGTAGCGCAGAAGCAAAACTAGTTAAATAGATCTAACAATTATGGTGGTGAAATAAATTGCCTGTTTTTTATGATAAAAGGCAGCTTGTAACGCCGGGCGATTTGCTAGCAGAAAATGATTATTATGCCGGTGAAAACACGTTCAAGGAAAACGGAAAAATATATGCAGCCTGTGTTGGACTCGTCAATTGTGAGGGTAGAAACGTATATGTTGTAGCGTTGAAGTCATTTTACGTTTCAATGGTTGGAGACACGGTAATCGGAAAGGTTATTGAAGTAAGCCTTAGCGGATGGATAATCGACATTAAAGCGCCTTATCTAGCCATGCTTAAGGCCTCAGACGTTCTAGAACGTTCCTTTAGGCCGCAAAGAGATGACTTGCCCTCTATGTTTGATGTAGGAGATCTCGTTATCGCAAAGGTAGTTGCCAGCGACCGAACAAGGGGACCTCTCTTAACAATTCGAGAACCTGGCTTAGGCAAAATTACAAAGGGGCAAATCACTGCAATTACTCCAACAAAAATCCCTCGTCTGATCGGGAAGAAAGGCTCAATGGTTACCACAATTAAAAAAGAGACAGGTTGCCAAATCCTCATAGGTCAGAATGGCTTGATCCTTGTTAGCGGTAAATCGCCCGAAGACGAGCGCTTAGCGATTATGGCTATTCGCAAAATCGAGCAAGAAGCTCATACGTCTGGACTAACAGATCGTGTGGCTGAAATGATTAGAAAAGAGAAAAGTGAGAAAAAGGAGATTGGTGGAAAAGATGTCTAAGAAGAAAGTCAAAAAATTAATTGATGAGAAAGATATTCGTCATGATGGAAGAAAATTAGACGAGTTAAGACCTACCAAAATTGAAGTAGGAGTTCTCAGCAACGCTGACGGTTCAGCTTATGTTGAACAAGGGAAAAACAAGATCTTAGCCGCTGTTTACGGGCCAAGAGAGGTGCATCCTAAACATTTAGCTCTACCCGACCAAACATTGATACGATGCCGCTATCACATGGCGCCTTTTTCAGTTCAAGAGAGAAAATCACCCGCTCCATCAAGACGGGAAAAAGAGCTCTCAAAAGTCATTCGAGAGGCATTTGAGCCCTCGGTTTTTACTGAATATTACCCTAGAACATCTATTGACATTTTCATTGAAGTTTTGCAAGCAGACGGAGGAACAAGATGCGCAAGCATCACAGCTGCGTCTTTGGCTTTAGCAGATGCTGGCATACCTTTACGAGATCTGATTTCGGCATGCGCTGCTGGCAAAGTTGAAGGGCGTCTGGTATTAGACCTAAACGACGTGGAAGATAAGGAAGGTGAAGCTGACTTGCCGTTGGCTTACATGTCTAACCTAAACGCTATAACTTTGCTTCAGATGGATGGGATGTTAACTAACGAAGAGTTTGAGAAAGCTATAAATCTCGCGGTTGAGGGGTGCAAACAGATATATCAACTTCAAAAAGTGGCTTTAAGAGCCAAGTATGTGGAAGTTAAAGAAGCCATAAAAGAGGAGGCTGAAGAACAATGACTTCGCCAGTTGTTACTCGTGTGAAACAGAAAAGAATAGCGCAGTTGATTTCTCTTGGGAAACGATTCGACGAACGTGGACTAACAGACTATCGTGAAGCTCAAGTTGAAACTGGAGTTATTGAAAAAGCTGAGGGCTCAGCGCGTGTGCGTCTTGGCAAAACCGAAGTATTGGTTGGAGTAAAAATTGAAATAGGCGAACCCTTTTCCGACGTTCCAAATGAAGGAGTCTTAACTGTCAACGCTGAACTAGCACCCTTAGCTTCGCCTACCTTTGAGCCAGGACCGCCTGATGAAAACTCCATTGAACTTGCCAGAGTAGTAGATAGAGGCATACGAGAATCCAAGGCAATAGACATGGAGAAACTCTGTGTTGTGCCTGGGAAAAAAGTTTTCATCGTATTTATCGATGTGTATGTGCTTAACTACCATGGAAACCTAATAGATGCTTCTGCTCTCGCGGCTTTAGCAGCGTTGCTTAACACTAAAGTATTCAATTACGAATTCAAGGAAGGCGAAGTCCAGATTAAGCGTGGCTATAAATCTCTTCCGATCCGCAACCATCCTATTGCTGTTACATTCGCAAAAATCAACGATAAACTTTTGGTTGACCCTTTGCTTGAGGAAGAGCAGGTGATGGAGGCTCGATTAACAGTGACCATTGAAAAAGATGAGAAAATCTGCGCTTTACAAAAAGGTGGCACTGGTTATTTCACAATTCAGCAAATTCTGGAAGCTGCTAAGATAGCTCAGCAAAAAGCCGCTGAACTGCGAAAACTCGTGGTGAAGAAATAGTGGGGAAACGAACAAAGAAGGTTGGTCCAACAAGAGGACTAGGAACTCGCTACGGTTCTACTGTGAGAAAAAGGTACACAAAGATCGTTACATCACTTAAGAAGGCACATAAATGTTCTCAATGCAGTGCAATAGCAGTTAGAAGACAAAGCGTAGGTGTTTGGAAATGTAGAAAATGCGGCTTCACCTTTACAGGCGGCGCTTATACCCCAATTACCAAGCTGGGGATCATTGCAAAAAGAACCGCCAGAGGCGTGCAGCCTGAAGTTCCTCTTGAAGAGGAAAAAATAGAGTGATTCTGCTCACTACCAGTCGCAGACCAACAAGAGGCATACGAACTCTTTGTCACGACCTTGTGCATTCCATACCTGATGTTGTTCGAATTAGCCGAGGCAAGTTAAGCGTCATTGAAGTGGCGGAAAAAGCCTTAGAAAACAACACTGATAAAGTGATTATCGTCGACCGATGGAAAAGCGGACCTGGAGAAATCAGGTTTTTCAATGTGAATTCAACTGGCTTAGATGCTGTTCCTCCGTTAGTCTATGTTAGTGGCATCAGACTTCAAAAGACTTTTAGAAAGGCGAAAGTCAAACCTGTTCGTTCACTCGCTGTGGCTTTGCCCTCAGAAAAGTATAACCAAACCTCCAAGATTGCTGGGTTCCTATCCGATTTTCTTAATGTTCCAATGCTACGTACAGATGACGCATCCGTGAATTGTCAAGCTGCCATGCTTATTTCTTTAGATTCTATACAGCGTATACAAATTACGTTCTTTCTTTTGCCGGAAAAAATCGAATTTGGTCCCCGTATCACTGTTTCACATGTTTTATGGGAGATTTAGAAATGAAGGCTCGCGCGGTTATTCGCTTAAAGCTTCAATCAGAAGACCATTTGAGCGTTGCTCTAAAGGCAATCAAGCCTGAAACTGAAAAGCCGTTGAATTCCCGTTCAAGGGTCAATATCAGAGGAAAAGGAAAGGTTTTGACGCTCATTTTTGAAGCACAGGATACCTCAGCTCTGAGAGCTTTGACAAACTCGTATCTGCGTTGGATCGCTCTCGTTAATGATATATGGTCTGTTATGAAAAGTCTCCAGTAACAAGTTTAAGACGTGTCTGAAAACACTTAATTAATAGGAAGCCCTATTGCTGAGAGAAACCACCAGAATTGTTTGAGGCAGTCAAATGAGCGATGAAATTTCGAAGCTTCCGCCGAAGGTGCAAGAGCGTCTTCTGAGGCTCCAACAGTTACAGCAAACTTTGCAGGTGGTTTTGACGCAAAAACAACAGTTAGAATTGGAACTCACCGAGGTTGACCAAGCATTAAGCGAGCTGGAAAAGCTTGATGATGCTACAGTGATTTACAGGTCAATTGGCTCGCTTCTTGTGAAGGCTAAACGCCCGAAAGTTATCACGGAATTGACGGAACGAAAGGAGCTCCTTAACACCCGTATCACTGTGCTCGGCAAGCAGGAAGAACGATTAAGAACCCAGGTAAAGAACTTACAAACCAAGCTTCAGCAAGATCTGCGTCCAATTTCACCTTGACTTGTTTGGTGAAAACTCTTTTGGAAGAGATAGGAATTTTAGAGTTGACCTCCGAACAAGTGGAAGCACTATGCGCCATTGCAGAGAAAGCCGCAAGAAACCACGTTCTATCCAAAGTTCCTTCACGTAGAGTTTCTGTTCTTAACATAACTGTGGACACTGAAGGATTTAAGCCAGTCACAATAAATGTTGAAGTTGAAATCAACCTGTCGCCTTTAATTAAGAACTATGACGTTAAAAAACTTGCAAATGAAGCAACAAAACAAGCATTTGACGCAGTTGAAGCGTACCTGAGGGAACTGGCATGCAAATCCAAGAGATAAAGACGCTTATAGACAAGCGCAACGCAAAGCGCATTATTTTACTATGTCATCACAACGCCGACCCAGACGCCGTTTGTTCCGCTTTCGCCTTCTCTCGACTGCTAAAACGATTACGCCCAAAATTAAACATCGAGACCGCGGCCGCACAGGGACCGAGCAGACTTTCCAAGTTCATGTTAAAGTCTTTGCCAATAACGTTGACTAACCAGCCTAACATTGAAGAGGCTGATGTTATTGTGCTGCTAGACACAAACACTATCCAACAGTTGGATGAGTGGGGTGAGCGAGTTAAGAATTCAAAGGCTTCAATAATTGTGATAGACCATCATGCAAGTCACCCAGAGACAGAGTGTCTAGCATCCCTCACTGTGGCAGACGAGACAGCATCGTCTACTTGCGAGATTATCTACTGTCTTTTTAAAGAGGCAGAAGTGGAACTGACGCCGATTGAGGCTAAGGCCTTATTTCTCGGAATAGCTTTTGACACCAGACATTTCATTTTAGCTAGCTCTGACACATTAAAGATCCTAGCTGATCTAACCGAAGTTGGCGTAAAAACCAAGGAAGCTCTATTGTTGCTTTCTCTTCCAATGGTCCCTTCAGAACGCATAGCGCGTCTCAAAGCTGGCAAAAGGGTGAAACTTTTGAAAATTAACAATTGGCTAGTTGCATTTTCTCATGTTGGCGCCTATCAAGCCTCTGCTGCTCGCGCTTTGGTGGCACTAGGCGCCCACGTGGCAATTGTTGCAGGTCAACAAGATGAAAAAATTCAAATCAGCATGCGGGCAAGCCACGAGTTCCATGGAAAGACGGGTGTGCACCTTGGCCGAGACATTGCTAAGCCTCTTGGCGAATATCTTCACGGCATGGGCGGAGGACATGCAGTTTCCGCAGGCGCTAATGGAATTGGAGACTCAGAAGCCAGCCTCAAACGTTGCATGAGGCTTCTGAAAGAAAAGCTAAAATAAACATAGTTTTCTTATGTCGTTTTCATGGAGCATGCTTAAATAGAAAATTAAAATGAACTCCTTTTTAAGTAGCTACTCTTAAATGATTGCGTCCTCACTTGTCGAATAGAGTGGCGACAATACTTGTCCATCGTGGAAGCCGAAGACCTTACATACATCTATCCAGGCGCAACACAGCCAGCCATCAAAAACGTATCATTAACCATCGAAAAGGGAGACTTCGTCATCCTAACTGGTCCGAGCGGATGCGGCAAAACCACGCTTTGCCGATGCCTCAATGGGCTAATTCCCCATTTTTACGCTGGAAAACTTGAAGGAGAGCTAACAGTTGCCAGACTTAACGTAGTTGAGCACCCAATCTATGAAATGGCTTGCCGTGTTGGACTTGTTTTTCAAAATCCAGAAAATCAGCTCTTCGCACTTTCGGTTGAAAAAGACGTGGCTTTTGGGCTTGAAAACCTTGGGATGCCTCGAGATGAAATCTGCAAACGAGTAAATTGGGCTTTGCAAATGACAGGTATAGAAGAATTGCGAGAAAGGGCACCTCATGAGCTTTCGGGTGGACAGCAGCAACGAGTTGCAATCGCCTGTGTGCTTGCTATGCAGCCTGAACTCATGGTTTTGGACGAGCCGACCTCTTTCTTAGACCCTTTAGGTGCCCAAAAAATCTTTGAAGTCATTAGTGAACTCAACAAGAAATTGGGAATCACGGTAGTACTTATTGAACATCGTTTAGATTTAGCATCCAAGTATGCCAATCATGTTATTATAATGGACGAGGGAACAATTGTTCTGCGTGGCAAACCTCGAAAAGTATTCGATTCTGAAAGCGCCCGACTCACTGGCGTTGGAATTCCAAAAGCCACCAAACTCTGGCAGATGTTGAGGCAAAATGGAATTAGTCTCGACAGGGCTCCAGTAAATTCGGAAGAAGCAATTCAGCTTTTGCGGGGTGTTTTGAAACGTGATTAAGGTTAAAGATATCCACTTCACTTATCCTACAGGCGCTGAAGCGCTAAAAGGAGTTTCTCTCACCATTCGAGACGGCGAGTTTGTCGCCATAATGGGCTCAAACGGTGCTGGAAAAACGACTTTAGTTAAACATTTCAATGGATTGCTGAAGCCAGCCAAAGGTGAAGTCTTCGTTGACGAAGTGAACACACGTAACGTAAGCATAGCAAGTCTAGCACGCAGGGTTGGGTTTGTATTTCAAAATCCTGATCATCAACTGTTCTGCGAAACTACCCAAGAAGAAATTGCTTACGCTCTTAGGAACTTCGGGTTTGAGGAAGAAACAGTCAAGAGCAGAGTAACTTGGGCGCTTAACCTTCTCGATCTAACGCAGTATCGCCAAACCTCTCCCTTTATGCTTAGCGGAGGAGAACGAAAGCGACTAGCTTTGGCTTCTGTGCTTGCCTGGGACCCAAAGGTTGTAGTTCTCGACGAGCCTACAATCGGGCAAGATTATGAACAAAAAGAAAAGCTGCGCCAGTTTATTGTTCAACTGAACGCTCAAGGGAAAACTGTTATCACAGTTACGCATGATGTGGAATTCGTGGCAGACTGTAGTCCAAGAGTCGTGTTGATGGCAGAAGGAAAAATCGTAGCTGACGGAGACGCCAAAGAAATACTTACGAATAAAGAACTCGCCTTCAAAGCTTCTATTGTGCCGCCGCAAATAACTCAGATTTTCCTTGGACTAGTTGACTTCAAGTTGCCAACAGATGTAATCAAAGTTCATGAAGCAGGCAAGATATTGTTCGACTTTCTAAAGGAGGAGTAAGGCTACGAGCGTGTTTGAAGGGTTTAGATTTAGACGTGTCTCCTCGCCGATTCATCGATTGGACCCGAGAGTCAAGTTCCTATATGTTTTGGTAATTTTTGGAATAGCCATCGCTTTTCTTGAAGTTTTGCCACTTATCCTTTTGTTTCTAATTCAAATACCCTTTGTGCTTGTGGCAAGTGTGCAACGAGAATGGATACGATCATTAAAGGGCGCCTCATTTTTGGCAACTCTCATTTTCGTTGTCAACTTTGCTTTCGGATATTTCGGCGGAACCTATCCTTCTCAAATGTCTCCATGGGAATATCCCCTCGCTATGTCTCTGCGCTTTCTAGTCCTCGTTGAATCTTTCTCCATATTCTTTCTAACAACTTCCCCAGATCATCTCAGTTTAGCGCTTGAACAAAGTCATGTGCCCTACGAGTTTTGCTTCGCTTTCACTACAGCAGTTCGGTTCGTGCCAGTCCTAGCTGAAGAGGCTCAAACAATCATGGATGCCCAAAAAGCGAGAGGCTTGGAGCTTGAACGGGGCAGTTTCATTAAGCGGGTCAGGAACTACATTCCAATACTTATTCCGCTTATTGTAAGTGCTATTCGACGAAGCCTTGAACTTGCTGAGGCAATGGAGTCACGGGCCTGGGGAGCAACAAAAAAGCGCACCAACCTTTACGTTCTTAAAATGAAGAGTTCAGATTATGTTTTAATCACTGTTTCCATTTGCATGTTGATTCTCGGCATATACGTTCGCTTATGCATTCCTATTCCCTCTCTAACAACGCTCTTAACATGAATCACTATACTAACCGATCAAATTTCTTGA
>Ga0209427_10000635_pt1 | contig 38001 bp, 43 predicted proteins | sample DeeMarSWOR136_30_FD_187465 | JGI IMG/M metagenome (GOLD analysis project Ga0209427, IMG submission 187465) | Marine sediment microbial communities from White Oak River estuary, North Carolina - WOR-1-36_30 (SPAdes) (version 2) | ecosystem: Environmental > Aquatic > Marine > Intertidal zone >...
ACTATCAGAGGTTTGAACAGTTCTAGTACAAATTTATAAATTATGTATTCATACAATTTATTATAAACATATCATAAAGGAATAGATACTACCTAAAAAGTATATAAAAAAGCAGTAAAACTTCTTTATATTATATTTTAAACGTTTTCTTATTCTTTATTTAACACCTAAATTCATAATAAGTTTTGAGAAGTCTAAAAAAGGACAAATGTCATAATCCCCTTGTTAGGACCACATTTATAGATTTTTTATAAAATGGTTTAATTCGCTAAACTAATATAAAGGTTCTCTAAAGAAATTTTTAAAATCTGCGTAATTAAGTACCTTTTTCATGTAGTAACAACAACCTATTAACCCAAGAAAAAAAGAAGCGTTAATACTTATGATTTATCATTTTATAATACCTATAAAATCACTCTCTAGTTATTCTATATCTATTTCTACTGATGAACTAAATGAGGATGAAGGAATAGTTACTCAGACCAATCTCCGTTGAGGATTCAAGCTTTTATTGTATGAATTAGAAAAACTGGGCGTCTCTAGTTTTCAGGAGTCTCCTCGTTTTCTCTTTGAGCTCTTCTCCTTTATCCAAATCGATGATATACCATATATTTCCTCAGCTACACTAGGGGATATGAGTCCATTGAGGACGTCTTTGAGAACCAGCTCTGGATCCCTCTTCAGGGGATCGCCGTAACCACCTCCACCAGGAGTCCTAATTATGAGAGTATCCCCCTTTTCAAGGGGTACTGTACACTTTGAGGGGAGACGGAGGAGATCGCCACTAATGTGCCTGAGAATGTACTCACCTCGAGCTCCAGGACCACCACCTCTCAACCCCCAAGGTGAGAACTTAACTCTCTCTGCCAGAATAGAAAGGATTGCTTTTCTCCCTGTGAGTGTCCAGCTCCTCTCTATGCCACAACCCCCCCTCCACTCTCCTGCTCCTCCACTGTCGGGCCTGAGCATGTAAGCATTAAATCTTAGAGGTAAGTAGGCTTCCAGGGCCTCTATTGGCGTGTTCATCGTATTTGTCATGTTGACGTGGACACCATCTACGCCGTCCGCTCCAGGGCGCCCTCCGCTCCCGCCACCTACTGTCTCGTAGAAGGTCCATGGAGTCCCATCATCCCTCATACCGCCAATGCTAATGTTGCTCATCGTTCCGGGGCCCGCGGCAGGAACTCTATCAGGCACAGCCTGGGCTAGGGCCTTCATGAGAACGTCGACGTTCCTCTGGCTCGTCTCGACGTTCCCCCCTGCTACCGGTGCGGGCCTCCGTGGGTTCATCATGCAGCCCTCCGGTATGTGGAGAGTGACAGGGCGGAAGCAGCCATCGTTCACGGGGATTGTCGGATCCGTAATGGATATCAGAGTATAATAGATGCCCGCGATGGTCACGCCCAGTGGAGCGTTCACCGGTCCATCGACTTGAGAGGCCGTACCCGTATAATCGAAAGAAATCTTGTCTCCCTCAATGGTAATACGAACGGCTATCTCGGCTGGTTCTTCCCCAGATCCTGTGTCGTCCATCCAATCCCTGGCCTCGTAGACACCGTCGGGCATCGCCTCTATTTCTGCCCTCATCCTCCGCTCGGAGTAGTCCATGACTTCCTCCATTGAGGCCTGAACTGTCTCAACGCCGTATTCTATGACAAGCTCCTTGAGCCGCCTTGATCCAGTGTTATTTGCGGCTATCTGGGCTCTCAGGTCCCCCATCTGGGTCTCAGGGGTCCTCACGTTGTTCCTGATCAGGTTCACGAGGTCCCTTTCCATTCTGCCAGCCCTGATGAACTTGACAGGGGGAATGATCAGCCCCTCCTGGTATAGCTCCGTGGAGTCGCCGGCTATGCTGCCTGGCGCCTTACCGCCAATGTCGGTGTGGTGGGCCTTATTTGCCGCGTAGCCTAGAAGACGACCCTCATGGAAGATGGGGCCAATGAGAGTGAGGTCAGGGAGATGGGTACCACTGATGTAGGGATCGTTTAGAAGGATCATGTCCCCCTCAGTCAGAGAACCCTCAAAGCTGTTGAGACCCTCCCTGACAGCCAGGGCCATGGATCCGAGGTGGACAGGAATGTGCTCAGCCTGAGCCACAAGCCGCCTCCTGTCGTCGAAGAGGGCGCAGCTGTGGTCCATCCTCTCCTTGATGTTGGGAGAGTATGCTGATTTCCGAAGAGCGACGCCCATCTCCTCCGCTGCGTAGATGAGGGCGCCTTTGATAACCTCAACGGTAGTGCTATCAACCATCACCCTCCCCTCCTAAGGTGTAGGACACCGAACCTGTCAACGCGGATATCCCATCCAGGATATACTACAGTCGTTGAGTCATACTGTTCTATCACTGCAGGACCTTCCCGACTGAAGCCTTCACCAATACTGCTCCTGCTGTAGACGGGTGTCTCGACCCAACTATTATCATCCTCGAAGTAGACGAGGCGCTTATCCACGGATCCCTCATAATCATGTGGGCCAGCTCTTTCGGCAAAACATGGCTTGGCCATTAGGCCAATCGCTCTGAGGCGGATGTTGACGACCTCGACAGTCTCGTCGGGAGCGGAGTATCCGTAGATCTCCTCGTGCCTCTTGTGGTATCTGCTGGCTACCGAGGAAATCAACTCGTCTCCTGGTGCTACGTTTGCGTCGATTGTGAGCTCGTAGGACTGCCCCAAATATCTTAGATCGATCCTCCTGTGGAGGCTGATATCCCCGGACTCAACGCCCTCAGAGAGGAGTGCCACCCTCCCTTCTTCCTCCATCTCCTCAAAGGCTGCGTTAATTCCTGAGGAATCCACATCATCAATCTTCGAAACCAGTGGGCGAGAGTAGTCTTGGAACAGGTCGGCCGTCAACAAGCCAAGGGCAGAGAACATTCCGGGATTGGGAGGCACGAGTATGTCTTGTATGTCTAACTCGGCAGCTAGGGGGCATGCATGCATGGGACCTGCTCCACCGAAGGCAACTAGTGTGAACCTGCGAGGGTCAAATCCCCTCTCCACGGAGACGATGCGGAGTATTTTAGACATCATCGAGTTTGATATCCTCACCACGCTGGCAGCCACCTCCTCGACGCCCATATCGAGTTCGACCCCGAGCTTCTTAAGAGAAAGTCTAGCGTTCCTCTGGTAGATGCGCATACTGCCATCCAGCAGGTTTTCTGGGTTCAGCCTACCAAGGACGAGGTTCGCATCGGTAATTGTCGGCTGACTACCCCCTTTACCGTAGCAAGCGGGCCCCGGGTTGGCGCCAGCGCTGGTAGGCCCTACATTGAGGGCCCCACCATCGTCGACCCACGCGATCGTTCCCCCACCTGCGCTGCACTCGGCTAGGTCGATGAATGGGTAACGAACGGGGTAGCCACTCCCCTTCAGAAGCCTGCCCATGTGTACCTTTCCGGCTACCTCGTACTCGGGGACAACCTCGGGGACACGTTCCCTAACTGTTCCAGCTTTGGCGGTCGTCCCACCCATGTCGAAGCTTATTACCTTGGACTTGTCAAAAAGGTCGCCCAGCCAAGCAGCAGCCGTGACACCGGAAGCCGGACCAGACTCCACGATGGTCACAGGCTTGTCTGCTACGATTTCCGCCGCAGCCATACCACCATTGGACTGCATCACATAAAGAGGAGCCGAAACGCCGATGACCTTCAAGTCGAGAGCCAACTGAGAGACATACGTGTGTATTATAGGTATGAGGACAGCGTTAACAACTGCTGTGCTGAATCGCTCGTACTCCCTATATCCCCCGGAGACCTGGCTTGAAGCCGAGAGATTTACCTTGGGGAGGTGCTGTCTAGCCATCTCCAAGATCTTGACCTCGTGGCTACCGTTGACATAAGAGTTGATCAATCCGATGGCGAGAGATTCGACTCCTTCATCTTCAAGGTTCCTTAAGGCCTTCTCCACATCGTCGAGGTTCAGGGGTACCAGGACTTCACCGTCAGCCCCGATCCTCTCCTCGACCTCGTACCTATGTCGCCTCTCAACGAGCATGGGGGGACGCTGAAAGAAGAGGTTGTAAACCTCAGCCCTCCTTTGCCGCCCGATCTCGATGACATCCCGGAAGCCCTTCGTCGTGATCAGGCCGATCCTAGGGAGTCTGAGATCGATCTGACCGAACAAGGCGTTAGTGGCGATGGTGGTTGCATGCCCGACCATCCTTATCGAGGGCTTCTTTCTTCCATCTAGGAACATCTTAAAGGCATCGATGACGCCTTCCTCTGGGTTCGTCGGTACGGAAGGAACCTTGATGTTTACCAACTCACCGGTTTCTTCATCCAAAGAGACGAGATCGGTGAAGGTCCCGCCTACATCAACGCTTACCCTGAGCAACGTCAGATCCTCAAACCTGCTTAGTCTTAAACTAATAAAATGGCTGGTTGGGAAATCAAACTCTTCAAGAGAATCAGAAACATAGTAGGAAAAGGTTACGTGTTTTTTTCGGCTAACTCTCCTATTTTAAGCAGAGATTTTCGATCGTACTCTTGATATGAATTGTTTGGTTCCTCGAGACATGTCTATTGAAGATAGTTCAAGTAATGGTACCCACTTAGCGTCGCTTACATCGGTTGATGCTTTCAAATCACCCCCTACGTTCTCACAGAGAAATTCGCAAAGGACATAGTGGAACCTTACCCTCCCCTCATCGTCCCTGATTATGTTGTTGAATACATCCAGAAGCTCAATGGGTCTGACGAGGATCCCCGTCTCCTCCTCCACCTCCCGTGCGATGGCTTCTCTGACTGTTTCCCCAATTTCAACGACGCCACCTGGGAGGCCCCACCTGCCCTTTGCGGGCTCGTTCCCTCGCTTGACGAGGAGAATGCATTCATCGGAGAAGATCATAGCGGCGACCCCCACAACCGGTGATGTTGGATACTCCCTCCACATCAATGGCATCCCCCAATTAGATGTTGTAACTGTTACCGGCTTCTAGGGCCTTCAGGTTGACATCTCGCATCGAGGGACGCATCATCTCGACTATCGCTTTCTTCAGGCTTTGAAGCGAGACGAAGTCGGAGATCCCGGCCAAGGCGCCCAGGAGGACCATGTTGGCGACTATAGGATTTCCAAGGTCTTTTGCTGTCTCGACGGCGGGGATGACCTTGAGGTCCACATCGGTTCTCAGATCATCCTCTTCCAACTTTTCTAGGATCGTGGTGTCGACGAGGGCAAGGGTCCCCTTCTTCAATTGACTCTGATAGCGTCTGAAGGCCGGTTCCGAGAGGGCGATGAGTATGTCGGCTTCCTCGAGCTGTAGATCGTAGATCTCCGAGTCTGAGACGATGACCTCAGATCTGCAGCTACCACCCCTAGCCTCTGAGCCGTAGCTCCGGGTGTTAATAACCTCGTACCCTTCCATGAAAAGGGCCTCGGCGAGAAATTCACCCGTGGCGATGATCCCCTGTCCGCCCGTACCCGAGATTAAGATTCCCGTCTCCATGTGTCACCCTCCCGACTTGGCTATAATTTGTCTTAAAGAATCCGTGAACTCTGGTCTCTCCTCCCTCATAAAGACCCCTAGCTCCAGCTTGCCCTCTCTAGGGCCCACCAGTTTTTTTACACTCCCAAGACCTTGGACTAAACTCCAGTTCAGTTCATCTGAATCGATTCTGATGACCCTCCCAAAGCCGATGTGGTCGACGATCCTCGCCTTAGCCTGTTCGCCTTTAACAAGGCTCTCGATCTCATCAAGGGTTTTCTGGGGCGTCGATCTTGGTACTACGTATCGATAATCTCCGCTGAATGGTCTATCTCTAACATAGCTGCTCTCAGAGAACATCTTGAGTATTCTTGTCGGGAGCCTGTAGACGGGGTCCCTCATGCCGAACATGCGACGCTGCTGAGTGGGACACTGGCTGAGAACCTCTATAAATGAGAATCCCTTGTGCTGTATCGCCTCCTTTATACTGCGTGTCAGCTCCATGACGTGGTAGGTGGTCCACCTCGCAACGTACGTCGCGCCAGCGGTAGCGACCAGCCTCGCTATGTCGAAGGGCCTCTCGGGGTTCCCGTATGGCGATGTTGCAGTTATCTCGCCATGATGTGTGGTTGGTGCAATTTGGCCACCAGTCATGGCGTAGCTGAGGTTGTTGACCAGAATTGTGGTGAGGTCTATGTTCCTCCGGGCCGCGTGGATTAGGTGATTCCCGCCAATGCCTGCGCCATCCCCGTCGCCTGTGAAGACGACGGTTACGAGATCGCTGTTGTAGACCTTGGCCCCGGTGGCATATGCCAGAGCCCTCCCGTGGGTCGTGTGGAGTGTGTCCCCGTTGAAATTTGGGCTAGGAATCCAAGCCGAGCACCCGATACCTGAGACACAGAGCACGTCGTCCTTGGATACCCCTAACTCATCGATTGCCCTCACGAAGCAGTTGAGGATGATGCCGTCGCCGCAGCCAACGCAGAAGGCTGATGGCTGGTTACGGATATAGGCATCCCGATAATAACTGAGGGGCTTAACTGTCATCCAGTCAACCCCCTGATCACACCATAGATCTCACTCACCGTGGGAAGAACACCACCGATCTTGGCGACCGATCCGATTTTAGCTCTTCCGCAGACCACCCTCTCCACCTCCCTGACCATCTTCCCTACGTTCATCTCGACGACGAGCAACGCCTTGGCCTCGTCAGCGATTTTCATAATAGCCTTATCTGGGAAAGGCCAGATCGTCCTCAACCTCAGCAGCCCTGCTTTGACACCGTCGGCCCTAGCCCTCTTGACAGCGCCGAAGCTTGGACGCGCGGAAGCCCCATAGGAAATGACGACAACATTGGCATCGTTTATATCCGTAGCCACGTTGTCCCATATCTCGTCGCTAGCCGCCAGCACCTTCTCTCGAATCCTATTAACCTTCATCTGGTGGTACTTGGGCGTGTAGTCCCTGACCCCTGAGGGCCTGTGTGTGGATCCTGTAATGAGGAGGCGAAAACCGTCGCCGAATCGGGGCATCTCCGGCACTCGCGAAGGGTCATCTGTCCCGAAGGGTGTGCACTCAGGCCCATTCGGCCTGCGGCGATCCACAGTTTCAACCTCCGCGGGGACGATGAGCTTCTCCTTCATGTGGCCTATCATGCCATCGGCCATCAGCATGACTGGGAGCCTGAATCTCTCGGCCAAGTTGAAGGCCCTTACCGTAAGGTCGAACATCTCCTGGACAGACCAGGGTGATAGGGCGATGGCCTCGTAGTCTCCGTGGGCCCCATATTTAGCCTGATAGACGTCCTGCTGCGAGGGAAGGGTTGCCTGGCCCGTCGAGGGGCCGCTCCTCTGGACGTTAACGACGACGCACGGGGTCTCGGTCATGTACGCGTACCCTATGTTCTCCTGCATCAGGCTGTATCCGGGGCCCGAGGTGGCTGTCATCGCCTTGGCCCCAGCCCAAGAGGCCCCAATAACAGCAGCTATGGAAGCAATCTCATCCTCCATCTGAAGAAAGAAGCCTCCGACCCTGGGTAGCTCGGCTGCCATGTGATGGGATATCTCGTTTGCAGGAGTTATCGGATAGCCCGCGAAGAGCCTGCATCCAGCCTTTATCGCCCCCTCGGCGCATGCAATATTCCCAAGCACGAGGTGCCTCCCAGGTTTCAGCATTCCTCCACCTCCTCGACGGATATGGCGAAGTCTGGACAGTATCTCTCGCACCATCTACAGCCTATGCAGTCACCGTCCAAGGTGGGGAGGAGCCCACCCATGGATGTCGCTTCCTCTGTCGCCTTGAGAACCTTTCCACCCTTCGTCTCGCAGACGTAGACGCAGATTAGGCATCCCTTGCAGGCCTTTGAATCTATGCGGGGTCTGAACTTCTTTCTCGTACTAAGTGAATTTGTATTTACCGGTTCCCAAGATGTTGACGCCGTTGGCACCATCGCATCCGTCAACTCGTTTGTAGGGAGGTATTAACCTTTTTCGTGTGGATGGATAGCCCAGAGTGTGTTGTGGGGGTTACACACATTCTTTAATTAGAAAATGGGGTTAACAGGATTCCTAAGACGATATTATGGGGCTAATTAGATGTCAGCAGACGCCTCCCTCATGCCAGACGATGCGCAGATGACCCAGAATGCATCGTTGATTGTCGGGGATGAGGCTCGATTAAGGCCATTTGAAAGGGGTAACGCTGAGCAGGATCTTCCACTCAATGCAGAGGAAGCCACTATCCTCGTACTCCACTTTCTTGAGCGTATGAAAAAACGAATAGTTTCGCCTCGCAAGGCCGTGCTCAACGAGAACAATATCTATGTGGTGGACGTGGACCTGAAGGAAGCCACTGCTACCATCCACATCCACTCAGAGACTAGGGAGATCATCGAATACACCATCACCGAACGACCAAAGGAGGTTATGCCACTTCCTATACCGCCTAGGAGAATAGTGCTAGTGTTAGGGATCGTAATAGCGATGGTGATCACTGCGATGACCTACAACTTCCTAATACTCTACGCGAAATCAATACTGAACGCTGTGCACAGCGACTACCTCCTTGTTGGGGGAGCGGCCCTCGTGGTTGCCGCGGGAATCGTTTGGTGGCGGAGAAGGTATTAAAAAAAACCTACTTATTACTACAATTACTACTCCCAAGAATAAAGAAGAATCAAGGTTTACGATACTTCTCGAGGACGAGCTTGGAGACTGACGAGTCCTGTATGGCTAACCCCACACTCTTGAAGACGGTTAGACCGTCTTCGCTCGTTCTGCCTTCCTTCCGACCCAGGATCAGGTCCCCAAGCTCAGCGTAGATGTGATCCTCTGTTATGACTCCCTCCTCTATGGGTATTAAGATGTCACCAGCCTCCTCCATTATCGCCTCCCTGCTATCAACGACCAACTTGGCCTCTCTAATGATACATGTGTCAAGTTCACGATAATTGGGATAAAAGCTCCCGATAGCGCTCACATGGACACGGTCTCCCAGCCATTCACGATAAACGACGGGTCTAGGGGAAGTGGTCGCAGTGACTACAATGTCGGCATCTACTACTGCTTCTCTCCCGCTCTTTTCCTGGATGATATCTACGCCAAGCTTTGGACCCATCTCCTGAGAAAACTTCTCCATGCTCGACTCGTTGAGATCGAATATTCTGAGGGTATCTAGGTCGAAGGTTTCAGCGACCGCCCATGCTTGAGTTTTTCCTTGAACTCCGCATCCAATGATAGCCGCAACCCTGCTATCCTCAGGTGCAAGGTACTTGGCGGCCACACCCGTTACTGCACCTGTCCGCATAGCTGTCAAATAGGTCCCATCCATTAAAGCCTCAATCATACCTGTCTCTGGATCGTTTACGACTATCCAAGCCACAGTCGTAGGGAGCCCCTTTTCCGGGTTATTAGGGTATATAGAGATGATCTTAGTAGCGAAGGAGTCAGAATCCTCTAGGTAGGAGGGCATAAGGGATATGCTCCCATCATACTTCTTTAACATGATAGTCGACCTGGAAGGCATCTTTACTGAACCCGCAGCAAACTCACCGAACGCCTTCTCAACAGCATCTATGGCCTCCCGCATAGTGAGAACCTTGGCCACATCCTCATCAGAGATGAACAACATCTAAATCTCAAACTTGTAATAATGTACACCCCTTAAAAATATGCAGAATAAGCCCATCGCAGCTCAGATGAAACGAAAGACGTGTTTGGGTCCAAAATAAAGATTTTATGACTCCCTGAGATTGGGAAGTATTCGAACCATTACCAACTGAACATAGTAAATATTGTAGCCAAGCAAGAATCGCCATCAGATTCTTATTACAATACAATATTACGGATCCTGAATGTAGACATAAAATAGTGTTATATAAAAATTATAATGATTTATAATATCAAATTATAAAAGCCATTGATAATTTTAGTTAGTACCATTTTATAGCACCATCATTGTTACATAATTATATTATATAATATATTCTTATTATAATAAAATAGTCAGTTAGTGTACTCCAGAATATCTTTTTAAGAGTTGTAGTGAGAAATAGATTAATAAAAAAAGGTCTAGGAATAAAGAATTGAAAACCAGAAAAAATGGCAGAGGCCTGAGTGTAGTCGTTTCCACACTGATATTGCTAGTAGTGACAGTTTTGCTGGCCACGCTTGATTCCTATTATGCGACAAACGTGATGAGGGCAAGGTCGAACATGGAGGAAGTTCATTACAGCGATGAGCGAGTCTGGGCCAACGATACAGGTGCCGTCGCCGCCTTCAAGTTGCACAACACTGGCGGTAGGGACATACTAATAGACAGACTTACCGTGAGGGGCGTTGAGAGCGAATGGGGTAATGTCTATTTTTACAGAGTTCCAATCGACTCTTCAGTTCTGGGGGAGATGAATGTTACTAGCTACGACAATCTTATCGGAAACAACGTTACTATAGACGGGAGGCTCTACAAGGTTGCTAACACTCCCCTTACCCTCGTATCAAGCGGGGTAATTATGTTCTATGTCAAAGGGCCAAGGAATGTGCAGACTGAGGATGTAGGGAAGATCGTGAGCATCGGCCTCTGCACAAACAATGCCAACTACATGACAGAAGCCAGCGTAGAATCTGCTACGAAGCAGTAGAGGGATGAAAGGTGAGAGAAGAAGTATTGAATAAGAGTCTTCAGGGAGGTTGAGTATTGGCGACACGAAGATCTAAGCTTGAGATCATGTTGAGCGTGCTATCGGTAGTTAGGGACGGGGTCGACAAACCCACGCGGATAATGTACGCGACGAACCTGTCATGGAACCCCGCCCAAGAAGTAATATCTCGACTCGTCGAGGAGGGGCTTCTGGGGGTCGATGATGAGTCGTCCCAGAAACGTTCCAAGAAGAGGTACCATATCACAGAGAGGGGGTTGCACGTCCTCAATTATCTCAAGGGTGCTGAGGCACTCATCAGTTTGTGAGCGAAGAGCAAAACTCTTAGACTCACTACCCATTTTATAAAGAAAACAAATAGAAAAAGTTGTTTATAGGGATTTGACGAAGCTGTCGATCCTTGCTACGGCTTCTTTGAGATCAGATATTGGCCTAACAAGGGGCACCCTGACGTAGTAGTCGATGTTCACACCGAAGTTCTTCCCAGGTCGGAGGCTGACGTTCTGCTCTTTCAGAAGCCTGTCGCAGAACTCAACAGATCCGATACCGGTGTCCTTGATGCCGAACCATGCGTAGAAGGCACCCTCGAAGGGCCTACAGTAGAGGCTATCCACCTCATCTATGGCCTTACAGAAGTACTTACGCCTCTCGTCGTAGACTCTGCACCTCTCCTCGACATAGGAGAAGTCGCTCCTGAGGGCCGCCGTACCACCTGCATACACGAACGTGGCCGGCCTTGCAGCTGATATTCTCTGTATCGTCGATGCTTTCTGCAGATATTTGTCAGGCACGATTACGTAACCTAGTCGGTAGCCTGTCATCGAAAAAGTCTTGGAGAAGCTCATGATGTTGATCGTCCAGTCCTCGAAGCCAAGGCTAGCAGTTGAGGTGAAGACGTTATCATCGTAGATGAAATGGAGATAGATCTCGTCTGAGAAGATCGCCATGTCGTGGTCGACCGCTATTTCGCCTATCGTCTCCAACTCGTCCTTCCGGAAGACGGTTCCCGTGGGATTGTTAGGGTTGCAGATGAGAACAGCCTTTGTCTTTGGGCTTACGTAATCTTCGAGGGCGCCAAGATCGGGGTGGAACCCTGTCTCCTCCTTCAGGGGTGCGACCGACATCCTGACGCCCATGTTCCTGAGGAGGCTGTAGTGGCCGCTGTATGAGGGCTCCCACATCAGGATCTCGTCTCCCTTGTCCAAGATCGTTGCCAGCGCCACGTAGAGAGCGGCGCTACTCCCAGCGGTCGGTAGAACATTGTCGGTCTTATACTCAGGCCCGAAGCCCTTGTAGTAGTCCACCACGGATTCCCTGAATTTTTGGGGAATCTCAGATCCGCCGTAGTGCGTCCAGGTTCCCCCTTCCTTGAAGGCCTTTATGAGGGCGTCCTTCACGCACTTCGGTGCCTCCACATCGGGGTCCCCCGCATTTAGATTGATAAGCGGTTTAGAAGACATATTCTGAAACCTCAATCCAATAAAGTCAACCTCAGGGATATTTAACTCTAGCATAAATAGTTGCTGAAAAAATGGGGGATTTTTAGAATAGGAAGCCGCCTTTCTGGGGATCTCTGGGGTCGATTACGACCTGGTTGAGGGCTGTGATGTAAGCAGTTGCAGATACCTCCGGTTGGATTGCACTGTAGGGCCCTACCTTCAACACTTTCAGGATCTTACCGTAGTGTAGAGTGCTTATAGTGCTCTCGAAGACGATCTCCTCTCCGATCTTTAATTCGTCCTTCCCGTGGAGGGCGGCCATCCTGGCATTAGAGCACGTCCCAGCCGGGGACCTGCAAGACTGCTTTGGGCCGAATACGTTCCAGTGACGCGTGTGGGCTTCATTCAGAGAGGGCTTTGTGTAGAATGTGACCAAGTCAAGTATATTGAGTTCAGGGTAATCCGGGTGGGATACCTTGACCCTGTCAGCCAGATAGTTCCTAATCTTCCAGCCGAGGGGTATCCATTGATCCTTGTTCTCAAGGCTTGGTTCGAGCCCGATACTTTCCGCCTCGATGAAAGCGTACCAAAGACCACCATAGGCTATGTCAGCCACCACCTCGCCGACATCGGGCACATCCATCTTGATGGTCTCAGTGTAAAAGCTTGGGACACCCTCCATGGCTATTGACTTGGCCTCACCGTCCTCGACGTATACTTTGGTCTTTACAAGGCCAGCGACTGTGTCAAGTATGATCTCTGTCACGGGCTCCCTCATCTCCACCATGCCAGTGTTCACGAGGACGGCGGAGACGCTGTAAGTACTGTCGCCACATGCGCTGAAGTATCCGTCAGTCCAGAGGTAGATGACACCCACATCGGCTTCCGGAACAGTGGGCTCTGTGAGTACAGCTCCTAGGAGGCCTGCGGACCCCCTAGGCTCCTGGAGCATCGTCGGCCTAAGGTAGTCATAATGCTTCTGGAAATACGCCTGCTTCTCGGCCATGTTGCCTCCTTTGAGTTTTGGTATTCCGCCTATGACGACCCTTGTCGCCTCGCCCGAAGAATGAGTGTCTATGCATGAGACTATTCTGGAGAACTTCACTTTCCCGACACCAATATGTAATCGGGGAGAACTCTATATACCGTTTTTGGGCTCGGAAGCGCTAAGAATCCTCATGTAGATGAAGGCGCAGAAGACAGTTGGTATGTAGAAGATACAGAGCTCGAAAACGGTGTCGAATAAAGCCCAGGAAGTCCTCTGCAGGATGAAGACTAAAGAAGAAACCAGCAGTAAAAAATAGGTAGATAACCTCCAGGACCGTAGATCGCCTGACAATATTCGGACTCCTTACGTGAGATAAGGCATTAGAAAGAAAAATGTTTAGGTGGCTCTCGGCTGTAGAAGGCGGCTCAGTGCTATGTCCTGCTTACTCCTATCAGGTAGGACCCGTCTTAGGGTCATGGGGAGCAAGTTCTCCTTAAGCTCCTCTAGGGCGATGTCGATAGGATCCGTTACTGAGTCTGGGAGTTCCACCAGAATGGGAGCACCCATGGACACCTGTAGTGCCCTAGCTCCTACTATCCTTGCCCGCTCAAACCTCGTAAGCTTTGGGGGACCTATCCCTATTTCCTGAGTCAAATCCTACTCTCTTCAAAATGGAGGGGGATCGCCCCTACATGGGGGGCATGCCGCCCGGCATTCCACCGGGCATGCCGCCCATTCCTTCCGGTCCTCCGGCGGGCGGTTTCATCTTCGAGGCTGCGATGATGTCGTCGATCTTCAGTAGCATGGTCGATGCCTCTGTCGCCGACTTCACTGCCTGGGCCTTCACCTGCATGGGCTCGTAGACGTCCAGCTTGGACATGTCTGAGACCTTGCCCTCAAGTGAGTTGAGGCCTGACCACAACTCGCCCTTCTCGTGGTTCGACTGCATCTCTGAGATGGCGTCGATGGGGTCCATGCCTGCGTTCTCTGCTAGAGTTGTCGGTATGACCTCCATCGCCTCTGCGAACGCTGAGACGGCTAGTCTCTCCCGTCCTGCAAGTCCCTCGGCGTAGCGCCTGAGTCTCCTTGCTACCTCAATCTCTGGTGCTCCGCCGCCAGCTACTATCTTAGGCTCCTGTACGACGTCCCTCGCTACACTCAGAGCATCATGGAGGGATCTCTCAGCCTCGTCGACTATACGTTCCGTGCCTCCTCTGATGAGAACTGAGACAGCCTTCGGATTCTTGCATCCCTCTACGAATGTAAGCTTGTCATCGCCGATCTTCTTCTCCTCAACTTTGGCTGCATAGCCTGCGTCCGCCTCGGATAGGTCGTCGACGCTCGTGACGATCTTGGCACCTGTCGCCTTGGCCAGAGCCTCCATGTCGCTCTTCTTCAGCCTACGAGCTGCCATAATGCCCTCCCGTGCCATGAAGTGCTGGACCATGTCGTCGATGCCCTTCTGGCAGAAGAGGACGCTGATGCCGGCGTCCTTCACCTTCTTGACCATGTCCCGGAGCATCTGCTCCTCCTGGTCGAGGTAGGCCTGCATCTCCGTCGGGCTCTCGATGTGGATCTTTGAGTCGAACTCTGTCTTCTCTATCTCCATTGAGGCGTTCAGCAGCCCGATCTTGGCATCCTTGACGAGCTTGGGCATGTCGCTATGGACGACCTCCTTGTCGATGACAAGACCTTGGATTAGGTTGGTATCAGTGAGGGACCCGCCAGGCTTCTTTTCGAGCTTGATCATATCAAGGTCAACCTCGTACTTGCCGTCTTTTTCCTCAGCTACCTGAAGGGTGGCGTCAACAGCAACGTCCGAGAGGTGGTCACTGTATCCTGAGATGAGCTTACTAGCCATCGAGGTTACGCAAACCTTCTTCAGGGTCGCCTTATCCGTTGGTTCGACCTTGATCGCTATCTCCTCAAAATACTTGAGGACCTGCTCCTGAGCGTCTCTATACCCATCGATTACAACAGTTGGATGGATCTTCTTCGCCATGAGCTCCACCGCTTTTCCTAAGAGCTCTCCCGTGAGGACCACCACGCTAGTTGTGCCGTCGCCGACCTCGTCGTCCTGGGTTTTGGAGACCTCAACCATCATCTTGGCCGCAGGGTGCTGAACGTCCATTTCCTTCAGCATCGTCGCCCCGTCGTTGGTGATGGTTACGTCGCCGAAGCTGTCGACAAGCATCTTGTCCATGCCTTTAGGACCTAGCGAGGTCTTTACGGCCTCAGCCACGATCCGGGCCGCCATGATGTTGGCGTTCCTTGCGTCGGTACCACGGTTGCGTTCAGTCCCTTCCTTAAGTATGATAACAGGCTGGCCACCATAGCCAGATGCACTCAAATTAGATTTTCACCTCGAAACTATAGACCAACACAGAGAATTGCAATATAAATATTTTCTTCAAGCTCGCGAAGGAGCCTTTTTAACATTTCGGGTACCCGATCGAAGATCAGTGAAGAAGTCAGTTTTCACCGACAACCCTGTTCTCGATCTTGCCGATCTTCTCTATCCATATCTCCACGACATCGCCTACGTTGAGTAGACCCGATGGATGAGCGCTCCCAACTCCCGATGGGGTACCCGTGGCGATCACATCTCCTACCTCGAGGGTAATCCCGGTGGATAGGGTGCTCACAATCTTCTTTATGTCGAAGATCATGTTCTCCGTGTTAGAGTTCTGCCTGGTCTCCCCGTTGACCTTGAGCCACATATCAAGGTTCTGCGAGTCGCCGACCTCATCTGATGTCACGAGGTAAGGCCCCATTGGGGCGAAGGTGTCACAGCTCTTCCCCTTATACCACTGCCCGTGTTGCCTCTGGAGGTCCCTGGCAGAGACATCGTTGAAGATAGTGTATCCTACTATGTGATCGTAGACCTCCTCCTCCTGTATGTACTTACCCTCTTTTCCTATGATGAGGGCCAGCTCAACCTCATAGTCGAGCATCTCAGTCGCCTTTGGGTAAACGATGTCGTCGTACGGCCCGATTACAGCGGAGGGTGGTTTGGTGAAGTAGATTGGGTACTGGGGAAGAGGTCTCTGCTGCTCCCTGTGTCTGGCCCCCTCGGCAACATGGTCTGCGTAATTGAGTCCAAGACAGACCATGTTCTTCCTTGGACGGGGTATCGGCGCCAACAACCTGACATCCGTGACTTTTCTCAGTACACCCTCCTGCCGAAGATCACCCGCATCTCCTTCTCCGATGAGCTTTTCTACTTTAAGCAACGCCTTCCCAGCCTCATCGATTCCCTTGTCGCCGAGATCCAGGAAAAACAGCATGTCAAAGCCACAGGGCTCCGTCCTGTCGATGAATGCGCCACCCAAACTTGTATTGAAAGCAGCATTTAGATCCAGAACATCATCACCGATTAGGGCACCAATACTAGTATAATCACCTACCCCGAACGAAAGCAGTTTCATATTTATCCATTGAACTGACGGATAAGAATAATATAACGTTATTTGACCCTAGAGGATTTAAACCAGGTCCCAGGATATGTGAGGGATGGATATGGAAGTGAAAACCCATAGGAAGGCTAATCCCCGTTTACTTGGAACCCCTGTGAAGGTCATCGAAGGGGTGGAGGCCGAGGTCGAGCTTTTAGCGACGCAGGAGATGTCGGTCGACGAACAGAGATTGGTACACGGTGGATTCACATACGGCCTGGCGGACTACGCAGCCATGCTCGCAGTCAACCATCCAAACGTCGTTTTGGGAAAATCTGAGAGTCGTTTCGTAGCGCCTGTCAAGGTGGGTGATATGATGAAGGCCTATGCCAAGGTAATGGAAGGCGAAGATAGGCGGATAGACGTTAAAGTTGAGGTCTCCGTTTTAGGAAACATAATTTTCAAAGGGATCTTCAATTGCTACGTGCTGGAAAAACATGTTCTTGATCGATAATAGTTACATCGTCTTCTAAACATATCATAAATCTAATACTAAGGCTTTTAAACGAAAAGGTATTTCCCTAGTAGAAGTTAGGTGGATAAAATTTGCCGTTAGTAGTTGATCCGAATAAAACTGGATTCGAAAAGGTCCTACGAGAGTATCAGATAGAGGCCCTGAAAATGGTCTGGAACAACGCAGATTCAGGGGTCACGTCTCGTGATGTCTACCAGCATGTTAATAGGGTTCTTGATGAAGGGAAGACTATCTCAAGAGCCTCAATAATCAACTTCCTCAACAGCATGTGTGATGAGGGGGTACTCCTCTTCGAGGAGGAAACCTGCAAGGGCGGTATGAGACGTAAGTATTTTCCAGGTCTAGATGAGGAGGGCTTCAAGAAGCTCATAGCCCGGACCGTTTTCGACAGCCTTCTTAAGGACTTCCCCGAACAAACCATCGAGGCTGTCCGCGAATCACTGGGTTCAGAGGCTTCGAAAGTAGGGTTATAACTAAACCCATATTTACCTTTTAGTATTACGACATTGAACCATCTAGAATGAATAAATATACAGGTTATTTAAGGGGTCAAGCGTACCTTCAGTCCAAGTATGAGTAGAATTACTATCGATGTGAAGGCTGGTTCCCGAGAAGAGGGAGTTAAGGAGATAGGGGACAACCACTATATCGTGAGTGTTAAGGCACCGAGAAGGAAAGGCAAGGCCAACGCATCGGTTGTGAAGATACTGAAAAAGCATTTTGGTCGACCAGTTTTCATTGTTAGTGGACATACGTCAACTAGGAAAATAGTCGAGATCGAGGAATAGTGTTTACTTGATACTAGTGGGTTTATCGTTTTTAGTAACTGATATTAGAGAAATTTAGAATTACACGATGAGAAAAGAGTTTAGAAGATACGTAAATTTAGTGATAAGTTGATTAGATGAGGGCCCCGATGACGGTCTTCACGATCTTTCCTGGTTCCAATCCAAGTTCCTTTGCCTTCGTCGTCGCAGATTTAATTTCTGCGTTGAGGACATCCTCATAGTTACTCACACCGCTCACGATCCCAGCTACCGCTCCAAGTCTCTCAGCAACTTCTAAATTGAGGTAACCACACATAACGAAGCCCTTCTTCCCTTTGAGTAGGACCATTGGCGGAAGGTCTTCCATATCCACAATCAACCCAAGGAAAGACTTCCCTTGGACCTCCACATTATCTACTTTTATCATCTTAGACGTACCACTATTCTGGCAAGTCCAGATATAACTCCTTCGAAATACTTAGTTCGAAGGATCAGAGCCTTTGAGCGGCGTTATCTAGAGCCTCAACCACGTATACTCTTATGGTAGCCATAATCCTAGAGAACTCTCTTCTAAGACCCCCCTCTACCTTCACACCCCGATGTTCAAAGTATTGGGTAAGCAGCCTGTTAATCTCCAGCCCTTCATCGTCGAAGTCGGATAGAATAAGAACAGAGTTAATCTGTTTCGCTAGCGATTCACAGAAATCCACATAAGATGTTGATTGATGCGAGCATACCTCTATCCGGCCTTCGTAACCTAGGAGCCTCAAAGCATCGACGTCCCTTGAACCCTCGACTATAACGATATCAACAAGATACTCAAGTTCCCCGAGGAGGTCGTAAAGTTCATCCCATGCGGCCTCTATCTCCCTATTTCTATGAATACGAAGCACTCTCCCTAAGCTTATTCAATCCTAGGTCACCCAGAACTGAGTTTAAAGAAGTTATAAGAACTTGGCTTAGATTGCAACCACAAACAGCTCTACATCGAAGCACTGTAGCATTGGACTATTCTGAAATTAGTATAACTGTGAGGTCGTTCACATTGGTTCCCGTGGGACCTGTGATGAGAGCATCGCCAAGAGTGCTGAAGAAACCATAGGAGTCATTATCGTAAAGGAAATCCATGGCGTCCAGTCCCCTAGATTGGGCTCTAGCCAGTGTTGAACCATCTGATAAGGCTCCAGCTGCTTCCGTTGGTCCATCAATCCCATCAGTAGCCAAGGTGGCCAGGACGACATTGAGCCCTTCAATCTTTAGTGCCGCACCTAGGGCTAGTTCCTGATTCCTCCCACCACTACCCGAGCCCGTGACAGTCACTGTGGTCTCGCCCCCAGCTATTAGGGCTGCGGGCGGTTCCATCGGCCTACCGGTGGCCAGAACCTCTTGAGCTATCCCTGCTAGGACAATACCCGCGTGTCTCGCTTCCCCCTCGATCCTCGTTGACAGGAGCATGGAGTTATAGCCTAGGGATTTAGCTTTCTCGACCGCAGCCAAGGCCGCCATCAGGTTGCTGCCAACAATAACATTATTGACTTTCTCGAAAATAGAATCTCCTGGTTTTGGTGTCTCCTCTGTCTCTCCCCTCAAGCCCTTCTCAAGTCGGTCCCTAACATTGCTGGGAGCCACCTCCCACAGTCCATATCTCTTCAAAATTCGCATGGCATCTCCGAAGGTTGTATTGTCCGGGGCGGTGAGCCCAGACGCGATAGTGTCCAGAGGGTCTCCAACTACATCAGACATGATCAAGCTCAGGATTTTTGCTGGGTACGCCTTCTTGGCCATCAAGCCACCTTTTATAGCCGAGAGGTGCTTTCTGACAGCGTTTAATTCGTTTATGGTAGCTCCGCTCATGAGGAGGGAATCTGTCAGGGTTCTGAGATCCATTAGCTTAACTCCCTCAGCAGGCTTTGTCATTAGGGCTGAGCCACCCCCAGAAACCAAGAAGATAAAAAGATCGTCTGCCTTTGCACAGGACATCAGCAATAGCATCCTGTCCACTCCCTTCACCGCACCCTCATCGGGCACAGGATGACCAGCGCCATATGGTATAATTTTCTTTAGATCGAAACTTCCTTCAGTTCCCCTCAGAACATTTACACGGCCTTCCACGATTCGATCTCCGAGTAGCTCCTCGACTGCTTCGGCCATCGACCCGCTAGCCTTCCCGCCCCCTACTACGAATATCCTTTCTAACTGCCTCAAATCAAACTCGCCCCCACAAAATAGGAGCCTACCATCGATTATCTCTAGGCTGTTCTTGGTGGCGGCATATGGGTCCACAGCCTCGACTGCGTCAGTCAGGATGTCTAGCGCATCCCTTCTAAGCACTCTGAGTTTCTCAGATGAAGCATTCTGGAGGAGCTCTCTCTCGTTCTCGAAATTCATCAGAACAAGGACCTATACACAAGGTAACTTTACAGAAAGAAAAAGCTAGCTGCTATATATTGGGAGATTAGTAAAAAAAGTATTATAGTTACTACTCCCTGACGATGAACCGGCTGGCCAGAGGTGGCCTCGGATCGAGGCCTTTTCGGGTCCTGACTTTCTGTACGGTCTCGTCGATTAGGTTCGGCGGCACGGGCGACCAGTGATCGAAAGTACTCTGCCAGAATGCGCTTCCCGATGTGGCGGCCCTCATCTCCTGAGATAGGCCTAGAGTCTCTGCTACTGGAAGCATGCCTGTGACTGTGACGGCGGGTCCTTGCTGCTCGACGCTGTGGATGCTTCCCCTCTTCCTACTGAGGAGCCCCGTCACGTTCCCCAACTCATCAGGAGGGATCCTAACTTGTATCTTGTAGATGGGCTCCAGAAGGGTGGGTTCAGCCGACATCAGGGCAGCGAATAGAGCTTGACGGGACGCTGGCATCATCTGTGCGGGTCCTCTGTGTACCGGGTCCTCGTGGAGCTGGACATCGTCCATGATGACATGGACGCCCCTCACGGCCTCCCCCGAGTAGGGTCCAGACTCCATGCCCCAGACGAAGCCCCCTGCTATATGGTCCATGGCCTCCCTCAAATACTGGATTCCAACGGTGGCGTTTGTTAGTATGTTGGCGTTCTTCTCAACAGAGACAATTCGCCTTGCCTCCCTTGTAGTCCATCCAGCCTTCTCATGGAGGGCATCCTCTCTCTGCCGTCTCGAGCTGATCTCGCTCAGCTCCCCGTTCCTGATGAGGTCGATTATAACGGGGTCGAGGGGCTTGACTGTGAACCAGACCCTGTTGTGCTTGTTAGGGCTCTTGCCCATGAAAGGCCCAGCTTCCCTCTGGATCGTCTCACGGTATACGACAGTGGGCTCTGTAGCGGTCACATCGAGCCTGTGCTCCCGGGCGAGGTCCTTTATGGCGATCTCAAGGTGGAGCTCTCCCATTCCAGCGAGGAGATATTCCCCTGTCTCCTGGTTGATCGTCGCGACGAGGTTCGGGTCTTGGATTGAGAGCTTCTGCATGGCGTCTATTAGCCTCGGAAGGTCTGTGGGCCTCTTCGGCTCCACTGCGACTGTGAGCACAGGATCGGATATGTACTTTATAGACTCAAAGCCGACGGCTCCCTCAATATGGTCATAGCTAACAAGGGTTTCCCCGGCCCTCCCCTGCTCTAAACCCAAGAGGGCGACTAAATTACCTGAAGGGATCTCATCGACGATCTCCCTGTACTGACCCATGTAGATGCTGACCTGTTGTATCTTGTACTGCCGGTTCGCTATAAGCAGGTAGACATCGTTTCCCTTCCCAATGGTTCCTGAGAATATCCGTCCGGTACTGACGACTCCTGCTTGGGGATCTATGATGACGTTAGTGATACAGACTACCAAGGGTCCATCGTCATCGAGATTGATCATCGCTTGACCAAGCTCACCATTAAGATCCCCTTGCCAGATCCTCGGCAGCCTGAAGGGCTGTGCCTCAACTGGGCTTGGAATGTGCTGGACGACCATTTCAAGTATTGCATCGCTGAGAGGGAGTAGCTCCTGTAGCTTCTTTAGCTGGCCCTCCTTGTAAAAGTCCACGATGTCATTGAAGGTTAGCCCCTTCTTCTGCAGCATTGGGAGTGTGAAACCCCACCTATCGAGGGCAGATCCAAAAGCTACAGTGCCCTCTGCTGCGTTCACTGACCACTTGTTCCTAATCTCCTCGGAGCCATAGGTCTGTACTATCGTGTTGAACTGGTTGATAACTCTTAGGAGCTTCTTCTGTACGGCGTCGGCGTCCATCTTAAGCTCCTTGATGAGGCGGTCGAATTTGTTTATGTACATGACAGGCTTGACCCCTTCATCTAAGGCGACCCTAAGGCGGATCTCCGTCATAATCTGAAACTCCTCGACGGCGTCGACGAGCAGAATACAGCCATCCAGAGCCCTGAGAGCCCTTGTCACCTTACCTGAGAAGTCGACATGTCCAGGAGTGTCGATGAGGTTGATGACGTATGGCTGCCCCTCCTCCTCGTACATGAGGCTGATGTTCGCCGTCTTGATGGTTATGCCCCTCCTTTGTTCCTCCTCTAGGTAGTCCAGAGCCCGGGTCTCCCCCGCTCTCTCGGGTGCCATCAATCCGGCCATGGCGAGGAGGCTATCGCTCATTGTCGTCTTGCCATGGTCGATGTGCGCTATTATTCCGATATTCCTGATGTGCTCCTTGTCATACATCAGCTTCAGGATCTCACCGGTCTGTTTGAATCTGGGCATACTCAGTCAAACCTTTAATTCCGATTACTCTATAGACACAAAGAGGGGACCATTTAAATCTATTTATTCAAACTCCTGTGTATAGATCAGTTTTACCAAAGTGGTCACTATTATTAATATACTTCAATTTAGTTTCTCTTTTTAAAAAGTAGTGAAGATACTATTCGGTGTTTGAATGCCTTTTACGTAGATCTATCTCGTGGATACCAAGTTTATGCATCAGGTCTGCAATAACCGCGTCGAGGAAGACCATGACTGAAAGTTCAAACATTGTGCCAAGTGGGGCGTTGTCATACTCACCGGAGATCTGCCTCCCTTCATAGTCGAAGATCTGGTCGATCTTTGATCTTCCCTTGACGACTACAATCTCGTCGGAGACCTTGGCCAGGGGGGAGTCAGGGTGAGATGTGACGGAGACTATCTTGGAACCAACAGCCTTGGCGACCTCGGCCTGTGCGACGACTGTCGTCGTGGTCCCTGAACCTGAGATCACCATAACTAGGTCTTCTGGCGTCAGAGCAGGGGTAATAGTCTCACCACTCACATAAACGTTAAACCCTAGGTGCATGAGGCGTAGGGCGAAGGCTCTTCCGACGAAGCCACTCCTACCAGTCCCTAAAAGCAGGATCTTGTCCTTCTTAGCTTCTAGGATCTTTCTTATCATCTTCTCGACTTCTTGATCTTCCACGGTCTGGATTATGCCGTTTATTCCTGCGAGTATCCAGCTGGACACCTCTTTTACGAAACTCATGGCTCCCAATAATGGGTTCACAACAGATATTTTATTATTACTAGAAGGATTGGGGTTATGTTGGATTTCAACAGACATGGGCGTAATATATAGTGGTATTTATTCTCTAGCCAAAACATATATAAAGAACATAGGATCGATTGCTTGATCGACGTTCTTCTCCCAATATTCGTGGCGAGAAAATTAAAAAAAGTCTCAGATATTAAGAAAAAGGTTCTATTTCGCCATTATTACTGGGGATCTAACTCCACCATTTTGCAGATTTCGTTCTCAGATTTTAATACGTTGTCGATAGCTATCTCGGCGATTGCAGAGCTGTGCTCAGCTACTATCTTCATATCCCAAGCTATCTGGCTGACAGTAGCGGCCACATCAGGGCTGCTTCCGTTCTGGAACCTTTTCAGAAGGCTGTTCTCCTCGGTCTCAACGGTCTCATATAGATCCACGGCGTCGCTGGCGACTATCAAGTTCTTGTCGAAGATGCTGTTCACAGCCTTGTCGAACATTGTGAATGCTATCATGCCGATCTGGGAGAGACGGTCAATTAGATCGCTGTCAGACTCCTTCCTTATCTGTTGCAGCTCTATAATGCTCTTGGCAATGTTGTTCACCCTGTCACCGATCATCTCCAGATACCAAGCGACTATACTTTTCTGGACAATGTCCATAGGATCAACTACACCGATCCCCTCCGAGATAAGGCGGGATTGTTGAGCAGAAGCCAATAAACGAGCTAGAAGCCAATATATTGTATCAGCCTCGTACTCCCTAGTTATGGCGTCCTTCGCGAGTTCCATATCGCCGTCTATCAGGCTGTCAAGTACCTCCTTGAACATGATGGAAGTGATGACATAGAGCCGCTTTAGGACGGTTTCCAAGGGGAAGTTCTTTGGATCGATGGAGCACTGGAGGAGTAGGTGTCGGTCGGATTCCTCGATTATTCCAATTCCTAGGAGGCGTTGGGTGACCTCACGGATACTCTCGATCTGTTCCCTCATCAACCTTCGATCTGACTCCACCTTGATAATGCTCCTGCCAAGGACGTAGTTGCCAACGATGACCCTAGCGAGGACCTTTGTGTTGTCGCAGTTGTCGACGTTCACTACGTGAATCTTATTGTCCTCGAACTTCCCAGGCTCCGTAGTTAGTCTCAGAGCACCGTCGCTCTCCTCGGAGATGAAGACCAGATCGCCTTTTTTCACACCCACTTTTTTTGCCCAGTTCATAGGTAGCGATACGGAGAGCGTTGAGTACCCTACTTTCTGTACCTTACGTGGTTCCAAGATTGTTCACCATTATGGTATATATTGAATATCGCTAATATTAGCTAGTACTTATTTAAACTTTCCGTAGGCCTATGGAAATATATTGTAGTTATATAATGACTGAAGGCTCGAGAAGGGAAGGGAAAGGCTGGGTGAAGAATCTGATATAAATGACGATAAGAAGGGCGATGAGAGTAACTATCAGAGCTAAGTAATCCAAGTTACCCATCTTGAGTTCGTAGAGGTTCGTCCTCTCCTTCGTCGCCCCGAAAGCCCTAGACTCCATTGCCTCGGCGAGTTCGAGACTTCTCCTAATCGAGTTGATAATGAGGGGGAGCAGTATGGGTATATACTTCTGGATCCTGGAAAGGAACCCTCCTTTATCCAGTTCAAGTCCCCTTGATCTCTGGGCGTCTATTATGGACTGGGCCTCGTCGGCCAAGACTGGGACAAACCTTATGGCTGTTATGAAGGCGAAGTTGAACTCGTAGGGTATTCTTGTTTTATCAAGTGCGAGGCTGAGCTTGTCTGGTGAGGTCGTCAAGAAGAAGATAGAGAAGGACGTTATTAGCACGAGAAAACGCACTGTTAATGTTATCGCCGTCTCTACGTTCGAGGTATTCAGCGTCCGTCCTTGGAAAAAGTAGAAGGATATCAGGTTGGTCACGAAGATGATTAAGGCCAAGAAGACTCCTCCTTTGAGGCTCTTGAACCACTCACTTTGTATCTTCCCTATCGTAACGAGAGGTATTTGCACCAAGAAAATAACAATGAGTGGGATGAGGTCCATAAACATGACCGCGGCTAAGAACAGCACAAAAGTCATGAGGAACTTGACACGGGGGTCTAGGTTATGGATTGGGGAATCACCACGACTGAACCTCAGGCTTTCCAATAGGCTCATGGATTAGCCTCCTTCAGCTGGATGAGCAGCTCGGCAGCCTCACTCACATCCAATATATCTCTGGGTAATCCGTAGCTTGACAGCCTTGAGAAGACCTTCGTGATCTCGGGAGGGGATACGGAAGCCCTCTGGAGGGCCTTATCATTGGTCATCACGGCTTTGACGGGGCCATCTGCGATCACGTTTCCATTAGCCATCAGGACTACCCTTGGCTTGCATTCAGCCACGAACTCAACGTCGTGGGTAACTATGATAGTGGTCTTCCCTTGGGTCCTCAGTTGCATCAGGAAGTGCATCAGTCTCTCTTTCTGACCGTGGTCCTGACCAATTGTTGGCTCGTCAAGGACAACAATCTCTGGGTCCCATGCGAGAACAGATCCGAGGGCAACACGCTTCCTCTCCCCTCCACTCAAGATAAAAGGACTGGACTTCCTGTATTGATCTATATCGAGGAGGTTAAGGGCCCAGTTCACCCTCTTCTCAATGGTTCCGGCGTCGAAGCCGAAGTTATGGAGGGCGAAACTGACCTCCTCTTCCACGCTCTCCGAGAACAGTTGATCATCGGGGTTCTGAAAGACCAAGCCAACTTTCCTAGATAGAGAGGCCACACTTGTATCGGATATATCCCCTCCGTCGACCTCTATATAGCCCTTGTCTGGTCTGAGGAGCCCGTTGAAATGTTTCACAAGAGTGGTTTTCCCGGCACCGTTCTCACCCATAATGGCTACAAACTCCCCCATATGGATGATAAGGGAGACACCGTCCAAGGCTTTTACGCCACTAGGGTAAGTATATGAAATATCGTGGACTTCAATAACAGGTCTATAGTGGTGCTCCCCAGCGACCTCATCAAGGTCCGACATGGTCGATCGTAGGGTTAATTTCGTAGAGTAGTTCTGAAAAATTTCCTCCAATTGACTGACAAGAGTATCGGGTGTTAACGGCGTTCGCTTGAGGGGAAAGCCAAGGCCTTTCAAGCGATTGTACAGGTCGACTACTTTGGGAATCCCCACGCCTGAGAGACGCGTTTCCTCTGAAGCGAATATATCTTCAGGTGGACCATTGCTACTTATCTTCCCCTCAGAGAAGATCATGACCCTGTCAACGTATCTAGCGGCAAGGTCCACCCTGTGCTCTATAAGGAGGATAGTGATACCGTGTTCCCTGTTGAGCTTGTCTAGAACGAGAAAGATACGTTCAGCGCCAATTGGGTCCAGGAAGGATGTGGGCTCGTCGAGTACAAGTATCTTTGGCCTCATAGCGAGTATGGATGCAATGGCCAGACGCTGCTTCTGCCCTCCTGAGAGCTCGTGCGTAGCCCTATCCCTGAGATGACTGATGCCTACTGCCTCTAAGGCCCAGTCGATCTCCTTGATCATCTCCTCCTTATGGACACCCAGGTTTTCAAGGCCAAAGCCGACGTCCTTCTCTACTGTTAGGGCGAATATCTGGTTATCAGGGTTCTGGAATATGAGGCCGACGTACTGGGCGAGTTCCGGTGTCTGATGTTCCCTAGTATTGAGGCCGGTGACAACAACAGATCCCTCCATTATACCATTGTAGAAATGAGGTATGAGGCCGTTTAGTGTTCTACAGAAGGTTGTCTTACCACACCCACTGGGCCCAGTTAAAAGTACGAACTCCCCCTCGTCTATAGTGAGATCTATCCCATTGAGAGCCTGGGCATTGGCATTTGGATAAGAGTAGCGTAGATTCCTGACCTCTATGATACCCAAGGGTCTCCTCCTTTTTACCTCAGATTCCGATAAAAATGTAGCTACGATTATATTAGTTATATCTATAATAAGTATAGGATTTTCGCACTCCCACGGCTATATAGAAAACAAAGTAAATTGATGAAAGGACATCAAATAACTACTATATGCATTTGATATCGAGTCGATAGTATAAATTGTATTAGTCCAGACAGCGAAGTAGGACATAGTTCTTTCTGTCAACCCACTCCTCGTTCTAATCATTTTTCCCCTATCCTTGACCTTGAGTATGAACCCAACTTTTTCTACTACCCTCTGCTGCACGGATTTAAATAATAGGCACAGCCTCATCCCGAATAATTCTTCGGAGGAAGAGTAGTCCATTTAGAGTTGCAATACCTTGATACTGTATACTTTTCCCAGAATCTCATCCTTGCAGTTGTTAATCCTTACTAGGCAGACATCAAGATGTGAATGTACTGGATGATTGTAGATTTACCACATCAACCTTTCCTTGGACTTAAAGAGATGCAGCCCATCTTCTGAGCTTGATGAGGTCGGAATTATATCCGTAGAACTCTGTTCGCAACTCCTGGGTAGAATAACTTCACTTGGGAGGCTTTTCCGATGGATCGAGCCCTTTTCAAGCTCCGTCTTCTCTATCAAAGATAAGTATGCATCCAGGACTGGGGGTTCGTAGTCCCTGAGGAGCAACTCCGCCCCTCTCGAATTATATCCAAGCCATTGATCTCCTACGGAGGCTTTATTCCCTAATCTTCTCAGTTATAAGGTCTATCGCCATCTGTACCATAGCTTCTGGAGCACCCTCTCCATTTACCCCAGCAGCTGTGGGGTGACCGCTACCCGCTCCTGTGAACGCTTCTCCCAACTTCAAGGCAACATCCCTTCCGAGGTGGATGGCCGTAACCTTGTAGAACCTCTCTGTGGACCTCATGCTGACCCTAAGTTTCCTCTTGTCCTTGCCGACGACTATAGACACATCAGCTCCAAGGCTTATCATGGCTCGTGCGGCCGAAGCCTGGAAGGAACTCAGGTGGGAAGTAACTATTGTCCAGTCGTCCACCATGTGAAGTTGCATTCGCATGGCTGCCTTGAGCCTGGCGATCCGCTCTGGCCTTTTTCTTTCAGTTGAGAGAAGCTCCGTGATCTCATCCAACTGTCCGTTGAGTTCTAACAGCCTAGAGACCGCCTTGAAAGTATTAACGCTCCCCATCGAGAAATGCTTCGAGTCATAGGCCATGCCTATAAGGAGAGCCTTTGAAACACGTGCCGATGGCTCAATACCGAAGTTTTCGTACAACCCGTATATCATCTCACACGTGGAGTACGCACCCTCATCAACGATGTAAAGTTCGGAAATAGATGAGGACTCTGGATGAGAGGCGTGATGGTCAATGAACACAATTGGTAAATTCGTTGACACCACTACATCAGCCCAATCTTCTAGCTGTGTTAGTGTGGCAACATCAAGCATTACGAAAGCATCTACATCTTTTATGGTGGAAATCTCATGAGCCTCAATTCCGATCTCAGCCATGATTTTCCTTGAGAGATTACTAGCCCCACCAGTAAGTATGATGTCGACCTTCATCGTAGGGTCTAAAGTTAACGCTAGTTCCTGGAGTCCGTATGCTGCACACAAGGTATCAGGATCAGCGTTATGATGACAGAGGAGCATTATCCTCCCTCGTAGGAGGCGCCTTAGAGCGTCGAGATCGATTTCGGAGGACAACCTTAACACTCTATATGTTGGGCGAGGGGTACATATAGACAACGCCTAGGAGCGATTTTTAAACAACTCCCACCATATTTACACGGGATATGGGATGCAGAACAGTGTAGATATAGTCGAGGTTGCACCAATCAGGAAGAACTCGGCAACCGTGATTACTGGTTTCTATGGCCCTGGTTTCATCGCCAACTCCTCCTTGATGCACATCGTCCGAAATAAGGGCTTTAGGCTGAAGGCCCATATCAAATCCCAGTTGATTCCGCCTATGATGCTCCTCATCGGAGGCAGGCTCACAACGACCTTCAGGATCTATGGCAATGAGGATGATAGTCTTCTACTAGTCATATGCGACTCCCTAATTCCGACTGAGAACACCTGGACAGTTGGGAAGAGGCTGATGGAGTGGCTCCAAAAGAAGGGAGTAAAAGAATTCTACGCCATTGAAGCGATGTCTCTGGCCACCCAATCCCCCGAGAGACCTATCTTTGCTTTTAGTATTCCAGCTAAAGACCTTGACCAGTATGGAGTTCGTCCAGTCGCTGAAGGGGGAATTTCAGGGGTGAACGCAGTATTGATCGACGAGGCGATCACTAGGAAGATACCTTTCACCACACTGCTAGTGGCTACACCTCTCGCAGCAGCAATCGATTACGGTGGTACCGCATCGATCGTAGAGGCGCTAAACAGGATTTTTAAATTCGGGGTGGACACTTCGAACCTAAAAAGAGGCGCGGAGATGCAGATGAAGATGACGGAGAGAATGAGGGGGGAGAAAACGGGAGGCATCCTAGGGGCGTTCAGGAGGAAGAGATCAAACTCAGGGTCCAACTGAACCTAGCTGCTGGTTCAGCTCTTTCTGAAGAGATTCTTGTAGCTTCGTGAGCCTCTCCCTTGTGTTTCCCTCCTGCTTGGAGAGCACCTTGGACCTCATCTCGAGGAACTCCTTGCGATCCTTCAGCTCTTTGACGACGTTCTCTTTGTTCTTCTCCACTAGGATTGCGCCAGCTGACTTGTAGACCTTTGCGTCAGAAGAGACGTCTTCTAGGGTCTTAAGAGCTCGGTCCGATTCACTCATCTCAAGCTCTAACCTCTGTTTCTGCAAGATAAGCTGCTGCATCGTGTTCTGGAGCTGCTGCAAGCGGGTAAGCTTCTCCTGGATGTTCGGCGGAAGCTGACTTGGGCTGGACATATACACTCCCCCTTTAAGACACCCAACCGATGTTTATACTTATTGTCTGCCGAGTCAACGGACAGTATCTATGACATCCAAAATGGACGAGACCCAACGGAGGTAGCTGTTGAACGCCGCCCTAAGGGCGATAACGTCAGAGGCCTCGATAAGGATCTCAAAAACTTCCACATTAGAGGCTAATGAAACACTTGATCTTTCTGATGTAGGTCTTTCAGCCTCCGGGAGAAGTGATCTCTCTAATAACTCAGGTAGGCTCCCGATAAATCCGATTCTGACCTTGGCTTCGGCTGATCTAATAATTCTCAAAGATGGGGACTCGCCTTGCTTATGATTATTAAAAAGGTTGGATATTAATAGTTTAACGTACGCGCATTGAGGCCTGCCCGGTCTTCGTGATGGGTTGATAGGCACCGCCTGCAAACCTATATCCGCACTTGCCACATTCCCATATCCCGACGCTATCCCTCTTGACTGAGATGCTCGAACAGCGGGGGCATCTGTGGTGCCTTCTCACACTCTGGGTGATCCTGGTCCACTGCTTCCTGACTGACATGCCCCCCCTTGTTCTGAGCCTGCGTCCGAAAGTCTTCTTCTTTTTTGGCATCACTTCGTCTCCGACAGCTTCTTCCTCATCATTTCTGATTTATCCGAGGCCATCTTCATCATGATTTTTAGCTCTTCCTGTGTGAGACCTTCTGAGCCGGTCTTCTGGATAGTACAGATGTTACCTTCTTCGTCGACAGTTATTGTCAGCCTAGTGTCCATGATATCCTCCTCGTCGGCTGAAGGATCCACGACTAGGCTGTTACCTATCTTCAACATGGTTACTGCTATAGGCTCCTTACGAACGGTCAATTCGACCTTCTTGTCAGTGAGCTCAATCTCGCCATCCTTTACTTTGTAAACTTTATGCTTCGTTGTCTTAAGAGCGGCTATGGCGGCGAGAGCCGAGCTATCGATCAGGTTGCCATCATAGTTAAGGACATGTACATCAACATGAACCATGTAGACTACCTTGCCTGGGATGAGGCATAACTTCTCGAAATCCAATATCTCAGCTGACCTCAGTCCTCTGTCAACTACTCTGGCTAACTCGATGGCATTTTCGTCAGGGGGGCCTGGTTCAAAGCTTGGGTGGGCGATAGGAGAGAACTCGGCGTTACACATAAGTACTCCTTTATCCGGAGTGTCCTCGAAAGGTGTGCCGGTACCAACCTTCACGCCCACGAGGACTCGAGTTTTCCCTAAGAAGACCTCGGCGGAGCCTTCTGACTTCTCCAATACCCCTGTTCTTAGCTGGATATCTCGGTAGTCCTCTAGACTCCGACCATCCATCCTCTTACCTGAGGCAATGACCTCTGTAATCTTCTTCTTCTTGAGCCTTGAGACTACCCCGTACTTGCTTGACATCACTCTTCCTCCTGCTCATCCGCGATTCCATATTTCTTCTTCAGAGCTTCCTTCTGCATCTCGTAGATCTGGTTGCAGCCCTCGATGGCGAGGTTGACACACTCCTCGAACTCGTCCATGGGTAGGATTCCGTCCATCTGGAGTAAGGTTATCTTGTCCAGCTTAGGCATGTAAGCCACTGGCACATCTGCCTGACCTTCCTTGTCCTCGTAGTCTCCAAGGTCGAGAATCAGCTGATCGTCCATCTTACCTGCTGCGCAGGAGGCAACAAGATCTCTCATGGGTATTCCAGCATCGACAAGGGCAACCGTCGCGGCGTTGATGCACGCAGTCCGAGTCCCACCGTCAGCCTCAAGTATCTCTGCGTAGACGTCTATGGCCGATCTCGGATACCTGTCTAGGAAGACGGCTGGCTCAAGGGCATACCTCATGACCATGCTTATCTCGTTGTCCCTCCTAGATGGTGCAGGGGACCTCCTGGGGTCCACTGAGAACGGTGCCATACGATATCTGCACCGGAGAGTTGCCATGTCGGGCTTCGAGAACCGCTTCGGATGCATCTCCCTTGGCCCGAAGACTCCTACGAGGACCTTGTTTCTGCCCATCTCTATGTAGGCGGATCCATCTGCGTTCGGCAGGACTCCGCTCTCAATTTTAAGGGGTCGAAGCTCATTGGGCTTCCTTCCATCATATCTCTTCTTGGTTCTTTTTCTTCTCTTACTCATCTTTTTCAACCTTCAAATTTCTGAGGTACTCCTGCACCCTGTTGGTCAGGCCTGAGATGTGAGCCTCCCTCTCAATCTTCTCGATCACGCTTATGGCGATGACTTCCTGCTCACGGTTCTGACCATGGATGAGGATCCTACCGTTCTGCCCGATCACTATATTGCATCCGGTCTCCTTGAGTATCATGTTCACCATCGAGCCCTTCTTGCCTATTAGCCTTGGTATCTTCGAGGGAGTTAACCTTACAGTGAAGCCTTCGGTTACCTTTCCTAAGCCTCTGCCTAGGATAGATAGTATGGGAGTCCGTCTCCGATCCATGTCAACTATTTTCGCCACGACGGTATCACCCACGTCCAGTATCTCGGGCATCACTATGTTGGATCTGTAGGGGGCGTCTATTGCATCCGGGAGGTTCAAGTTAGCAGGTGTATCAGCGTCTATGTCGACTATCCACTTACCGAGTTCGATATCGATCACGTCACCGATTACCAAGTCTCCCGATAAGGGGTTGAAACCTGCCTCTAGGGCGATGACTGACACCATATTCCGGTTGTAGTTTACGAGACCAATGCGTGTTGCGTATACCTTACCTTGGGTACGGAAGGTGTTGTCCCCGGTCCTTATCCTTCCCTCGTAGAGCACATCTCCGGGGACAACGAGGGATCTGTTCTCAAACGTTGCTGACATCTTCGCTCACCATTCTTACTTTATCATCTTCGTCTGGAGGTTACCCTGTGTTGCCTTTCCGAGACGATCGAGAAGCTCACCATGCATCGCGGCTGATATTGAGACGACTGCTATCCATGACCCATCAGCTGTCCACTCGTCTCTTTTTATCTCGGCGAGGTTTTTCACAATGCCATAGGACTTCGAGGCGTACTCAGGAGGTATCTTGATGGCCATCTCGACGCTCTCCATGCTCATCGGCAGTATGGGTCTCAGTGCGTCGACCACCCGCTTGAGCTGCTCCTCGGCGTCGACGAAGGGATCGATGGAGACCCTTGCCTCCAAGAGTGCGTTCTCTATGCGCAGGGGTGGGTGGGGGAGCCTCGTCGATGGATCGACATATGTCCTAGAGATGATGCTGATAATCTGCCTCAGCTTCTGCTCGGTCATATCCTTCCTCTGCTGTGCCGTCAGCTGTAGAGTCCCCTTATCGAACATTATCTCTGCGACCTCTAGGGGATCGCTGGTTCCGAAAACCTCCTCGAGTTTCGTTTTCGATGGTTTCTCCCCTTTATTGGCATCGGTGAATATTGTGTCGATCATGAGGACGTTGTCGATGTTTGTGACCTCGCCTCGCTTGTACTTTAGACCCCTATCTGGGTCGACGAGTATCTCGAATTTGTCCCCTTGGTAGGAATACTTGACCAGTGTGTATCTGTCGCTCATGGGTCGAGCCTTCTAGGTGAGGTATTTCTCCACCTCTGATTCGGAGAGTCTCCTGAAGGCCCTAGTATCGTAGGGTATGACTGCGACCTTGCAGTTCTTAGACGTGATCTCCCCGTCTGAAGCTATCTTTACTGCTGCCACCGCCAGGGAGATAGCCTCGTCCATGGAGAGGTCAGGTTTGTAGCGCTCCTCGAGGAGCTTGTTGGCCTCCTCGTTCTTCCTCCCTACGGCGGTCGCCTTGTAACCCCTGTAGGAACCACTTGGATCGGCCAAGAAGACACGGCTTCCTGTCGTGTCGACGCCGACTATGATCATGCTTACGCCGAAGGGGCGGACTCCCGCGTGTTGGGTGTAGACCTGTGCTTGGTCGCCGATTCTCCTAGTTAGGACCTCGATGTCTACAGGCTCATCATACAAGAGTCTGTTGCTCTGGCAGAAGACTCGGGACTGGCTGATTAGAACCCGAGCGTCGGAACTCAACCCCGCGATGGCTGCTCCGATGTGTTCGTCTAGTTGAAATATCTTCTCGAAGTATTTGGGGTCCTCTAGGCGGCTTATAGGAGTCTCGTTCGCTGCTAGGACGACGCCTTCCTTTGAGGACACGCCTACTATGGGTGCGCCCCTCTTAACCAGCTCAAGTGCGTACTCAACCTGGTAGAGGCGCCCTTCCGGTGAAAATATCGTTATGGCGCGGTCATAAGCCCTGGGCATAAACAAATTCCAGTCCTCCGGTATCCTCTCAGATGATGATTCGAGATTTAACCTCATGTATACTATTTAAAGGATACTAAAAGGATTTGTCAGTATTTTAAATGGTTTTTTGTGGGTTCTTGTGCTCCTTGGTTAGAATAGCGTTTTTCCCTGAATAAGAGTCCCTTTTGGTTTGAATCGGATGTAGAAAAGGCAGTTTCATGTTTCCTTTTTTTATGGAGAGAGGGTTTCGAGTTCTGATTTATTACCCTCCCTATTTTTTTATCAGGAGTCCTTTGTTGCTTATGCGACCTAGACATGAATCCGATAAAATGTTTGTAGTTTTCATGGTCGGTATTGTGTGGGTTACTTGACAGTGTCTTGCTTGTATTAGGGAGAAAGTTTGGCGCCCTGGCCGGGATTTGAACCCGGGATCGCCCGGGTGACAGCCGGGCATACTGGGCCGGACTATACTACCAGGGCACTTTAGGAATCGAAATGGTAGGGAGACCCGAAAGCAAATAAACTTTGCGTTATGTCCCAGAAACTCACTTGAGGCCTCACTTGTACTCCTTTGATATTATCATCGTGGCTGTCAGAGTGATATTCGAGATCCCTCTGAGCTCGTTCAGTATGAAACTGTCGAGATGGTTCATGTCTTCGGTCCCAACCTTAATCAGGGTGTCGTACTGCCCGTATATGGTCGAGACCTCCTCAACCTCTTTGAACTCGACAAGCCGCTTGCATATCTCGTCCTCTGTCCCGGTCTTCACATTCATCAATATGTAGGCCTTCACAGACATGATGCCTCGTCCCTATCGAAGTATGCGGCGTTTAAATGTGTTCCGTGTCCACCCTGAGTCCCGAAAGATGCTCGACTATTAGCTCCCCCGTCACGGTAAGCCTAACAGGTATGCCTTTGTGCTCCCTATCTCCTGCCATGATTAAACCAGACTCCCTTAGGCCTCTCAGGTTCCACCTTATAGTCGACTTGGGTATGTCCAAGTTGACGGAAAGCCGGTCGATTAGGACCGTGTAAACGAGTCCCTCAAGGCGGTTCTCAGCCAGCCATCTCAGGATGTTACGCTGCTTCTGCGTGAAGCTCGCTGATGCCGATGCGATTAGGACCTCACGGACGGTGTAGAATTCCTTGTACTGGAGGGTCAGAGATTCTTGAAGCTCCTCAAGGTTCTCCATGACCTTCCTGTACTGCTCTTTGTCAACCTCACCCTCCCAGCGCATTCTGAACTCTGCCTTCAGGTTCTCTGTAGCATTAAAGAAGTCCTTCAGCTCTGGGGGAGGGTAGAATTCTTCCTTATTCGGGGAGGAAACAGTCACCTTTCATCATTTTCACCCCAGGTGCACCACGAATAATGGTAGGGAGGTTTAAAACTCTTTCTAATGGAGTTTGGAGCGAATCGCAGCAGCGACATCACTTGTGCTTGCTGAACCACCGAGGTCCGGTGTTAAGGTCTTCCCCTCCGTCAGTACCTCGATGACCGCTCCTTCGATGACCTTGGCAGCATCCTTATTACCTAACCAGTCTAGCATCATACCAGCTGAGAGGACCGTCGCCATTGGGTTGGCTATGCCCTTACCTACCAACCGTGGTGCCGTGCCATGGATCGGCTCGAAGATGGCGTTCTCGTCACCGATGTTACCAGAGGGAGCCATTCCCAGTCCGCCTACCAAGCCAGCGGCTTCATCCGACAGGATATCGCCAAACATATTAGTGGTCAATATGACATCGAAGACCTCTGGTCTCATAACGAGCCTCATGGCACAGGCGTCGACGATCACCTCGTCGTATTCGATACTGGGGTAGGACTCGGCGACATGGCGACAGGCCTCCTGGAAGATTGTGCATGTTTTGTCGAGGACATTCGCCTTATGGACGCAGGTCACCTTCTTCCTCCCGTCCCTTAAAGCGAGTTCAAAAGCGAAGCGGGCTATCCTCTCTGATGCCTTCCTGGTTATCACCCTTACGTTGAAGCCCCAGTCATCCCCTCGGTCTCCCACCATCTTGTAAAGGCCCTCTGTGTTCTCCCGCACTATTGTGATGTCCACGTCCTCTTTGAGGTGGGGCACATGGGGGTAAACCTTCGTCGGCCTGAGGTTGACGTATAGATCGAGCTTCTGCCGGAGGGGCAGTATCACCTCCTTAGCCGTCTCCCCGACTGCCGCGAAGAGCCCAGCGTCAGAGCGCTTAACCTCCTCAAGGGTATCAGGCGGCAGGGCCACTCCCGTGCGTTTCTTAAGCCCGTCCCCTGCCTGTAGCTCGAAGAATTCGAAACTGAGATCTTTCCTTACTTCCTCAAGGCCTTCAAGAACCGAAACGGCTGCGGCCATGACTTCCGGTCCAATCCCGTCACCGGGAATGGTAGCGATCCTATATTTGGTCATATTTACCACTCATTTAGGTGATTCCTGATGTACGTGACGAGCCCTCCATCGCCCAACACTTCTACCAAGAACTCGGGCAGAGGCACGAAGCTCAATTCTTCCCCTGTGGTCTTGTTGGAGATCTTTCCTTTAGTGGTGTCTATCTCCATTCTGTCGCCTTCGCTCACTGAATCAGCTATCCCAGAGCACTCAAAGGCAGGCAGACCGATGTTGATAGCGTTCCTGTAGAAGATCCTAGCAAAAGACTCCGCGATGACGGCGTCGATCCCCACATATTTGAGGGCTAGAGGTGCGTGCTCACGACTAGAGCCACACCCGAAGTTGGTGCCCCCAATGATGATATCTCCCTTCCTAACCTTCCTGGGGAAGTCTGGGTCGATGCCCTCCATTGCGTGCTGGGCCATCTCCTTCGGGTCCACCATCTCTAGGTACTTGCCTGGGATGATTAGGTCAGTGTTTACGTCGTCTCCGAACTTCCATACCCTTCCATCGATTCTCATCTCGGTCACCCCATCTCCCTAGGATCGGTTATGGTCCCTGCCACTGCGGATGCTGCCGTCACTGCTGGGGAGGCCAAGTAGACATCCGCCTCGGGGCTACCCTGCCGCCCCTTGAAATTCCTGTTTGACGTTGTGAGACCTACCTCCCCGGGAGCCAACAGACCTATATGGCCCCCAAAGCAGGCACCACAGCTGGGATTACTGAACATCGCCCCCGACTTCACGAGTTCCTGGATGATCCCCTCGTCCAACGCATTCATATATACCTCTCTTGAAGATGGTACGACAAGTAGCCTCACGTCCCTGTGGACCTTCCTGCCCCTTAGAATCGACGCGGCGGCCCTAAGGTCCTCAAGCCTCCCGTTTGTACACGACCCGATGAAGGCCTGGTCTATTCTTGTACCCGCCACCTCGCTTAAGGGCTTGACGTTATCCACCTTGTGGGGGCAGGCTACCTGGGGTTCGAGGTCCGAGACCTCTAGCTTCAAGGTCTTCCTGTAATCGGCGTCGTTGTCGGTGTGGACCGGGCTAAGCACTCCATCTGTCCTTTCCCTGAGGAAGCAGAAGGTCTTCTCGTCTGGCTCGACTATGCCTGCCTTTCCTCCCATCTCGATGGCCATGTTGCATAGGGTCATGCGGCCTGAGACGCTCATCTCAGATATCGTGCTGCCGGCGAACTCTACGGCGTTGTAGGTGGCACCATCCGCCCCTATAACGCCTATGATATAAAGGATCAAGTCCTTAGGGGCCACGTACTCCGGCATAGTCCCTTCGATATCGACCTTGATTGTCTCGGGCACCTTGAGCCAGGTTTTGCCCGTGGCTAGAATCGCTCCCATATCTGTCGATCCCACGCCAGTGGCGAAAGCTCCGAAGGCTCCATGGGTGCATGTGTGCGAGTCCGCCCCTATGA
>Ga0209427_10000636_pt1 | contig 37987 bp, 37 predicted proteins | sample DeeMarSWOR136_30_FD_187465 | JGI IMG/M metagenome (GOLD analysis project Ga0209427, IMG submission 187465) | Marine sediment microbial communities from White Oak River estuary, North Carolina - WOR-1-36_30 (SPAdes) (version 2) | ecosystem: Environmental > Aquatic > Marine > Intertidal zone >...
TTATCCACCAGAGGCATCATTTCCTTGGGCTGAGAACGTGTCATGGGCAGGAACCTGGTCCCCCGCCCGGCTGCGATGATAACCGCCTTACGTACTTTCATGCTGTCCCCCTGCTATCTGCTCCAGAGTAAAAGCCGCAGCGCCGTAGACGCCGGCTTCGTTGCCGAGATGCGCCTTAACAATCCGTACCGCTCTCGCATTTATCGAGAACGTCCTTTCATTAACCATACGCCGACCCGGCTCGATGAATATGTCGCCGAGTTCCGCCATGCCGCCGCCTAAGATAATCAATTCCGGGTTGAAGATATTCACCGCGTTGACCATACCGATACCGAGATAGTAAGCCGCCCGTTCCAGCGCGGCCAGCGCCAGCGAATCGCCGTTGCGGGCAGCTTTACCGACGTGCTCCGCCTTGATTTTATCCGTTTCACCGTTGACCATATCGAGTAGATTAGATTTCTCCCCTTTTTTCAAACGCCCTATGGCGTCCCTCGCCACCGCCCGGCCCGAAGCCAGCATCTCCAGGCAACCGGTATTGCCGCAACCGCATTCGGGTCCCCCGGCATCGATGGTCATGTGTCCGAGCTCCCCGGCACCGCCGCAGGCGCCGAGATACACCCTGCCGTCGATGATGATACCGCCGCCGATACCCGTTCCCAGGGTGAATAATACCAGATTTTTCACTCCCCTGCCCGCCCCGAAACGGTGCTCTCCCAGAGCCGCGGCACTGGCATCGTTAATGACAAAGGTGTTGACCCGGAATTTATTTTTTATTATTTCCCCCAGAGGTATGTTCTCCCAGCCCGCCATATTAGGCGACGGAGTAACGACCACGCCCCGGCCCGAATCCACGCCCCCGGCGCAGGCGATACCGATGCCGCCAAGCCGAGCGGGTTCAAGGCTATTGCCATTAAGAATATCATCTATAGCCCGGCAGAGTCGCTCAATGACAGCCGGAACACCCTCCCCGACCAGAGTCGGGCAGACCTCCCTGGCGAGCATGCCGCCGCCGGAAGAAAAGACGGCGGTCATGATTTTTGTGCCGCCGATGTCTACCGCCAGGACGGGGGTATCAGGTTGTTTACTCATGCTATTACTATTGTATCCTGTCTTTACGGTTTATCAAGCCGAAACGCCGCCGCGCTGTCCCAGGTCGGCAACCAGTATGCTCAGGGCTATTTCGCCGTCCATTCTTCCCGTCTTGATGGATATATCCGTTTCCAGGAGCCGGTGATAAAGCTCGCGCACCCGCGCCGGTGAATACCCGTCCGCCTGCTCCCACGCCTTGCGAAGCACAAAATCAGAGGTCAGCCCCAGTTTACTCTGAATTTCACTCCTTGATTCACCCTGCGCCCTCATATCCTTCATCTGCAGGATAAGCCTGACCTGCCGCGACAGCATAACCAGGATATGAACCGGGGACAATCCCTGCATGTACAATTGCTGCAACATCGACTGGGCGGTGCCGGTTCTGAACTCGAGAACGGCATCGACCAGGGCAAAAACACTTTCTTCCCGGGCGCTGCTGACGATGGCTTTAATATCCCCTTCCTCAATACGTCTGCCTCCGGCAAACAGGACCAGCTTATCGACCTCGTTAGCCATAGACCAGAGGTCGCTGCCCACAAACCTCAACAGCGTTCTCACAGCCTGCGGAGATATGCTGCCTCCGGCTTCTCCGGTACGCTTCTCCACCCACTGCTCTAACTGTGAACGGTTCAGCGACTTAAAATTCCTGACTCTGCTCAGATTTGAAAGTTCACGCAGGAGCGGATTATTAGGTTTCATCTTGCCGCCGATAACAACCAGTTCCGTGAACGGCGGCAAATCTTTCACAGCCTCAAATATCATCCGGTATTCATCCGATGAGTCGTTCCGGTTGGGCGGTTTCTTGCGACCGGTCCTGCCCCCGGGGTCGAAACGCTCCAGCAATCCCTCAACGATGACAAGTCGCTTTTCCCCCAGGAACGGCATGGCACCGCAGGCACCGCGGAGCTGTTCCGGCGTGACCGTTTTGCCGTCGAAGACGGTGGTATTGGTCAGCCGGGCGGTCTCGTCGCCAACACCCTGCTTAATCTCTTCGAGCGCCTGACGAACTGAATAATCGTCCTCGCCGATAAGTACGTGCAGCAATTCCGGTCTCCTTTTTCACAGGTCGATTCATTTTACCATACCCGCCGCATATTATTAATGTTGACAAAATACCGTCGTTAGGGAATAATCGCACAGAGAGTATACTAATAATCTGTCCAACCTGTTAAAAAAAGCAAGAGGTGATACGCCATGGCGGAAAACACAAACGAAGAACATACTACCGAGGAACTGAAGAAACTTGCCAGCATCGCGACGGACATGCAACTGGCCAACAAGATGAGAATACAGGCCATCAATCAACTCGGCGAGATGGCATCTCACGAGTCGCTGCTCGTTCTTCTGAACCTGGCCGCCAACGACCGACTGAACATAGACGAAAGAGACCTCGCCCTGAGGAAAGCCCGCGACATCGTCAAGAAGGGCCGCTAACAGCCCCATCACCGCTCCGGGAGGCTCAAGATGAGTATCAATATCGGCATTATCGGCTTATCCCAGAGCGGCAAGACGACCGTTTTCAACGCCCTCACCGGAGGGAAAGCCGAAACGCAAAGCCACGGTACGGACGGACTCTCCCCGCATATCGGCATCGCCAGAGTCCCCGAGCCGCGCCTCAAGGCACTGGAGGAGATACTCCGCCCCGGGAAAACAGTGGCGGCAGAAGCCAGATATACCGACGTCGGCGCCTCGGTTAAAACGCTTGCCCAGGACAAGGGAATCGGCGGCAGGCTGCTCAATCAGCTCAGTACCGTGGATACGCTTATCTGCGTTATCCGCGCCTTTACCGATGAAAGCATACCCCACCCGAAGGGGAGCCTTGATATTAAAAGGGATATCGGCGAGCTCGATATGGAGCTCATTTTCTCCGACCTGGCAATCATCGAGAGAAGGCTGGAAAAAATAGAGACCTCGTTGAAAGGCGCCAAACCGGCCGAGCGGCAGGATTTCGTCCATGAGCAGGAGATATTATCGAAGTTCAAAGCCGAACTGGAATACGATAAACCTATCCGCGAGCTTCCCATAGAGTCCGCCGATGCCAGGTATATTGCCAACTACCAGTTTCTCACCGCCAAACCAATGCTCATCTTAATCAACATCGGCGAGGAACAGCTTGAAAAAGCGGCTTCGCTGGAAGAAGAAATAAACTCGGAATACGCTGCCGCGAAATGCCGCGCCATCGCCATCTGCGGCAAGCTGGAGATGGAGCTTTCGCAACTGGAGGAGAGTGCCGCCCTAGAATTCCGCGCCGAATACGGCATCAAGGAATCCGGACTGGAACGTACCGTCAAGGCTTCCTACGAGCTTTCCGACCTTATCACCTTCTTTACCATCGCCTCGAACGAGGTCAGGGCATGGTCTATCAAGCGAGGCACCACGGCATTGAAAGCGGCCGGTAAAATCCACACCGACATGGAAAAGGGATTCATCCGCGCCGAGGGCATCGGCTTCGACGACCTAGTCAGGTGCGGGGGTATCGGCGAAGCCAAGAAGAAGGGTTTGCTCAGGCTGGAAGGCAAAGAATACGTGGTTCAGGACGGGGACGTAATCACGTTCCTATTTAACGTTTAGTTCCGGTATCGCCGACCTTCCGGACGAACAGCTTGAGACCGTCCTCTCCAGTTACCATGACCTGTTCGCCGGCTTCAATGTCGCCTTCTTCCGATACCGCTCCCCAGAGTTCGCTCTTGATTCTCACCAGTCCCTCGGGAGACAGCCGACTGGCAGCTTTTCCTGCCGAACCGACCATAGAAGGCAGCCCCACGGTCGCCTGTTTTCTCAGCGTACGGGTTGTAAAGATGAAAAGCCAGACCCCGAAGATAGCCCATGCCACCATTACCCCAGCACACACGGCAAAAGGCAAACGAATATCAAACTCGGGAAGCAGCCAGCGCCATATCACCCAGATGGCTACTTCCTCCAGTGAAGTGCTGAATATCGCCAGTATCAACCGGGGAGTCGTATACTTGTTAGCCATGCCAGTCACTATCCATTATATAACAGGATGCTACTTTAGCATTAATTATCACTGTAAATATTAAATTTAAAATAATACAAATTTTAGATATTTGACGAAAATTACAGGTAAACCCCTTGACAACTACCCGAGAATAATGGTAACCTATTATCTGTAATAATGCCCCTAGTGTTGTTTGTTTTAACTTCCCAAACGTAAATGTCCGTTGTTTTTCGGCATATGCGCGTGCGTCTTTTTTTCTAAATAACTTGCGTTATTTAAAAGCTGGAACTGCTGTATTTGTTAAGGAGTAGGAATGGTTGTAACGTCGCCCGCCCCCTCACCGAAATCTAAGCCCCAGGTTTCCCAGACATCACGAAAATCTTATGCCAAACTCCCCAACGTGCTGGATGTCCCCAACCTGATAAAAGTCCAACTCGATTCCTTTCAGAGATTTCAGGAAGAAGGACTGCAACAGCTGCTGGAAGAGATATCCCCTATTAGAGACCTGACCGGCAACCGACTCGAACTCAGCTTTGCGGCTTACGAATTCCGGGAGCCGCGACCCGGTCATTCCGAGCAGGAATGCCACGAACGAGACCAGACATATTCGGCGCCTTTATACGTTAAAGTACGCCTGCTGGTGAAAGAAACCGGCGAAATTAAAGAGCAGGACCTGTTCTTCGGCGATATACCGCTGATGACCGCCAAGGGCACCTTTATCACCAGCGGCGCCGAACGCGTGGTGGTCAGCCAGCTGCTGCGTTCGCCGGGCGTTTACCTTACCAGCGAAGAAGACCCGGTATCCGGGCGCAATCTGTGCCAGGCAAAATTGATTCCCACCCGCGGCGCCTGGCTTGAATTCGAGACGAGCAACCGGAACGTCATCTCGACAAAAATCGACGGCAAACGCAAGATTCCCATAACCACGCTGCTCCGCGCTATCGGCTACAGCAGCGACGAAGAGCTTCTCAAGCTGTTTAAAAAAGAGGACAGCGTTTCAAATTACAACTATATCAGGACCACCATGGAGCGCGACCCCTTAATCAAGGATGAAAAAGACGCCGTCATGGATATCTATAAGAAGCTGCATCCCGGCGAACTCCCTTCTATGGAAAACGCCAGGAAATTGATTAAGAGCCTGTTTTTCGACGCCTCACGTTACGACCTGGGCACTGTTGGACGCTACAAGCTAAACAAACGCCTCGGCCTGAATATAAGCCTGAAGGAGCGCACCCTGACCCGTGAAGACATCGTCGAAATCGTCCGCCACATTATCATGATCAATAACCGCCAGGACTACGGTGACGATATCGACCACCTGGGAAACCGCAGGGTGCGTACCGTCGGCGAGCTGGTGCAGACGCAGTTCCGCATCGGTTTCCTGCGCCTGGAGCAGGTAGTCAGGGAACGCATGAGCATCATCGGCACCGAGGCGGTCACGCCCAGCGCCCTGGTCAACATCCGCCCCATCGTCGCCGCGGTCAGGGAATTTTTCGGCGGTTCACAGTTATCGCAATTCATGGACCAGACCAATCCCCTGGCGGAGCTTACCCACAAGCGGCGTTTATCCGCCATGGGACCCGGCGGACTATCCCGCGACCGCGCCGGATTCGAGGTGCGTGACGTCCACTTCTCCCACTACGGGCGTATCTGCCCGATAGAAACTCCGGAGGGACCCAATATCGGTCTTATCGGTTCGCTGGCGACCTACAGCATAATCAACGAGTACGGCTTCATCGAGACGCCGTACCGCAAAGTCATTAAAGAAATGAGCAACAAGGGCAAGCAGCTTGCCGGCAGGACGACGGCAGAAGATATCCTCGACGAAAAAGGCAAGGTAATCGTAGCTGCGGACACCCCGATAACTCCAGAAATCGCCGAGAAAATAGCCAAACTGAAGTCGCAGAAAATAAAGGTTATACCCTTTGTCTCCGATGATATAGAGTACATGCCCGCCGACGAGGAAAATAAATTCACCATCGCCCAGGCCAACGCCCCGCTGGATGAAAACAACCAGTTCGAGGAAAAAAGAATCGAAGCCAGGCTGGGTGACGGTTATGTATTTGAATCTCCGGACAAGATAGACTACATGGACGTGTCACCCAAACAGGTGGTCAGTGTAGCCACCGCCCTGACGCCGTTCCTGGAGCATAACGACGCCAACCGGGCGCTGATGGGCGCCAACATGCAGCGCCAGGCGGTACCGCTGCTGCGTCCGGAAGCGCCGCTGGTGGCTACCGGCATGGAAACCGAGGCCGCCAGGCACAGCCGGCAGGTAGTCTTTGCCGAGAACGACGGCGTGGTGACGGAAATTGCCGGCAGCATCGATGAAAAACTGAACACCAAATACCGCATCGTCGTCACCCGCGACGACGGTGAAAAGGATATATACGACCTGATGAAGTTCGTGCGGACTAATCAGGGGACCTGCATCAACCAGCGTCCCCTGGTAAACAAGGGCGACCGCGTGGAAGCCGGCCAGGTACTCGCCGACAGCTCCGCCACGGAAAACGGCGAACTGGCGCTGGGACAGAACGTAACCGTCGCTTTCATGAGTTGGGAAGGCTACAACTTCGAGGACGCCATCATCCTGAGCAGTCGCATGGTCGAAGAAGACATGTTTACTTCCATCCATATCAACAAGCACGAAGTGGAAGCCCGCGATACCAAGCTGGGACCGGAAGAAATCACGCGCGACATACCCAATGTCGGCGAGGAAAGCCTGCGGGAACTCGATGAAGACGGCATTATCCGCATCGGCGCCGAGGTGAGACCGGACGATACGCTGGTAGGTAAAATCACCCCTAAAGGCGAGACGGAGCTGTCTGCCGAGGAAAAACTGCTCCGGGCTATCTTCGGGGAGAAAGCCAGGGAGGTAAAAGACACCTCCCTGAGGGTACCCCACGGCGAGTGGGGCAAGGTCATCAACGTCAAAGTCTATACCCGGAAAGACAGCCGGGACGGGGGCGACGACCTGCCCGCCGGAGTCAACCAGTGGGTGCAGGTCTGGATTGCCCAGAAGCGCCGCGTATCCGTCGGCGATAAGCTGGCGGGGAGACACGGCAACAAGGGCGTGATATCAATAATTGCCCCCAAAGAGGATATGCCTTACCTGCCCGACGGCACTCCGGTGGATATTATCCTCGACCCCATCGGCGTACCCTCGCGCATGAATATCGGTCAGGTGCTGGAGACGCACCTGGGCTGGGCATCACAGATACTCGGCGTGCGGACGCTGACGCCCGTCTTTGACGGCGCCGACGATACAGCTATCGAGGACGCCCTGTGCCGTGCCTGGATTATCCAGCAGTCCGGTGCCGCCGACCCCAGTCCGGGAAAGAATAAACAGCCCTTCAACCAGGAGGTCGCCGAGGCATGGGTGGACAGTCGCGGCTACAGCGGCAAAGCCGTCTTTAACGAGTCGCTACGCCACAAAGCCAGGGACATCGGCCTGCGACTCTGGCTCGAAGAACTGAACATACCCGGCAAAGACCTCAGCCCCAAGGAACTGGAAGAGGTGGTCGAAAAAGTCAACGCCGAGGGCCAGTTCTCACCCCCCACCTACGGTAAAATAACCCTCTGTGACGGTCGCACCGGCGAACCTTTTAACCAGCCGGTAACCGTCGGCAATATCTATATGATGAAACTTATCCACCTGGTGGAAGACAAAGTCCACGCCCGTTCGACAGGTCCCTACTCCCTGATAACGCAGCAGCCGCTGGGAGGCAAGGCGCAGTTCGGCGGACAGCGTTTCGGGGAAATGGAGGTCTGGGCGCTGGAAGCCTACGGCGCCGCCCACAACCTCCAGGAAATGTTAACGATAAAATCGGACGACGTTACCGGCAGGGCTAAAGCCTACGAGTCTATTATTAAGGGCGACGACATCCTCCAGCCCGGTGTACCGGAGTCGTTCAAGGTCCTCGTCAAGGAACTGCAGAGTCTGGGACTGTCGCTCGAGGTAATTAATGAAGAAGAGACCAAGATAGCCCCCGCCGAGGAGACGATGGAAGAAGTCTATCAACTGGAAGCTGAGCCGAAGGAAGATGAAGAACCGCGATGGAGAGAGGTAGAAGACGATGTTCGAGATTAATGATTTTGATGCCGTCCGTATATCGTTAGCTTCACCGGAACAGATACGGAGCTGGTCCTACGGCGAAGTTACCAAACCGGAGACCATTAACTACCGTACCCTGAAACCGGAACGGGACGGGCTCTTCTGCGAAAGGATATTCGGCCCCACCAAGGACTTCGAGTGTTACTGCGGAAAATACAAACGAATCCGCTATAAGGGCGTTATCTGCGATAAATGCGGCGTCGAAGTAGCCCGAGCCAAGGTACGCCGGGAGCGCATGGGCCACATCGAACTCGCCTGCCCGGTAAGCCATATCTGGTTCGCCAAAGGCATACCGAGTCGCATCGGTTTGCTGCTGGACCTATCGCCCCGCAACCTGGAGCATGTCCTCTACTTCTCACAATACATCGTCACTTCCGTTGACGAAGCCGCCCGTGAGGAAGCTATCAAGAAGCTGGAAGAGAACAACATCGAGGCGCTCGAGGAACGCCAGAAAGCCGTCGAGGAGCAGGTCTCCCAGATGGAACAGGAACAGGCGACGGTAGAAGATATTAACAAGGTCCGCGGCGACTTTGTAGATGAAAAGACCGGGCTGGAAGAAGAACTGACTCTGGAAGTAGAAAAGCTCAAAGAACTCCACGTTAAAGAATTACTCACTGAAAACCAGTACCACGACCTCAGAATGAAATACGGGGACATCTTCGAAGCCAGCATGGGCGCCGAGGCTATCTTGCAGATTATGAAAAGCATCAACCTCGATGAAATACGCAATAATCTCCTGCAGGAAACACAGTCTTCCTCGGGGCAGAGGCGCAAAAAAGCCAGCAAACAGCTCCGGGTGGTGGAATCTTTCCGCAGCAGCGGGAACAAGCCAGAATGGATGATTCTCACAGTGCTGCCGGTATTGCCGCCCGACCTGAGACCGATGGTGCAACTGGACGGCGGACGGTTCGCCACCAGCGACCTAAATGACCTTTACCGGAGGGTAATCAATCGGAACAACCGGCTGCGCCACCTTATTGACATCGGGGCACCGGAAATCATCATCCGCAACGAAAAGCGCATGCTCCAGGAAGCCGTCGACTCCCTTATCGATAACGGCCGCCGGGGACGCGCCATCTCCATCAGCGGCAACCACAAACTAAAGTCGCTCTCGGACATGCTCCGCGGCAAGCAGGGGCGTTTCCGCCAGAACCTGCTCGGCAAACGCGTCGACTACAGCGGACGTTCAGTAATTGTCTGCGGCCCGGAACTGAAGCTTCACCAGTGCGGTCTGCCGCGGCGCATGGCGCTGGAGCTCTTTAAACCCTTCGTGATGCGTCGCCTGGTGGCGCAGGGACTCGCCCCCAATATCAAGAGCGCCCGGAGACTGGTGGAGAGAGCCAAGGCGGAGGTCTACGACATCCTCGAGGAGGTAATCAAAGAGCGGCCGGTGCTGCTCAACCGCGCCCCTACCCTGCACCGACTCAGCATCCAGGCTTTCGAGCCGGTGCTTATCGACGGCAGCGCCATCCAGATTCACCCGCTGGTCTGTGCCGCTTTTAACGCCGACTTCGACGGCGACCAGATGGCGGTGCATGTGCCGCTTTCCCGGGCGGCTGTCAAAGAGGCGCGGGACATGATGCTCAGCCACCACAATATTTTGCTGCCCAGCAGCGGTGAACCGACGGTAACCCCGACGCTGGATATGGTTCTCGGCTGCTACTACCTGACCACCATCAGGCAGGAGAAGGCAAACGGCAACGTTTACGGGAGTTTCGAGGAAGCCAAACTCGCCTATGAATTCGGCGTCGTCGACCTCAGGGAAGAGATAGAAGTAAGAAACAAAACTACCGGTGAAAGGCTCAAGACCAGCGTTGGCAGAATCCTCTTCAACGAAGTCCTCCCCGAGGAACTGGGCTACTTTAACAAAATTATTGATAAATCAACGCTGAAACAGATAGCTACCCGGTGCTGCAAGCTGCTGCCGGACGAAGAGACAGGCAAAGTACTGGACAACATCAAACGTCTCGGCTTCCATTACGCCTCCAAGTCCGGTATCACCATAGCCATGAACGACATCGAGGTCCCGGCCAGCAAACCCAAGATACTGGCGGAAACAGAAGCTAAAGTAGCCACAATTGAAAGCCAGTACGAGCGCGGTCTGATCACCGAAGATGAAAGATATAACCAGGTCGTCGATATCTGGACGGAGACCACTAACGATATCACAGCTACCATCCAGAATAACCTCGACCGGTACGGCGGCGTCTATATGATGGCAACATCCGGAGCCAAAGGTAATATCTCCCAGATTCGCCAGATGGCGGGCATGCGCGGCTTGATGAACGACCCCGCCGGCAAGATTATCGAGTTCCCCATCAAGTCAAGCCTCCGCGAAGGCCACAGCGTCCTGGAATACTTCATCGGTACACACGGAGCCCGTAAAGGCCTGGCGGATACGGCATTGAGAACATCCGATAGCGGCTACCTCACGCGGCGCCTTATCGATGTCGCTCAGGACGTTATTACCGTCGAGGATGACTGCGGCACTACCGAAGGGATTACGGTAACCGAACCGAAAGAAAAGGGGTATCTGCCGCCCCTGCCCGAGCGCATCCTTGGTCGCATGGCGGCCAGCGATATCGTTCATCCGGAAACCGGCGATGTCATCGTCGCCCGGAACGAGGAAATTGACGAGAATAAAATGGAAGAGATTACCGCGGCCGGTCTGACATCGGTCCATGTCAGGTCGCCGCTGACCTGCCAGTCGCGGCGGGGCACCTGCCGCTACTGCTACGGGCGCGACCTGGCGCGCGGCAACCTTATCGACTCCGATGTAGCCGTGGGCATCATCGCCGCCGAGAGTATCGGCGAGCCCGGCACCCAGCTGACGCTGCGTACCTTCCATACCGGGGGCGTGGTCGGTCTCGATATTACCAGCGGTCTTCCCAGGGTGGAAGAGCTTTTTGAAGCCAGGACGCCGCGGGGGCAGGCGATAATTTCGGAGATAGACGGGACAGCCGAGGTAGTCCAGAACGAGGAAGGCAGAACGATTAAAGTCACCAGCGAAGAAGTCTACCAGGACGAATACGCCATCCCCACCGGCTGGCAGGCAAAGATAAAAAGCGGCCAGTGGGTAGACATCGGCGACGTGCTGGCGGCCCCCACCAAGAAAAAGGGTGCTAAAGCGAAGACTGCGGAAGAAGAGGAGAGCGAGCCCGTCCTGGCGCGCTTTGCCGGTGAAGCCAGAGTAAAGAGGAAGCAGCTGATTATCAGCTATGTCGAGAAAGAGGAGCGGGAATACCCGGTACCGTCCACCGCCAGCATCTGGATCAAGACCGGTGACGAGGTCAAAGCCGGACAGCAGTTAACCGACGGTTCCATCAACCCGCACGACATCCTGCGCATCCTGGGCAAGGAAGCCGTCCAGCAATACCTGGTAGACGAGGTACAGAAAGTCTACCGCTCCCAGGGTGTGAACATCAACGATAAACACATCGAGGTGGTCGCCCATCAGATGCTGACCAAGGTCCGCATCGACTCGGCCGGTGATACCGACCTGGTACCGGACGAACTCGTCGATAAATTCACCTACGAGGATACCAACGCCAAGATTCTGGCTGAAGGCGGCGAGCCGGCGACAGCCCACACCGTCCTGCTGGGAATCACCAGGGCTTCATTGAGTACCGATAGCTGGCTGGCGGCGGCATCTTTCCAGGAGACCACCCGCATTCTGACCGAAGCGGCAGCCAACGGCAGGATTGATAAACTGGTGGGGCTTAAAGAGAACGTCATTATCGGCAAGCTGATTCCGGCGCGTTACCTGAAAGAAGAAGATTTAGCCGAATTGATGCCGCCCGAGGAAGAAGACGAAGCCCTCAAACTGCTGGCTAATCTGGCCGGAACGGGAGAAGGTGAAGCGGCAATCCCGGGGGAAACGGTTGAGCGAACCACGGAAGGACCGAGTGAAGAAACGATAGCCCAAGCCGTCGCCGAGGTACTCGGGAGAATGGATGAAGCAGCCGCCGAAAAACCGGCTGAAGAACCAGCCGGAGAAGCCGTTGCGGAAACGACCGAAGAAACAGTCGCCGAAGCGCCAGAAGAAGTGATAGCGGAAGAAGCTGAAAAACCGGTCGCTGAAGTGCCCAATAAAGCTGATGCCGCCGAACTGACGGATGACGATACCGGCGGAGAAGAAGAGGAAAAAGAAGACGGATAAATTGCCGCTTGCACAGCGGTCTTTTCAGGGGGTGAGATAATAGCTCGCATCATCTCGGGTAAACCCAGCGCCGAGGACACGCCTCTCGATACAAGTCTTCGCCCCCGGTCTATGACCGACTTCATCGGGCAGGACAAAAACAAGGAAAACCTCCAGATAGCCATCACGGCGGCGAAGGGCCGTGGCGAACCCCTCGACCACGTAATGTTTTACGGGCCTCCCGGTCTGGGCAAGACCTGCCTCGCCCACATCATCGCCGCTGAAGTCGGCGTAAATATCAAGACCACATCAGGTCCGGCCATCGAGCGCACCGGCGACCTTGCCGCCATCCTGACCAATCTGCGCGCCCACGATATCCTCTTTATCGATGAAATCCACCGCTTGAACCGGACGGTGGAAGAAATACTGTACCCCGCCATGGAAGACTTCGCCCTAGACATCATCATCGGCAAGGGTCCCGGCGCCAAGAGCCTGCGGCTCAACCTGCCGAAATTCACCCTCATCGGAGCCACAACGCGCTACGCCCTGCTCAGTCCGCCGCTACGGGACAGGTTCGGGGCGGTGTACCGGCTCGACTTCTATGACCAGGAATCCCTGGAGAAAATCGTCAAGCGCTCCGCCAGGATATTACAGGTGGCGGCGGACGAGGACGGACTGAGAGAAATAGCCCGCCGCGCCCGGGGGACACCGCGCGTGGCTAACCGCCTGCTCAAGAGAGTCCGCGATTACGCCGAAGTAATAGCCGACGGCACCATCACGCAGCAAGTGGCTGTGGACGCCCTTTCCAAGCTGGAGGTCGACCCCCAGGGACTCGACGAGACAGACCATAAGGTGCTGCGCACCATCATCGAGAAGTTCAACGGGGGCCCGGTGGGACTGGATACCATCGCGGCTTCTATCAGCGAGGAAGCGGACACGATTACCGACGTCTACGAACCCTACCTGATGCAGCTTGGTTTTCTGGAGAGGACGCCCCGCGGCAGGCAGGCGACCCGGCTCGCCTACGAGCACCTTGATATCCCCTTTAATAAGAAGTCGGCGCAGGGCAATCTACTTTAAATCTACATGTATGAAAATTAGTAAAGAGCCCCGAGATTATCGGGGCTCCTTTAGTATACCTGTCTGTACCGGGTTATACCCGTTTATTTTCTACGCATCAGTCGATAATAGCATAGGCCATCTGGACACTGGTGGTTATTTCCATCTCGCCGGGGCTGATAGGAGTTTCCACAGTAGCCGGTACTCCCTCCGCCTTAACTCCCACATCGCGGTAAATAGGGCCGGGTATATAGGAACTCTCGGAGATATAGGTCGGTTTGCCCAGTTTGACAGCGGCGGTCTCAGCCAGCTTCTTCGCCTTGGCAGCCGCGTCATCCACCGCTTTTACCCTTGCCTGTTCCTGGTAAGGCGTGGGGTCATCAACGGTGAAACCGATGCTGTTGATGCGGGTCAGGTCGCCCCCGGCAGCCGCCACCGCGTCAATAACGCTGCCGGCTTCATCTACTTTCCTTACCTTGGCGGTAACGGTGTTGGTTACTCGGTAACCGATGACGATTTCTTCCTGTTTATCACTATCCCAGCGGGTTACCTTCTGGATATTGAAATACTGGGTCTGGATGTCCTTATCGTCGATGCCGGCGTCCTTCAGGGCTTTCATGACCTTGTCCATAGCCTCGCTCGCCCTGGCCTGAGCTTCGGCTACCGTCAGTTCCTGGGATTCGATGCCCAGGCTCAGGACGGCTACATCGGGAACGGCGGTTACCTTGCCCTCGCCGTTGACCCAGATTCCCTGCTGCTGATTGTTCAGGTCGATTTTAAGCGTGGAGGTCTCACCGCTGAGAGTCACGCCTCCCTCCGAGCTGCAGCCAACCATCCCTACCACCACCAGTAGCAATACCACACCTATTGCCACTAACCATGTCTTTTTCACGTTTTCCTCCTTTTTGATTTTGCCTTCCAGTATATATAACGAAAAAGTCGCCTCTCGGTTAGCGATATTAAGAACAGGAAAGGCTTCTATTCACCCCCAATATAATGAACCCGTCCCCTCTTACTCCCTTTTCCCTTTAGAGCAGACGAAGGGAAGAGGGTGAAGAAAAAAGAAAGAGGGGCGACACCACTTTAGTTGGATAGTAATACCTATCAGTCCCCGCAAATCAATCGTGGAACTTAAAGGTACTCAGAAAATGATCGAAGTAAGGTTCATGAGAATTGTAAGTTGCATCGTTAGAACTGAAACGAATATTCCATATTAATCCGCCGTATTCGAAATACATTTCGGAGGCAACCATCGGGTCATTACCTCTAGCGTCAGAACCTTCGGAAAAGTCCATAAACCCAGTCCTGTAAGAATATTTGATTTGTTTCCCTTCAATATCATCCAGCATGAACTGTGATTCATCCAATATTTTAAATTCCGGAAAACTTCCCCATAAAGACACATCATCCAATAACCAGGCTTTTGCGTCAGGAATCTCTTCATCTGGCCACCTAGAGTCGATACCTATGTGAGATGAAGGCTTGCGTTTATCTTCAATCTTCACCCAGGGAGCGTCAATGCGTATGTAGGTGTTCGGAAAAACATCAACCTCATAGTCAATTCCCCGAACGTTTGATTTCCAATCACAGGGATACTCAAATGAGTATTTGACTATGCCTTTGTTTCTGTATACCTTTTCATAACCGTTTTCACAGGGGGTACATGATATTCCCGAAACAAGAATGGTTATGCATAACAATAACATAATACGAAAACTCATATCAGTAGACCGTCTTGTTTTAAATAATACACCAAGATTGATTATCACAGATGAACCACCGTTTGAGTAATATTAATATACTACCTTTCTTCTTCTCCTACAATAACGCCAACTCTTAAAAAAACCTTCATACTGCTAGGACTATTTGTTCAGCCCAGGTAGAAAAATCTAAGGGAGGGTAGGGGCAGATATAAAACAGCGGGCTAAGCCGATAATGATACGGGGCGGCCGGGTGGGAAAAGATATCAATGGGGGGTGAGAGGGGAGTTTATTCCAGCGCTTTAAGGGCTTCCTCGTATGCCTTCTCGGCAATCTCGATAGCCCGCATTAAAGCTGGTTTTAGAGACTCCGGAGCCTTTTCCCACTTTTCCCATAAAGCCTGCAGGTTTTTCAGAGCCTGATTAGCCAGGTCCTGCTTTAGTTTCTGTTGTTTGTCAGGATTTTGGACCGTGCCTTCCAGTCCGAATTTCTCTTTATACATTGCCTCCGCAGTTTCTTCCACCGGCGGGGAGGTAAGAACATCCGGCGGTTCAGAGGGCGGGGCTGGTGCGACGGTGATGCCGGGCGGTGGTGTGCCTTCCTCCGGCATCGGCACGGCTGTCGGGGCAGGCGTCGCCGTAGGGGCGGGAGTCACTGCCGGTACGGTGGTGGTCGTAGGCGCGGTCGGCGAGGGCGCCAACAAGGCTTTCGGCGCCGTTTCAGCGGCTTCAGACATCCGGGCATTTTCAAGAGCCGCGTCTTCCGCTCCCCCGGATACGTAGAGATTAGCCACGGCGATAAGCTGTTCGTTCAGGCGGTCGGTAGTTTCCTCTACCAGGTCACTATTGCCTTTATCCACCATGAGCAATATTTCTTCCACTCTTTCGTCGGCGAATTTAGCGTGTAGCTCCGCCTTCCCCAGCGCCGAAGGCGTCAAAGCCAGACGCACCGACTCGGTAGCGAGTTTGACCGAATAAAGGGGACTATCGGGCAGGCTGTTGGCGGCAGCTGCCACGGTGCCGCTGCCGGCTGCCAGTACGACGACCACCACAACCAGGGTTACCAGCCACGGCTTAAAGACGCCGGAGAAACCGCGACTTTCCTTCACCGGCATTTCACTGATAGCCTTCTGGAATTCATAGCTGGCTCGCTGGCGGAACTCGGGTCGCGGCTTGATATCGGTTGCACGGAGGGTATCCAGAGCCGTACGGAGCAGGGGTTCGAGTTCAGAGGCATGTTCCGGGTACTGTGCTATACACGCCTCGATGCTCTCTCCCTGAACCAGTCGCTGCAGGCATTCATCGAGTATATTATCAAACTCACGCGGTTTCTTCATGGTATTACTCCCGATGCCATCACCTTGCGCAGGGCGACTATGGCGCTGTGCTGTAAAGCCTTCACGGCGCCCTCGCTTCTGCCCATTGCCTTAGCAACCTCGGCGACGGATAAAGCGCCGGCAAACCTCAGCGAGATAACCTCCTGCTGCGCCGGCGTCAGCTTCTTCGCGGCGGCAGCCACTTCCTCGATGGCTATCTTTCGCTCGGTTACGCTCTCCGGGTCGCCGTCAAAAGACGGCATGGACTCATCGAGGGGTACGGTAGTCCGCCTCGACTTCTTTCTGAGGTAATCGACCACCTGGTTGTGGGCGATGCGGTAAAGCCAGGAGGTAAACGGCATACCCCTGAATTTAAAGGAAGAGATTGACTGGAGCACCTTTAAAAAGACCTGCTGTGTCATATCCTCTGCCTCGGCTCTATCGCCGATTTTAATGACGATATAGCGATAAATCCTATCGAAGTTATCCTCATATATTTGAGTTAAAGCCACCTGGTCGTTCTGCTGCGCGCGCCGGACCAGGGTCTCCTCATCCTGCACCTGACAACTCCTGTTCAGAGGCCGGACCTGACGTTTTTTTACAGCTAATCCGGTCAATTTTCAGGTGTTACCCTGTGCATATAGTATAACGAATGGAGGGTTAAAAAGATAGTAATTTACTGCGTTCAAAATAAAGGGGATAATGCTAATAAAAAGGATGTTGAGGAGGACTGGAAAAAACGGATCAATTAATGATTTAGGAGGGTAATATATGTGATAAATATATCTGGAATATTTTATTATAATATTATAGAAGTAAAATGTATTAGGCGATGTTCCAGTTATTAATACTATTATTGAACATATTTATTGACGGTTTTTTCACCGGAGTATCAACCCGGGTGAAAAATTGTTATCACCAGAAGGAGAAGGTGTAAGTTTAAGTTATTGACAATTCATGATTACCATTTGCACATTGTGCTATGATGTAGTTATAATCAGAAAGTTACACTATTAAGCCAGCCTGAGCTGAACATATAAAAGGAAAGGAGGTACAAGCTGTAGAATAGAGATCTACATATCCACATCTATAAAAAGTCTTAAGAAAGGAAATGACAATACCAATGAAAAAATACTTTTTTCTGTTGTTCACCGTAGTTATCATCGTCGGAATACTGGTTAGTGGCTGTGGCGAACCGGCGGAAACCACGCCTACAGCAACTCCAACGGCTTCTCCGACAGCGTCACCAACAGCAACACCGACCGGACCCACCCCCGAACATGGAGGCACACTGAGGATAATCGCCACCTCCGGCCCGCAGATGCTGAGCTATGTTCCGGTGATGGGCCCGGGAGACCGCTCCTTCATTTTCCCGGCAGCGGAAGCGCTGGTAGACACAACCACCCAAAGGGGAGAAATGTCGTCCGGAGTGGAGCCGGTACTATGCGAGAGCGTAGACGTGAATGACCAGAATTTGACGATAACTTTCCATATAAGGAAAGGCGTAAAATTCTCCGATGGGTCGGAACTGACGGCCGAGGTGGCACGCTGGAACCTCCAGCAGGTCATCGATGCCGGCGCCATGCCCTACATGGATTACTTTAAGGGCTTTAGTATTCCCGATGAATACACGCTCGTCGTCGAATTGACCTCATTCAATAACCAGATGATGCCCACCTGGGGATGGTGGACAGCCATGTACTCCAAGGCCGCCTGGGATGCAGCTTCAGGCGGAGACCTTGAGAAAGGCAAGGAATGGGCTCGAACACATATCGTCGGCACCGGGCCTTTCATACTGGAAAGTTTCGAACGTGATGTCAGTCTTACCTGGGTGAAGAACCCCAACTACTGGAGGGAAGACAGACCCTATCTTGATCGCATCGAGGTCACCATCATTCCCGACCCCGTAACAGCCAGGGCCGCCTTCGAGGCAGGTGAAGCGGATGTATGGGGCGCTCCTCCGAAGGACGCGCAGGAACTCATGGCCAAGGGCTACGTGAAACAGAGTGCCTGGCCGCTGTTGCCCTGGGGCCTCTGGCCCAATACCGCCAACCCCGATTCAAAAATGGCTGACAAGAGCCTGCGTGAAGCGGTGGAATATGCCATCGATAAAGAGGGCATTACCAAAGCAGTCGGAATGGGGATGTATAAGTCCATAAAGGCCCTGCCTGTGGAAGGCGAATGGGGTTACGACGCAGCTCGCGGCCAGTCGTATGATCCTGCGAAAGCCAAGGAGCTGCTGGCGGCGGCAGGCTATTCTGCCTCCAACCCATGTAAAATCACCATCCTGCTCACGAATGCTTTTGGTCCCACTCTGATAGATGCCTGTACGATGATGAAACAAAATCTTGATGCGGTCGGGTTTGAGGTTACGCTGGATGTTGCCGACGCCGGCAGATTTTTCGGAACCGCCTACGGCAAGGATAACATACCCGCGGCAGACCTGGACCTCCTTGCCTATTTCGCCGGAGGCATGGATTCAAACTACCTGCAGACCTATATACGCTGGTTCAGCTATGACCCGTTCACCTGGATCTCCTTCCTCGGGCGTACGGAAGCAACTACGGCAATGGAAAAACAAGCCATGGCAGCCCTTGATATTCCAGCACAGGTGGAATGGATCACGAAGCTGATGGACAATATGACGGACAACTGCCTGATAATTCCGGTCTACGGCAGTGTGGCGTATGTCATACAGCAACCCTACGTTCACAGCACACAGTACACACAGGGCTTCGTCCGCTGGCAGACTGAAGAAGTCTGGATGGAGAAACACTAAAGAACGTGTGAAATAGTCAGCCGGGTGACTCACCCTCACCTCAAGATGATGGCTTGAGGGTGAGTCACCTATTGTGGTGGTGAAATCAGAGGGACGGTATTATAGTCGTTATTACCAGAGAGACTCCGGATATTGACTCAGGTTTAAGATGATAACATATATCATTCGCCGGCTGTTTATCGGCATTATTGTTCTTATCATCGTCACCCTCATTGTTTTTTTCGCCATGCGTCTGTTGCCCGGCGACCCGTTAACTATTTTCATAGGTCAGCAGGGTGCGTCAGGGACGATGTCAGAGGCGCAGAAGGAAGCCCTCCGGCATGAGTACGGTCTGGACAAGCCCATAATGATGCAGTACTTCAGCTGGTTTGGCGGACTCTTCACGGGGGACCTGGGAACATCCATATATTATCACGAGGATGTAGGAAAGCTTCTGGGGAAACGTTTCCCCATTACACTGCACCTGGGTCTACTGTCGTTCGTAATTGCCAATTTAGTGGGTATCTTGCTGGGTCTGTTTGCAGGTATCAGGCGAGGAACCTGGATAGACGCGACGTCGACTACCCTGGCAAATATCGGTATTACCATCCCTCAGTTCTGGCTGGGAATACTGCTGATATATTCTCTTGGCCTCAAACTCCATTTGCTTCCCATCTATGGCTACACCTCTCCTTTCGACGACCTCTGGATGAGTACGAAACAGCTAATCATGCCGGTTGCCTGTCTGGCCGTTACAGGGATGGCATTCATCGCCCGTCAGACTCGCTCAGCCATGCTCGAGGTTATACGGCAGGACTATATCCGCACTGCCTGGTCCAAAGGTCTGACGGAGCGTAGCGTAATAATCGTGCATGCCCTGAAAAATAGCCTCATCCCGGTGATTACCCTGATGGGGCTTGGTCTGGGCATGGTTTTTGGGGGTGCCGTTCTCGTTGAGACCGTGTTTGCTATTCCCGGTATCGGCAGGCTTCTGGTGAACAGCGTCTTTGCCCAGGACTATGTCGTTGTACAATCAGGCACCCTGGTGATTGCCTTTATAGTTATCATAAGCAATTTACTGGTTGATATATCCTATGGCTGGCTGGACCCGAGGATAAGATACGGCTAAAAAAGCGCAGACCATCATGCAAGACGTTAATACTGAAACAGGATTTATCGAAGCCCCGCCCCGCGTCAATGAGTGGCGGCGGTTTAGCCGGGTATTTTTCCAGCGCAAGCTGGTGATATTCGGGCTTGTGGTATTGACCCTGATGGTAATCAGCGCCATCTTCGCCCCCTGGCTTGCCCCTTATGACCCGTATGTTGGAAATCTGGACGATTCCCTGGCGCAACCGTCTTGGAAGTATCTCCTTGGCACTGACATCGGAGGCAGAGACACATTAAGCCGACTCATCTACGGTGCCAGGACAGCTCTGATCGTGGGCTTTGTGACGACAGTAAGCGCAGCTATCGTTGGTACCGTGCTGGGTTTAGTGGCGGGTTTTTTTGGCGGTATCATCAACATGGTCATCATGAGAGCCATGGACGCGCTCATGGGATTCCCGATGCTTTTACTGGCTCTCCTCATATCTGCGGTGCTTGGCAGCGGAATCCAAAACGTTATCATCGCTCTGAGTGTCGCCACGCTACCCGGATATGCCAGGGTAATGCATGGCCTGACTCTAAGTGTCCGGGAAAATGATTACATTATGGCAGAACGGGCTATGGGCGCCAATAATTTACGTACTATGCTAAGCCACATTCTGCCGAATACCCTGCCCCCGATGATAGTGCTGGTAACACTGCAGCTTGGTACAATTATCCTAGCCGAAGCCGGTCTCAGTTTCCTAGGCATTGGTATTAGACCGCCGGGGGCTGCCTGGGGATCCATGGTCTACGATGGCTACCGCTTTTTAATATCGAATCCTTTACTTTCGTTTGCCCCCGGCCTGGCTATTATGCTGGTCGTTTTTGCTTTTAATATGGTGGGAGATGGATTGAGGGATGCCCTTGATCCAAGGCTCAGGGGTATACTTTAGATCTCCTTGTAATATCCCCTGTATCGTACTGATTACACCCTCCCCATAAAAATCCGAATATATAACCGTACTAACACTCATCTTTTTATTATAGAGAACCTGCCGTACCATGTTATATAGAAAATATGCTACAATTGCAAAACCAGTAAGCCAGATATATTTTTTCGGAGTATCAACAGTGGCGTATATTATCCGCCGGATGGAAAAAGCGGATCTGGCGCAGGTCACCGAGATTGACCGCGAAGCCTTTCCCACCCAGTGGCCGCCGCCCAACTACAGGCATGAACTGAAAAACCAGCTGGCACATTACATCGTTGCTATTGACGACACCAGGACGATGACCGGAGAAGGAGCAACACCACCTAAAAGAGGGTTCAGTCTGGCTGCCTGGCTGACACCCTGGAAAAAAGCCGGCTATCCCCGCGATGAAGAGGAGTTACGCTATACCCGTCAGTATATCGTCGGCTTTTCCGGTATCTGGATGATGACCGACGAAGCCCATATCACCAATATCGCCGTAAGCGAAGAGTACCGCCGGCAGGGCATCGGCGAGCTGCTGCTGATAGCCACTATCGATCTAGCCCGCGAGCTTAAAGCCACCCGCATGACACTGGAAGTGCGCGCCTCGAATACCATAGCCCAGAACCTCTATGGCAAGTACGGATTCGACCATTCCGGGATACGCCGCGGCTATTACCTGGACAATAGAGAAGATGCCGTTCTGATGTCCGTCGACAATATCAACTCGGGCTCCTTCCGGGCGCACATCCAGCGGCTGAGAGAGTCCCTCGCCGAGAGACTAAAGCAAAATGCGACCCCTCAAAATCATACCGAATCTCTTTGACCGCCTGACAGCGAAGTGGTAGAATTACCGATTAGGAGGACAAGAGGGGAAGGAGGAATACGGCGATGTCCGGGCATTCTAAATGGTCAAAAATAAAGCACCGGAAAGGTGCCGACGACGTTAAAAGAGGCAACCTTTTCACCAAACTGACCCGTGAAATCATCGTGGCGGCGCGCGAGGGCGGCGGCAGCACCGATACCAATTTTCGACTGCGCCTGGCCGTGCAGAAAGCCCGCGACGGTAATATGCCCATGGACAACATCGACCGGGCGATTAAAAAGGGCACGGGTGACCTCGGGGGCGGCAGTCTGGTGGAAATAACCCTCGAAGGGTACGGTCCCAACGGCATGGCTATCCTGGTAAACGCCCTCTCCGATAACCGCAACCGCACCATCCAGGAAGTGAGAAGCGTCTTCACCCGGCACGGCGGCAGTCTGGGGGAAAGCGGCTGCGTCAGCTGGCTGTTCGAGTCCAAGGGCGTCATTAATATAAGGGCTGAAGGCATCGATGCGGACGAACTTGCCCTGGCCGCCATCGACGCCGGCGCCGAGGACGTCAAGGTGGAAAACGGCTACGTGGAGGTCTATACCGTCCCGGACCAGCTGGAAAAGGTGAGACAGGCTCTGGAAAAGAACGATGTGGAAATAGAATCGAGCGAGCTGGTCATGGAGCCGAAGTCGCTTATAAAGCTCGATGATAAAGCCGGACTGCAGGCTTTGAAGCTGCTGGACAGGTTGGAGGAAGTCGACGACGTGCAGAACGTTTACAGCAACGCCGATATTCCCGATGCCGTCATGGAGAGCTACCAGGCAGCCTAGCCTTTAGCATCGACTTTGAAAAACTTGAAACGCGTGAAAATCCTTAATATGAAATGAAAATTTTAGGCATCGACCCGGGCACGGTAGTCATGGGCTACGGCGTGATAGAGAACGAGGCGGAGGCAACGTCCCTGGTCGATTACGGCGGCATCGCCGTGCCGCAACGCTATAAAGCCGGCGAACGCTTGAACCATCTTTACCAAGAACTCCTCAAAATCATTCAACAACACCAGCCCGACGTCATGGCTGTGGAGCAGCCTTTCGTCGCCAAGAACGTGAAAGCTGCCATGGCTATCGGGCGGGCGCAGGCGATAGCGCTGCTGGCGGCCGCCAGCAGGAAAATCCCGACCTACGAATACACCCCGGCGCAGGTCAAGCAGCGGGTAGCCAACTACGGCGCCAGCAGCAAGGAGCAGATACAGGAGATGGTACGACTGCAGCTCGGGCTGGAGGAGACGCCCCAGCCCAATGACGCCGCCGATGCCCTGGCGGTGGCGCTCTGCCACGTGCAGGAGATGCACGTCAACGAACTGCTGGGAGAGAAAACATGATAGCCAGCCTCGAGGGGAAGGTGGAGTCCGTCGGGACCGACAGCGCCGTTATCAACGTGGGGGGAGTCGGGTTTACGGTGTTCATGCCGACGACCGCCCTGAGCACGCTGGGGAAGCCCGGCAACGAGGTGAAAGTCCACACCCACCTGCACGTGCGGGAGGACAATATATCGCTTTACGGGTTCGGGAGCGCCGAGGAGCTGTGGCTCTTCGAGACTTTGCTCGGCGTGACGGGACTGGGCCCCCGGCTTTCCCTGGCGATACTCTCGGCGCTGAACCCGGAGCAAATAACCATGGCTATCGCCACCGGCAGCACGGAAATGCTGGACATGATACCGGGGGTCGGCAAGAAAGTTGCCAGCCGCATCATCCTGGAGCTCAAGGAGAAGATAGGCGCGGGATGGGCGATTACCACCGGCGCGCCCGTTCCTCAGGAAAACACGGACGTCCTGGCGGCGCTGACCTCGCTGGGTTACTCGGCGGGGGAGGCCGTGAAAGCGGTCGCCGCCCTGCCCGACGACCCCAAGCTCAACCTTGAAGAAAAGATAAAGCTGGCCCTGCAGTACTTCGGGGGGAAATAGTGAAAACAAGCGAGGGAAAAATCGGCAGGGCTTTCGTTTTAAGGCTGGAGGACGGCGACATCGTACCGGAGTGCATTGAGTCGTTCGCGGCGGAGAAGGGAATAAAGTGCGGTCACGTTATACTCATCGGGGGAGCCAGCGGCGGCAACATCGTGTCCGGTCCGAAGGAGACTAACGAAATGCCCCCCGACCCCGTATACGTGCCGGTGGACGGCGCGCACGAGGTGGCGGGGGTGGGCATACTGGCGCCGGACAAAGACGGCAGGCCGGTGCTGCACATCCACGCCTCGCTGGGGCGGGGCGGCAAAACGATAACGGGGTGCCTGCGGCCCGGGGTAAAGACCTGGCTGGTGGGGGAAGCCATTATCTACGAGATAACCGGCACCAGCGCCAAAAGATTACCGGACGCTAAGAGTGGGTTTGATTTGATGGAGGTGTGAGTGTGGAAGGTGAAATCCCAACGTGGGTAATACCTATAGCCATTCTTGTTGGTGGGGCTATAGGATGGATTGTAAAACAATATCAATATATTAGAGAAACTAAAAAACAAGCAGGACAAGATGCAGACAAAACATTGAAAGATAAAAAAACTCTATTCGAAGAAATGATTTCGAAAACAAAAAACAATAATCAAAAAGAGGAACTACAACGTCAACTGGACGAAGTAAATACAGCGTTATTAGGTCTCTATAATAAAAGGTTGCGACGCACGTTAAAAGATGCTGGACTTCCTCAGGAAGAAGTATTAATTACAGAGGGTCTAGAAAAGTTAAAGCCAAAGCAAGCCGAAAATCTAAAAAATATATTGCAGGCAATAGAGTCGCTACCACAACCTGCTCTTAAAGATAATTCACTTCTTATCTTAGGCATTGCATATTATTATACAAACCAATACCAAAATGCTATAAATGTATACAATAAAATATTAGAAAATAACCCGAATAACCCTCTTGTACTTAATAACCGTGGCAACACCTATGCAGATTTAAAGATGTTCGATAAAGCTTTTAAGGATTATAACCGCGCATTAGAACTCAAACCAGATGACCCTATGTTTCTGAGTAATCGTGGTTCTGCGTATTATTTACAAAGTAGATATAATGAAGCCCTTGATGACCTTAACCATGCTTTATCACTTCGTGAGCACCCAACCACACTCATTTATAGGGGTCTTACCTACTATGAATTAGGAAGATATAAAGAAGCCATTACAGATTACAGCCATGCATTAGAACTTGAACCTGATAGTGCTGATATTCTTGGCTTTCGTGGTTTAGTCTATTTTCATTTAGATAGGTTCAATGAAGCTCTTGATGATTACAGCAATGCCTTAGAAATTAAACCTAATGACCCAAGACTACTTAGTAACCGCGGTTTTATATATGTCAAGATACACAAATATAAAGAAGCGCTTGTTGATTATAAAAATATACTCCAAATAGAACCAAATAACATAAGAACTCTTTATGATATAGCTTGCCTATTCTCACTATGGGGAAAAATTGGTGATTCTCTAAATTACTTAGAGAAAACACTTAAAAAGGATAAGAATTACTTAGGAATTGCTCAATTTGACAAGAGTTTGGATAACATAAGAAATAACCCACGCTTTAAGAAATTAATTGATGAATAATATCTTCAAACAAAGCGTTTAAGAGGGGCGGTGGGGGTAAAGAAATCCCCCTTGGTCCCCCTTTTTCAAAGGGGGAAACCTATACGGGGAGTTAAAGAGGGGCAGAGCCCCTCTTTCTTTTATCTTCCCCCTCTCCTGCGGGACGCCTTGCAAGGAGAGGGGGACACAGGGGGTGAGGTATAAAATGTACGGATTCTTCGCGGTACTCAGAATGACAGCGGGCTGTGCTGGGAGAAAGCCCTTATGTAAAATAGGTAATAACTCTATTGTTGTCCTCTGTGACGGCGACCTATACTCTCACCGGAACATAATAAAACCGGGAGGAATGCATGCCATCCGTACAATATCTATTGTTTGGTATCCTGCTGCTGGGAATCGGGGCGGTCATCGCCTTCAGCCACTTCGTCATCAGGCCGCTGCGCATCCACTGGGCTATCACCGAAGGACGGAAAATGGTCGCTTCCAGGGATGTCAGCGAAAGCTGGCGGTACCGGAACGTCTTCAGGACCCTCGCCACGGCGCACAACGACCTCGAAGCCACCGAAATCTGGCGACAGCTCAAAGATATCCGGGAAATCAACGAAAACTGGGCGGACTGAGAGTATCAGGGTTAACACCCATATGCAATCAGGGATAACCCCATTCCAACGCCTCTCGCCGGTAGCTAAACTGTTCCTGGATAAACAGATTATCCGGGAGGGTGCTATGTCCGTACTGAGCTACCTCATTCTGTCCGTCCTGTTGCTGCTGACCATCGGGACGGCTACCGCCCTCATTTACTCCTTCATCAAGAACCGCCGTACGCGCCTGGCAATCATCTACGCCGGCAGGATTCTCAACGCGGGCCAGGCCGACAGCCAGGAGCAGTTCCTCAGCGTCTACCGCACCCTCGCCACCGCGCGCAACGACCTCGAAGCCGCCAAGCTCTGGAAAAAACTCGACGAACTGAAAGACCTGGCCGGCATACCCGCCGCCAGGTAATCACAACTAAACTTAACGATAATAGATACCGCCGGTAACTTGAGCATTTCCCCGGTTTGGCAGATAATATAACTGATGAAAGCCGAACTGATCACCAGCGGCACGGAACTCCTCCTCGGGGAAATCACCGACACCAACAGCCAGTATATCGCCGAACAGCTGCCCGGCCTGGGCATAGACCTCTACTACACCACCACGGTGGGAGACAACCACGAGAGATTCACCGGCGTCCTCAGGCAGGCATGGGAAAGGTCCGACCTTATTATCATCACCGGAGGACTCGGACCGACGCTGGGGGACATCACCCGGGAGGTCATCGCCGGGATGCTCGGAGAAAAGCTGGCCGTCGACCCCCGGCTCAAGGAAGAACTGACCGCCTTCTTCGCGGGACGGGGCATCGAGATGCCCGAAAACAACCTCAGGCAGGCGACGCTGATTCCCTCGGCGACAGCCCTGCGCAACACCTCGGGCACGGCGCCGGGGTGGTGGGTGGAAAAGGAAAACCATATCATCATAACGCTGCCCGGTCCCCCCGGCGAGATGCAGACCATGTGGCAGAGCGTTGTCCTGCCTCGCCTGAAAGCCAGAAGCGGGGCGGTTATCATGTCGCGCACGCTCAAGACATGGGGGCTGTCCGAGGCAAAAGTAGACGAACTGGTAACGCCTTACCTAAGGTCGGATAACCCCACGCTGGCGCTTTACGCCCGGGCGGACGGCATCAACCTGCGTATCACCGCCAAAGCGGCAACGGAGCCGGAGGCAAAGGACATACTATCGAAACGTGAAAATGATATCCGGGGCATCCTGGACAAATACATCTGGGGTGCCGACACCGACACCCTCGACGGGACAATCGGTAAGCTGCTACAGGATAAAAACCTCACTTTAGCCGCGGCGGAGACTTTTACCGGCGGAATGCTGGCGCAAATACTCACCAGGAATCCCGGCAATGAAAAATACTTCAAGGGGGGCATAGTGTTCCCGGCCAGGGTTGCCGGAGTCAGCCGGAAAACAGCCATTGGATTGGCTGAGAAGACGCGTAAACAGTTCCGGGCTGACATCGGACTGGCGATAGACGGCATAGCCAATACAATGACCAGAGCGAAAAGGAACGCCTATATCGCGGTGGCGGCGGAGAGAAAAAGCAGCTCAACGGCTACGGGCTACCCGGGAAATCCCCAGATAATGGCCAGGCGGACCATCAACCACGCCCTTGTGTACTTGAGGGATTTTATAAAAGAACTGCCTTAACTGAAAAGGAATACGAGACGTTTCAAAGGGCAATGCTGAAGAAAAAAGGCTGGATGGCTTGTGTTTTGATATTAAGCTTATCCTTGCTGGCTGCCTGTGCCACACCGGCTGAGGAAACGACTCCCATACCCGCACAGACTACAGAAAAAATCTCCGAAACTGAGCCTGTAACCGAAACAACGTCCCCTCCTGAGACAGAACTTCTCCCTTCACCAGCGCCCACCGAAATAACGACGACACCAGCAGTAACCCCGGAGCCCGTCGATGAATTCACCGCTTGGTGGCAAGAATACCGCCAGCCCTGGATACTGGACGGCTCTGCCTACCCGGAGTTCTACCGGGGGGCGTGGGGCTCCAGGCTGGACGAGCTACGCACCTACCTGCTGCATGCCTCGGAACTGCGGCAAGCAGGATTCGACACCATAATGGTGGGCGTGGATGTAGTCTTCGACCCGGTTACGCGGGAAGCCAGGTCGTTAGGCGATGATATCTTTATCTTTTATCTTCAAGCGCTGAAAAAGGAAGGATTCAGGACTATCCTTGTACCCAATCCCATGCACCCTAATCTGGATATGGGCCTCGGCTACGAGTGGGAAGACCCCGACCCGCAGGCGGGCTACCACCGCAGCTACGAACTCATTAACAAGCTTAATCCGGTCATCATCAAATGGGCAAAAATCGCCGAGGAGCTCAAAGTAGACGGATTCGCACCCTGCAACGAGCCGTATAAACTGGTCAGAGACTACCAGGACGCCTCGCGGTGGCTCCAGGAAATTTTACCCCGGATTAAGGACGTATATCACGGGCAGGTCTGGGCCGTGGACACCATGCACGACATAGGACAGGGACAAAGCATCCCCTACCCTTACGACTACCGCGGTTATGATATGGGTATCGGCGGACCTCCCGCCGGCTGGAAGGACGTCGAAGCGTGGGAGGAAATGGCGAAAAACTATGTCCGTCACGGCTACGAATATGTTGCGGACTATAGTCTGAAAGGGTTCGGCATTTACGAGTGGGGGGCTTACACCGGAGGCATCTGGTACGAGGACGGCCTGGGCGATTTCGACCAGATACTGAACAGCGAACAAGCCGCGCAAATCGCCGCGGCTGTGGTCAGACAAGCCGAAGGAAAAGTAAACGCCAGTTTTACCCGGGTATCTACCGGCTGGCTTGCCATTGGTACGCCGGCGTTTACGGTGCTTTCCGACTGGTATCTAAGCATCGGAGGTACTATCGTCTTTCAAACGGATACCGACTGGACATACGATAAACTTATCGAGATTGAAAAAAAGCTCGGCGGCGATGACTACAAAGACATATTCCAGATTGAATACTCCGGGTAATATACCCGCTTTCTAAAAATGCGCTAAAGTTATATACTGGGGAAAATGATTCAGGACAGATGGGGCTTCGACGAATGGGCTAAGTCCTATGACATGGACGTCATCAGGGCAGAACAGGCGGAAGACTGGCTTTTCCAGGACTACGAACGAGTACTGAATAAGGTAGTCGAGTACTGCGAACTCAATAAACACGACTATGCCACGGTAATCGATATCGGGACGGGTACGGGCAACCTGGCTTCACTTTTCCTGGCGCGGGGCATGAACGTCATCGGTATCGAACCATCCCTAGAGATGAGGAAAATCTGCCAGGAAAAATTCCCTCAAATGATAGTCGAGGAAGGCGATTTCCTGACTGTCCCCCTTTACCTGCCGCAGGTCGACCTCGTCGTATCCACCTACGCGCTGCACCACCTGACGCCTTCGGAAAAAGTGGCGGCGGTCATTGAAATGAAAAGGCTCCTTAAACCTAAAGGACGTATCGTTGTCGCCGACCTTATGTTCCGTAACGCCGCCGAGGAAAGGCGCATCCGTGAGGCGCTGCAGGACGCCGGCAGGCGCGATATTTTAGAAGAGTTTGAAGACGAATACCCGGGACTTTTCGAAGAGCTTACGGTAATCTTCACCGAAGAAGGGTTCTCCATCCAGGGGGAGAGACTCACCGAGGCTGTCTGGATTATCTGCGCCTTCCACTGACCGCGCCTGTTTGAACGAAGAAGAAAAAAACAAAACAAACGTTTCAAATTTCCCCTGAAAGGTATATACTGTAATCAGTATGCCAGAGTTCAAAATAGTCTCCGACTTTCAAATGACCGGCGACCAGCCCGAGGCGGTAGACAAACTGGTGGACGGGCTGGTAAATGGCTACAAGCACCAGACGCTGCTGGGCGTCACCGGCAGCGGCAAGACTTTCACCATGGCTAACGTCATCGAGAGGGTGCAGCGCCCCACCCTGGTCATCTGCCATAACAAGACGCTGGCGGCGCAGCTAGCCAGTGAGTTCAAGGAGTTCTTCCCCGATAACGCCGTGGAGTACTTCGTGAGTTACTACGACTACTACCAGCCGGAGGCTTACATACCCCGCACGGACACCTACATCGAGAAAGACGCCGACATCAACGAGGAAATCGATAAGCTGCGCCACGCCGCCACTCACGCCCTGTTATCACGGCGGGACGTGCTCATCGTGGCCTCGGTGTCATGCATCTACGGTCTCGGCGAGCCGGGTGAATACCAGGGATTCGTGGCAACAATAAAGAAAGGACAGCAGTACGGCAGGCAGCAGCTCTTACGCCAACTGGTGGACATGCAGTATACCCGCAACGAGCTCGACCTCGCCCGGGGCAACTTCCGCATCCGCGGGGACACGCTGGAGATTCAGCCTGCCTACGAGGAGATAGCTTTAAGGATAGAGTTCTTCGGGGATGACATCGAGCGCATAATGTCGCTCGACCCGCTGACGGGGGAAATACTGAAAGAATTAGAAGAGGTAAGTATCTTCCCCGCTAAGCACTTCGTGACTTCACGGGAGATGATGACCCGAGCCATGGAGGCGATACGCGTGGAGCTTGTGCAGCGTCTTAAGGAATTGAACGAGCAGGGGAAAATAGTTGAAGCGGCGCGGCTGCAGGCGCGTACCGAGTACGACCTGGAGATGATGCTGGAGGCGGGCTTTTGTTCCGGCATCGAGAACTATTCCCGGCACCTGGCGGGAAGGCCGGCCGGCAGCTCCCCGTCTACCCTGCTCGACTACTTCTCGAAGGACTTCCTGCTGTTCATCGACGAATCGCACATGACGCTGCCGCAGATACGGGGCATGTACCGCGGCGACCGCTCGCGCAAGGAGACCCTCGTCGAATACGGCTTCCGGCTACCCTCGGCGCTGGACAATCGACCGCTGAACTTCGAGGAGTTCCAGCAGTGCATCAACCAGGTCGTCTACACCTCGGCGACGCCCGCCGAATTCGAATACAAGCACAGCCAGCAAGTCGTCGAACAACTCGTCCGGCCAACCGGACTACTGGAACCGACCGTCGAGGTCAAGCCCACCAGGGGGCAAATCGACGACCTACTCGAACAGATAAAGACGAGGGTGGATAAAGAGAGCCGGTGCCTGGTCACCACACTCACCAAGCGTATGGCTGAGGAGCTGGCGGAATACCTGGTGGAAATGGGGATAAAGACGCATTACCTGCACTCGGAGGTCGATACGCTGGAGAGAGTCGAGATACTGCGGGACCTGCGCCTGGGCGTTTACGACGTGGTCGTCGGCATCAACCTGCTGAGGGAAGGACTCGACCTGCCGGAGGTCAGCCTGGTGGCTATCCTAGATGCGGACAAGGAGGGCTACCTGAGGTCGAAAGTATCGATGATACAGACGATGGGCAGAGCGGCGCGGCACGTCGACGGGCATGTTATCATGTACGCGGACACGGTTACCAAGAGCATGCGGGAAGCGATTGACGAGACGGTGCGGCGGCGCAAGATACAGGAGGACTACAACCGCGAGCACGGCATTACGCCGCAGGGCATTCGCAAGGCGGTGCGGGACATCACCGAACGGGTGAAGGCGGCGGCGGTGGCGGAAAAGCGGGCCGATTACACGGTGGCGACGCCCGCTACCCGCGAAGCCACGACGCGACTGATTAAAGACCTGGAAACGCAGATGAAGCAGGCTGCCAAGGCTTTAGAATTCGAGAAGGCGGCGCTGATAAGGGACAGGATAATAGAACTGCGCAAGGAACTGGTGATAGAGGATGGACAGCAGTTCGTTAAGATGAAAGGAAGTGTAAAATGACGCCGAAAACCAAAGAAGAAGCCGTAAAAACGGTGAGGGAAAAAGCCGGTCAAAACATGCTGAAATTCGGCAGCTGAGCCTACAGCACGGTTCTTGCGTTGCAGGACACGTTCGACCTAAAAGACGAGGCATTGCTGAAAGCCTCCGGGGCTCTTACCGGGGGCATCGGGGGGCTGGCAGATACCTGCGGTTCGATGATAGGCGCCACCCTGGTGCTGGGGTCGGTGTGCGGGCGGGGGCGGGCTGACGAAGGCGAGAAGGGCGCGGCGAAACTGTGGCAGTCCGTCCGCCAGGCCGCCGATTACTTCATCTGGTTCAAGGGAAAAAGGGGGACGGTGAACTGCCGGAACATCATCACCGAGCACGGCAACGGCACTTTTTACAACTTCGGCAACCCGCAGGAGGCTAAAGCCGCCTGGGACGCCGGCGTTACCCAGAAATGCATCGAGCTGGTGCAGGACAACGCCGCCGAGGCGGCGGAGATACTCTGGGACGAACTGCATCCGGGGGAGTGATGGCGGACCAGCCGAAAGACAACAACGCGGAAAAGACCCGGCAGGAGGCGCGGGAGGAAAAGCTGCGCAAGAAGAAGCAGAAGATGAAGCAGCACGGCAAGGGCCTGGGCAAGATGTATAAAGACGCCATTGAGAAGAGGCAAAAAGAGAAGTAAATCCAACTGCCGTTTTTCAGGTTCCCCGTATGTCAAAAACTATACCCTACCCCCCTAACCTATTTGACAAAAATGTAAAAACGTGGTAAAAGAAGTCGAAAATTCAGGTAAGGGGGCATAAAAATGGCAGAAGTTCCTAAAAACATCAAGTTTCTATTATTTGGAATGGGCGCTAAATGGCATGCTACAACCTCGTTTATTCTAGACTTCCTGGCTATGGCTATACTTATAGTTGCCATTGTAGCCAGCGCTACAGACCAGAAACTCGGCCTAGAGACAATCCACTGGTTCATACTGTCACCTACACTCATGATATGGGGTCTATGGGCCTGGTTAACAGCACTGAACGCGGCTAAAGAAGGGTAAATAGCTACCAGCAGACCATAGAATCCAAGAAAAGCTGTTTGAGGTCGGCGGGGGTGAAGGGGCGGGGCGAAAGACTGATAACCCGCTGCTGGGGCAGCGTGCCCTCCACCAGCTTATCCACATCGGCGGCGGTATAGCCCACCGCGCTGAGTCCGTTGGGAATCCTCGTCTTCTGCATAAGGTCGATAATAGCGCCCGCGAGCAGGTCGCCGGCATCTTTGGCAGCGGCGTCCGTAATATCCACGCCCATCAAACGCGCCGCCTCAAGGTGCCTGGCCGGGTTCGCCGGGGCGGTAAAACGAAAGACGGCCGGGGCGCACAGGATGACCGACATCCCGTGGGGGATAATGGGGTGGTCGACGGCGTAGCCGTCAGGCTTGTAGTCGCGCACCATTCCGGACACCGGGTAAGACATGCCGTGGGGCAGATGGACCCCGGCGTTGCCGAAGCCGATACCGGCGAAGGTAGCCGCCATGAGCATCCGGCTGCGCGCTTCGTCATCGGCGGGGTTTTCGATGACCCTGAGCATATTCCCGCTGACAATCTCGATAGCCTTAGCCGCCCAGATATCGCTGATGGGATTGGAGCCCTGGTAGGTCGGCCTCAGTCGGGGGTTCTCCGGCGCGGGACGCTTATCGAAGGGAAGGGCGGTATACGACTCGACGGCGTGGACGAGGACATCGAAGCCGGTACAGGCGGCGACTATGCCCGGGAGGGTGCGCGTGTTCAGGGGGTCGACGATAGCCAGGGTGGGTTTTATCGCCCGGCTGGCGATACCCGTCTTGGCATGCATGGCGACGATATCGAATATGGCGATACCGGTCGTCTCCGAGCCCGTGCCGGACGTGGTGGGGATACATGCCAGCGGCTTGAGGGGACCGGGCACGGGGACCGCCCTGCCGATGGGGGCGTTAACGTACTCCAGGAAATCCGCCGGATAGGTGGAGTAAAGGTCGGCGACCTTGACGGTATCCATGCTGGAACCCCCGCCCACCCCGATAAAGCCGTCGAACCTGCCCTCCGCGGCGAAGTCGATAGCCTCTTTTAGCGAGGCGTCCGTGGGTTCATTGCGGGTGCCGTCGAACAGGACGGCTTCCAGTCCTTCATCCTTGAGAGATTGCAGTACCGTCTCCACTGGAGGCAGAGATACCAGATTGCCATCGGTGACCACCATGACCCGGCGGGCGCCCAGCTCTTTCATGTCAAAGCCGGCCTCCCGCGTGGCGCCGAAGCCGAACTTGATATTTGCCGAGGCGATATTTATTACCGACTCAAAAGGCATGGTTTACCCCTTACGGAACTTAACGCGGACGTTATGAATTATAGTACGAAAGCGGGATGGGTGTAAATGTGGTGGTAAGGGGGGATATGTTTTAACTAAATCCCCCCGGAAATGTAGTCGGAGAGATATTTCAACTCGGCGCGGGTCTCCTCCAGCTTAACACCCAGCAGGTCGCGCATGGAAATCATGCCGATTACCCTCTTGTCCTCGACTATCGGGATGTGCCGAATCCTCGCCTGATTCATCGCGCTGATAGCGTAATCCAGGTCGTCCTCCGCACTGCCGATAACGACCCTCCTGGACATGACGTCCTGCACCTTGAACTTGGAACAGTCGGTGCCGCTGGTAAAACACTTCCTCACGATATCCCTCTCCGTGATAATCCCCACCAGTTCGCCCTTGTCGTTACAGACGGGCAGCGACCCGTAATCGTGCTCGGCAAGTTTCTGGATGGTCGTAGTGATTGTATCCTTGGGCTTAGCGGTGACCAGAACGCGGTGTTTGAAATCCTTCTTGTTCATAAGCTCGCCAAGTTTCATGAACAGCAACCTCCTGTGATATCAGAAAATACCCAGTAATAATGCTATACTTCTCCTACCGTTCCTCTGTTTTCTCCCGCTCCGCCTTTTCCCGGCGTTTTCTCTCCAGTTCCTCCAGGTCTTTTTTAAGCTTGTCCTCGCCGATGGGGCGGATTTTACGGGTTACCCAGGAACCGAAAAAGAAATTCATGCGTATATTCCTGATGTCTTCCCAGACATCGTAGTTCTCCATTTCCTGCATTTCGCTTTTTATGTCGACTTCATCAAGCTCATTTTCGTTAACGTTGATGCCGTGTTTCTCGCGGTACTCCCGCAACTCGGCTTCATCAAAGCTATCTGCGCCGAATACTTTTCTTAAAAACGACCCTAAACCCATAACTGACCTCTCTCCTCGTAACGGTTCTACTCTAAACATATACCCTGACAGCGGGGCTGTCAAATCGGCACTTTTGACAACACCTGTTCGTCCCGATATCATTATTATTTAGTAATGCCTGAAAATCTCTGCAACGAATTCGTTTCCAGCGGCGATACCCTCCGCCTATATCAAGGCAGGACGCTGGTCTTCAGCTCGAAAAAGGAAGGGCTGCTGCCCCTGATGGAATACCTCGGCAGCCGGGAAATCGGGCTTGAGCCGGTCGTCCTTTACGATAAAGTAATGGGAAACGCCGCCGCCCTGCTCGCGGTAAAGGCTAACGTCGGCGAGGCTTACAGCCCGCTGGGGAGCGAACTGGCGATGAAAACCCTCGATAAGTACGGCGTCAAGTACCATCTCGATAAGACCGTACCTTACATCATGCGCGACGACGGCAAAGATATATGTCCCATGGAGCGACTATCCATGGGCAGGGAGCCCGGGGAATTTTACAAGATAATGAAAACCAGGATTGAAGGGAAAGCTACGGGCTAAGCAGTAAATGACACGATAGTGGTTTACCCGCCGAAGCCTTGGCGCAGGCGGGTGAGGGTGGGAATAGATAACACCCGAGGGACAGGGGGAGGACGGATTTTTCGATTGAACTGAAAGGAAATTCATATGGAAAAGATAAGATTGGGTAAAACGGATATGATGGTAACCCGGCTGGGATTCGGAGGGATACCTATCCAGAGACTGAACGAAGAAGATGCCGTGAAAGTGGTCAGCCGGTGTCTCGACCTGGGCATCAACTTCTTCGATACCGCCAACGGCTACACCACCAGCGAGGAGCGCATCGGTAAAGCGGTAAAGGGGCGGAGGCATGACGTCTTTATCGCCACCAAGACTTTCCCCGGCACCCCTGAAGACATTCAGAAAAACCTGGACCTGAGCCTGAAGCGACTGGATACGGACTACATAGACCTGTATCAGTTCCACGGCGTTAACGACCAGGCAACGCTCGATAGAATTCTCGACCCCGAAAACGGCCTCTACAAAATCTTCGAGAAAGCTAAAAAAGCCGGGAAAATCAGGCATATCGGCATTACCTCGCACAAGATGGACACCGCTAAAGTCCAGGTAAAGACGGGTCGTTTTGAGACGATTATGTTCCCCTTCAACTTTGTTACCAGCGAACCCGCCGACGAGCTCCTGCCCCTGTGCCGGGAACACGACGTGGGATTCATTGTCATGAAGCCGATGGCAGGAGGGATGCTGTCCAACGCTACCATCGCTTTCAAGTACCTCTTGCAGTTCCCCGATGTAGTTATCATCCCCGGCATTGAGAAAGTCGGTGAAATAGAGGAAATCGCGGGAATCTACGCCGGTTCGCACCGGATGACCTCCGCCGAACAGAAGCAGATGCAGCAGCTTAAAGAAGAACTGGGCACGCGGTTCTGCCGTCGCTGCGACTATTGCCAGCCCTGCCCGCAGGAGATACCCATCTCCATGGTGCTGAGCTTCCCTTCGTTCGTTAAACGCCTGCCGCCGGACTGGTATCTCAAGAGTACGTTTATCCCCGGCGCCATGGCTAAAGCCGCCGAGTGCACTGAGTGCGGCGAATGCGAAGCCAAATGTCCCTACCAGCTTCCCATCCGAGAAATGCTTGCCGAGGCATATACCCTCTTCGAGGAAACAAAAGCCAAGTATCAGAGCTAGTCCTTTTAAAGTAAAGCAAGACAAACCTGCGTCGTAAAGTATATAATTCAGGAAAAACCGTCAGCGAAGGAGGCAGCCTCATGGCAGCAAGCGAAAGAGCCATACTGGAGAAATACTTCAGGAATAGCGTGGTCACCAGCGAAACGCCCCACCCCGAGGTCAGCGCGCCCCGACTGGGACTGCACAGCGACAAAGAGTACGGTAACCGGGACTTCTCGATGAGCTGGTGGGCGATTACCGAGCCTTTTGAAATGGTCACCGAAAATCATTCCCATGACTTCGACCAGTTCCTGATTTTCGTGGGGGGAGACCTGACCAATATGCCCGACCTGGGCGGAGAGGTGGAGCTAACGCTGAGCCGGGACGGGAAACATCTGGAAAAGTTCGTCATTACCACTGCCACCACGGTGTTCGTGCCGGCGGGTCTTTACCACTGCCCGCTTAATTTCAAAAAGATCAACGACCCGAAGAAGCCGATACTTTTCCATGACCTGTTCTTCTCACCGGAGTACAAGAGAAAATAGCAAAAAGCCAGGAAAAGACGACGCTGTTAACTTGCGGCAGTAGCCAAAAAAGCGATAAGAAGTCCGAGGATAATACCGGTTATGGTCCCCGACCGGGGATTTGACGTGGCGCGTCAGGTGGGCGTTTTACAATCCTGCTGACGGCGGCGGTTGTACCTTCCCAGCAGCCAGCCCAGCGCTCCTCCCGCCGCACCGCCGATTATAATATATACTGCCGTCATCAATGCCCTCTATCTTTAAGTATATAACTTTTATGGATATGTGGAAAACCCTGTTATATCCAGCCCTTCGCCTGTGACCCCACCCCATCGGGTGATATCTTTTCCCACCCTGCCGCCCGGTACCATTACCGGCTTAACCCGAAAATATATACCCTTATCTTTACACTCCCTTTTAGTCGTGTTATAATAAAACGTTAATAACTGAATAAAGAGTCCCTAGACAGCGGGTGTCCTTATCGGGAAGGACTTAATGAAGTGCCTGCCGAGGATGAAAATACAGCGGATAATTTACGTTTTAATTTCCTCGTGCTTCAGGCGCGGGGATTTTTTATTAAACG
>Ga0209427_10000637_pt1 | contig 37969 bp, 32 predicted proteins | sample DeeMarSWOR136_30_FD_187465 | JGI IMG/M metagenome (GOLD analysis project Ga0209427, IMG submission 187465) | Marine sediment microbial communities from White Oak River estuary, North Carolina - WOR-1-36_30 (SPAdes) (version 2) | ecosystem: Environmental > Aquatic > Marine > Intertidal zone >...
CAGAACTTATCCAACTAGCTCAGTCCCTAAGGACCAAGCGATGCGGATCAAGAGGTTAATAAGAGGAATAACCCACCTTCCGTCGTAGAACGCATCTTCTATCAGGCACAAAATCATCGTCGCTTCTCTTTTCTCCCCCCACTTCTTCCTCAACTCCTACAACGTCATAACCGCGCATAAGAAGGAGATCAACGCCTAACTGAAAATCGTGAACAAATGCTTTATTGACTTCTAGGAAATCGTGACGAGACGCGAAATTCTGGACGCTTCCGACATCCCCTCCCTCCTCGCGCGGGCTCCGATGCAATCAACGACCCATAGGCTTACTCCATCGTTCCCTTCCCAATACAAGTTCCCGCGAGAACCTACGTTCATCATACCGCCATAGGGCAGCTTACGGATCGATCTCTTGTAACCACGCGAGTTAAAAAAACGTGTTTCAGGGGCTTACTGAGCCACAGCGGGCACCCGAATCGTTCCTCTGTGTTCCTCTCATGCCCCCTTCACGATGTAGCGGGAGTGTGTATGCTAATCTTTTATCCACCAAGGAATCCGGTCCAAAAAGAATTTAATGGAAGACGGCCTCAATATAAGGCAATAATAGCTCTCTCTCGCGAAAGGAGTAAAGGGACTCAACAGAGTGTCAAAGGATGCTGTACACGGTCAGGGGACTCAGGGGGGATGCGCGAGGCGTCTTCATTCGGGTCAGGGTCGTCTCGAAGGGTGAAGTGCGAACGGTTACGACCAAGGACGGGGCGGAGCATCGGGTGGTCGATGTGTATGTTGGCGATCGGACGGGCGGGATCACCCTCTCCTTGTGGGATGAACAAACGGAGCAGGTCGTGGACGGCGATTTGATCGACATCGAAAACGGGTATGTGAATCGGTTTCGGGGACGGCTTCGCCTGAATGTGGGAAAATACGGTCGTTTTGAGCAGGTGGAAGAGGAGGACTTCCCGTCACGAGACGAGCTTCTGACGCGACGACGCTGGAAGAGGAACCGATAACGCTGAGGGAACGCCCATGGCCTCGATCATCTGTATGGTGGGAAACGATTTTCAACGAATCATCGATGGCGTCAATTACTGGCGGATGGGAGAACCCCTTCAGCGGATCTACATTCTCTTCGACGAAAAGCAGGACAAGTATGGCTTTGCCTCGCAAAAGAACGCGGAGGAGCTGACCGACGCGCTGACGTTTGCGCGGTCGAAGCCCGTTATCCTGGGCTACAATCCGCAGAGCTTTGAAAATGTCTTCTGTACCCTCTATAAGCTGCTGAAGACGGAAGTGGAGCGGTATCGGCGACGCGTGTTCATTGACACCACGTCAACGACCAAGGAAGCCTATGGGGCCACGGTCACCATCTCCCTCATGTTCAAAAACGTCAGGATCTACATCGTCCCCCCACAGGAACGGGGCTGGTATATTCCCTCCCCCGACGACGAGGTCTTCAAGAACTGGTTTAGAAAGACTCGCAACGTGAAAGGACTGGCGCCTCAAGAGATCTATTTACCGGGGCAGCGCCTCAAACATCCGAACGCGGAAGAGAAGCTGGTGCTGCTGGAACTGAATGCGCACGGCGGCCAGTCACCCACCATCACGTCGTTGATCACCTGGTGTCAGCATGACCCCCAGGACCCTGTGACCAAGAACCGATACAGCCGCATTGTGAAACGCCTTGAAGCCAAGGGCTTCGTCGAGAAGAGGACGTCCAGTCGGGGGAAGAGCGTCTCCCTCACACACTTCGGGCAAATCTTTGCCGAAGCCATGAAGTAGCCGAGGCAACACTCCCGCCTTCCGCGGACGCCGTCTACGAGGCCATGACCGTACCTATTAGCAGGGCGCTCAGCGCCCAGCAGTAGGGCGCGAACAGGCTGACCCCGTTTCTCTTATGCACGATCTTGGTTAACGCCTTGAGGGATACGTATCCCACAATGGCGGAGACCCCGACGCCGACCAAGAGGGATACGATATCCACCTGATAGGTCTGAATATCCCTCAGGTCGAGCATGGTAGCCACTAGAATGGTGGGAATAGAGAGGAGAAAGGAGTATTTGACGGCCGTGTCCCTGTCGACGCCCAGAATCAGGCCCGTACTGATCGTCACGCCACTCCTCGATACGCCGGGAAGGATAGCTATGCCTTGAGCTAGCCCGATGAGGAGGGCGTGGTGCGGGGCAAGGTCCGCGGTGCCTCTCCGCGTTTTTGAGAGGAAGAGAAACAGGCCCGTGCCGGCGAAGCCCGCTCCGATGACGAGGAGACTGGTGAAGGCGGCCGTAATGACGTTGTGAAGTAGGAGGGCTATGAGGGCGGTGGAGAGCCCTCCGAGGAGGATGTTGACGACGAATACGCCTTCGCGGCTCTTGAAGTCTCCTCGGGCGAGAGCCTTCACGAGTTGCGTGACCTCTGTTCTCAATAAGTATGTGACAGAAATCAGCGTACCGACATGTAAGCAGAGGTCAAAAATGACGGGAACCTCAAGGTGTAAGAGTTGCTGGGTCACTGCAAGGTGACCTGAACTGGAGACGGGAAGCCACTCGGTGAGCCCTTGAATGACGCCGAGAAGGATGGCTTCGGTGAGGGTGACCATCGTGAACGGACCTGGTTGACGGTTACTAGGTGGACTTTCCGTGACTTACCCCTTACCGTGCATACTTATAATTATTGTTGACCGGGTCCTACGGCTGCGTCTTCGCAGAGCCTTGAACCCACCTCTTGGCCTCCATCGCACTTTTCCCAGGTTTTCCTCCGCTCCGTTATACTCGACGTCATGCAGGGCGTTCCACTTGCAGTCTCTAAGGGAAAGTAAAGGTTAATAAATTGCCTTATGACATGCAAATAGCGCACCAACCCAAAAAGATGAATACACGATGCCACGTTTCAAGACCACGTCCGAGATATTGGACATCTCGAAAAATTTGGACTTCGTTCGTTGCGCGGGCATAATCGCCCACGTCGACCACGGAAAAACCACCTTAACCGATTCTCTGCTATCGGCTGCCGGCCTCCTCTCCCCCTCCATGGCGGGGACCGCCTTGGCCTTGGACTACTTGGAAGAGGAGCAGAAGCGGCAGATGACGATTAAGGCCGCCAACATCAGCCTCTTCTATGAGCGAAAGGACGGCAACTATCTGATCAACCTCATCGACACGCCGGGACACGTCGATTTCTCGGGGCGTGTCACGCGGTCCCTGCGAGCGATTGACGGGGCCGTCGTCGTCGTTGACGCCGTCGAGGAAGTGATGGTGCAGACCGAAACCGTGACGCGCCAAGCCCTGGAGGAGCGAGTTAGACCCGTCCTCTTCGTCAACAAGATCGACCGCTTGATCAAGGAGCTGAAGCTTCCGCCTCAGAAGATTCAGGACAAGCTGGCGCGAATTATTCAGGACTTCAACCGCTTGATCGAGATGTACTGTGAACCCCAATTTAAGGATCAGTGGAAGATCAGTCCGTTGGGGGGAACTATGGCCTTTGGCTCCGCGAAGGACCGATGGGGATTAACCCTCAGCATTGCCCAAGAACGGGACATCAACTTCAACTACATCATTGACGCCTACAACCATGATCAGGTCGATGAACTCGTCCGATCCGCGCCCTTACATTCCGCGGTGTTGGACATGATCACCAACCACATGCCCGCCCCCCACGTCGCCCAGCGGTACCGGGTGCCCAAGGTGTGGAAGGGCGACCTGAAGAGCGAGGTGGGGCAGGCTATGATCGCCTGTGACGAAGACGGTCCCATCGTGATGAGTGTCATCAACGTCAACGTGGATCCCCAGGCCGGCGTTGTGGCCACCGGCCGCCTGTTCTCCGGAACCATCGAAGAGGGACGCCAAGTCTACCTCATCAATGCCAAGAATCAGGCTCGGACCCAGCAAGTCTGCATCTACATGGGGCCCTACCGGGAGATCATTGGCTCTCTCTCAGCAGGAAACATCCCGGCCCTCCTCGGAATCTCCCAAGCCCGGGCCGGCGAAACCATTGCTTCCCGTGAAACCACGGCGCCCTTTGAGGCCTTGACCTACGTCACCGAGCCCGTGGTCACCATCGCCATCGAACCCAAGTACAGTCGGGATCTACCGAAGTTGATTAACATCTTGCGGAAGCTGTCCATCGAGGACCCCAATCTCGTGACGAAGATCAACGAGGAAACCGGGGAGTACCTCATCTCAGGAATGGGACAGCTCCATCTGGAGATTGCGGAGACCTGGATCGATAAGACCGGGTTGGAAACGATCACCTCCCAACCCATCGTCATGTACCGTGAAAGCATCCGAAGCTCCACCGACCCCCTTGAAAGCCGTTCACCCAACCGGCATAACAAGCTCCTCATGTCCGTGGAGCCCCTGAGCCCCGACGTCGTTGCCATGATCTTGAAGGGCGAGATCCGCGATGGCATGGATGGGTCTGAGCGGGCCAGGCTCTTGAGGAGCCAAGGCTGGTCCTCCAACGAGGCCCGTGGCGTCTGGGTCGTGGACGAGCGGAACAACATCTTCACCGACGTCACCCGCGGTGTGCAGCGTCTGGATCAGATCAAGGGCTCCATCACCATCGGCTTCGTCGACGCCATGGAGGGCGGGCCCTTAGCTGCTGAACCGGTGCGAGGCGTGAAGGTGAAGTTGATCGACGCCTCGGTGCATGAGGACCCCGTCCACTTCGGGCCGGGACAGATCATTCCCGCGACCCGCGCAGGTATCTTTGCGTCCATGCTTTCCGCCGACCCTGTACTCCTTGAGCCCCTGCTCACCATCAATATCAAGCTCCCCATCGAGCTGGTGGGGTCCATCACGGGGATCATCGCCCAGAAGCGGGGGCGGATCGTCTCGATGGAGCAGCGGGAGTACCTGACTTATGCCACGGGGGAGCTCCCTGCCTCAGAGACCTTTGACCTCTCCGAGGTCATCCGCGGAGCAACGGGCGGCCGAGCCTTCTGGGGCACCGAATTCTCCCGGTGGGAACGCGTCCCTTCCAGCCTCTTGAACGACCTTGTCACCGAGATTCGGAAGCGAAAGGGCATGAGCCCCGTCCCACCCAAGGCCCGCGACCTCATCCGGTAAGGTTACCTCCGATTAATCTCCGCCCTTTTTTCGTGGATGGCGCTGACACACCGATCCTTGTCCGTTGCCCGCACAACGATCAGGATGCTGGAGGTGGGGCGCTGAATGTCCCCGTCTAAGATGACTAGATCCGGATAGTGTTCCCAGATGCCTTCGTAGGCGAGGGAAACGACGCCTGAGGCCTGAGCCATGCGGTCCCCCACCAGGGTCACGGCCGCTAACCCGTACTCCACCGCGACGTCGGAGCTGATCCGTTGGAGATCCTGGAGGAGGTTCCTGCGAAGGTAGTGTCCGTCAAAGAATAAAAAGCGAGCCACTCGTACCCCGTTCTTCGTGTAGGGTCGTAGCTCAGTGAATTCGGAGTACTTCCGAACTCCTTCTAGGAAGCCGTATACGAACTCGCTTTTCGATCGTGGAACCTCCAGAATCGCGCAGTTTTCCCGTCCCGTGACTAGTTTTATAGAGGCATCCTCCCTTTCCTCGGGTGCCCGGCTGATACGGGTTTTCTCCCCCGTGAAGATGTTTGTCACGTCGATGACGAGATCAACCTCTCGGGGAATATCTCGGATGGAAATGGGGTTCATGATCTTCATCCCATACTGTCCGGCTAAGCGGGCTTCGTTATAAGAGAGATGCTGGATCTTTTCCAGCTCTTCGGGCCGTATTCCCGTAATCTTGGGGTCCGCACTCATCACGATGTTCTCCTTTTCCAGGTCCACGGATACGTCGTAGCGTGGCTTTAAGAGCAGTCCGAGGTCAATGGCCGTTCTGTCGGAGCCGCCCCGCTCAAAGGTTGTCTCCCGACCATGCACCGACTTCCCAATGAAGCCACCTACAGTAACAACCTTCCCTGCCTCTAATCTTTGCACTAGTGGGGGGATTCGTTCTTCGGACTCATGGAGGAGGAACGTGGCGCCCTCATAGGCCTGGTCTGTTATCAACGGCCACTCGGAAAAGGGCACGTCATACGTGTCAACACCGTGGGATTGGAGTACATAGCTCAAGGCACTTGACATCAGGAGTTCACCTCCATACGCGAGGGCAATTGCTCGGTCCCCCCCTTCAAATGCCTTCCGATGCCTCACCCGCTCCAGGGCCCCGTTGATCTCCCACATACAGATCTCAAGTACCTTCCGAAACTGGTTCTTAAACGGGTCACCGATGTGCCGATCACAGATCTCTTGATAAGGCTTCTCTATCCCCTCCAACGGAGGAGAGACGCCTGCCGCAGCCTTTCTTCCCGCATCAATGATCCGATTCGTCACATCCTTCGGAGCTGAAACCACAACCACGGGCCCCCGGTCATCCTCAGCCTGAATGCTTTTGACTCTCCGGATGATCAACGGAACTCCTTGCCCGTATTCTCCGATAACTCCTCCGCCAAACTTGACGACTGTAACCTTCGGCTTCACGCCGTGATTTCCCTCTTTATCCAGCTTCGCCAACATTAACAAAACGCTCTTCACAAGCAATCCTCTCCAACTTTAAGGTTTCCATTTACCGCACTCAATCCACGGGAAAACAGGATTACTCGTCTCCGCTGTTCGTCGTTTATCGCGCTTCATGACATGGCGAGTTCATCCACGTCACAAACCCATCGAGTTTGTCGTTGCTCAGATCCCGATGAGTTCGAGTGTATCCCGTTTGAGATTCTATCACAATTCGTAAGCGAAACCGCTTCCTTCCATTTTTTCCAGCTGCCTTTAGATTACGCTTTAAGCACGATATCTGCGACTGACTCGGGATTCTTTACGCCATTCATCCCGAAGCAGGGCCGTCATTTATAAGCAAACGGGATTTTCACGTATTCTATGACGCTTAGAGAACGTAATGACGTTCTAAAGCCGTATTCCTTAGTTAGCTGGTTCTGGATTTTTAGAGGAGAACATATAAATCGGTCTGATCAAGGCGTTATTTGGATACACGTCATGAAAGTTCTTTCCCACACCGATAGCAGAACTTGCCTCCCGAAAGATTTTTTCCTCCACAGTGAGGACAGATGATCGTTTTTCCTTTTATCGCTTTTTGGATGTTTTCTCGGACGTGATCAAAGGTTTGCTCCAGTTCTTTGGCAACAGTCGATAAAGTCTTCTCGACTTCTTTATCCCACTTCCAGGGGGAGGGAACGCCTGCTTCTACCCCTTTACTTGTCATCGCACCACATTTGAGGCAGAAATACGCTTCTTCGGGAAGTTCTTCTCCACAGTGAGAACAAAACACTTATATCACCAACATAGACGAACATGAAACGGCTGATTTAAATTTTTCACCTACCTGTGCCTCCCCTGTTCACGTAATGCGTGCTGTGGCAACTTGCCAAACGCGTGTAAAGCGAAGGTTAATGTAATACGAGCTGTTAAGAACCCTAGTAACCCTTAATTCGGGCTTCCTTAGTCAACTATGCGAGGAATACCCAAGCGGCTGTGGTCCAGTCTGGTCTAGGACAGGAGCCCCCCAAGCTCCTAACCCGGGTTCAAATCCCGGCAGCCGCACCAACGGAACCTTACACAACGGACTGTTCTCATAACCCTTAGCTGGAGTCTCGTTTTCAGGACGAAGGACAGGGTCATTCGGAACGGTTGCAGACGTTTAGCATCTTCAATATCGCAGATTTAGGCTCTCTTATGTCCTCCGCGTAAGATAGCTTGTTGAGAAAGCCTTCTGGCTCATTGCGTACACTACCTTATCGGCTTCTCCGTGGGAGAGCGGCAGTATTTATAGAGCGGTCTGCTGATTTTGGGAACTGGGCTTATTGCGGGAACTGGCTTCTTCCGTATGATTAACGTACGCGTGGACTCCGTTACTAAACTCACCATCAACTTGTTTGATACTGAGATAGAACTGGGTTCTAAGATAGCTTCTCTCCTGAAATTACCTACTAATAGACCAGAGAGATAACTATAAATACGCTAATAAGCAACTAGCTCTAGACCACGATTTCTAACCAAGAGTCCGTTGATTGACGGGGGGTACGGTATTAGTACGGTTAATCCATGATGCTTCACATTCCCTGAACCTTGGAAAGAAATCGTAGGACCTTGAGCACCATTGTTTGGGCCTTGGGTAACGAGACGAGGGGGGGTGAGTGGATGACGATAATTCGATGTAAAAAGGCTCCTGCGGTCAATCCATACGTCGTAGTCGCAACGAATATGGTGAAAGATTGTCCGAAATACAAGACCATAGAGCTTGCTAAGTGTCGAGAGTGCGAAAGCTATGTGACTGAACAGAATTGACGAGGGTGCGTGCTAGATCCAGCGCAGCGTCGGCGTCTTTTATGTTCACTTCTCTCCATAGTTGAGTGAGAGATGTAAACCTTGGTTTTAGGCAGAGAAGTTACGCTGCTGTTAGATGTATCACGTATAGAGCAACTGCTCATAACCAGCTAAGCATCGATGAGGATAAACAGCAGTTTTCTGAAACAATGAGGGGGAATCCACAGGCCAGTGCCCGAAGGGTATACCTTTTTTCCAATAACCCACTCACTGAACCCAACATATCCCTTGAAACCGACCCACGATCTGGCTTCACGTTTTCTCTTTTCGCTCAATCGTCCATAGGGTGCCTGTTGGATAATCTTTGAGGATGACGCCCTTTTCCCTGAGCTGCCTCCGAATCGCATCTGCTCTCTTCCAATCTCTGTTCTGCCTCGCAACATCTCGCTCCGAAATGAGTCTCTTCTCCTCCGCCGTCAATTCATTTTCTCTCTCCAATTCGAGGCCGAAGACTCCGCCGAACGCGGTGATTAAGTCGTGAATTCGCTGGAGCACCGCGGTATCTACCTGCTGAGTGGAAACGATGTTCCCAAGTCTTACCAGCCCAAAGAACTCTGACACGGCTTTGACGGTGTTAAAATCGTTGTCCATGGCTTCGAAAAACCGGTGTTTAATGCTTCGTATCCTTTCTTGAATCTCTTCTTCCTCTTTTCCGACTCTGCGCTTATCCCCGGTTCGAATCCCCTGTCGTAGATTGTCTAAGGCCTCGAAGACTCTTTTCAAGCTTCGTGAGGCCTGAGCCAGGGCGTCATCCGAGTAATCGATGGGGCTTCGGTAATGGGCGGAGGCGATGAAGAGGCGGAACGTATTGGTGTCATGCGTTTTTAAGATGTCTCTCACGGTGATAAAGTTCCCGAGAGACTTGGACATCTTGACGCCGCCTATCGTTAGAAACCCGGTATGCAACCAATACCGGACGACAGGGGGTTTACCCGTATATGCTTCGGACTGGGCGATCTCGTTCTCGTGGTGGGGAAAAATCAGGTCTCTCCCGCCTCCGTGCAGGTCAAACTGTTCCCCAAGATACTTCATCGAGATGGCGGAGCACTCAATGTGCCATCCGGGTCTTCCTTCACCAAAGGGGCTTTCCCAGGAGGGCTCACCCGTCTTGGAGCTTTTCCAGAGTGCAAAGTCTGCGGGGTTCCTCTTTCTTTCATCAACCTTGACCCGCGCGCCCGACCATAGGTCATCCAACGATTGATGGGAAAGCTTACCCAAGCTCGGGCTCTTAGACACATCAAAATAGACATCGCCGTTAACTTGGTACGCGTACCCCTTTTCTACAAGAACTCGAATGAGTTGGATGATCTCGGGAATATTATCCGAGACCCGTGGATACGCGTCCACTTGATTTGCGTTGAGGGCCGTCATGTCTTCGAAGAAGAGGCTTTCGAACTTCTTCGCTAAATCTTGGGGCGCCACCTTGGATTCGTGGCCTCTTTTGATGATCTTGTCGTCAATATCCGTGATATTGACAATGTATTTGACCTCGTACCCTCTGTATCGTAAGTATCGTACGATCATGTCGAAGACAAGTAAGGTTCTAGCGTGACCGATGTGCGTAAAATCATAGACGGTGGGGCCACAGACATAAATCCCTACCTCCTTTTCTTTAATTGGTGTAAAGGGGACCAATCTTCTCCGTAAGGTATCATACACTCTGATGGTCATCGTCGTACACCCGTCACTTGGGATTCTGTGGCACTCTTTTTTTCCTCTTGAACACAATCAGAGAAAGCCCTTTTAAATGTTAACAATCCCACGGGTTTAGTTTGACGTGTGGAAAACGGTTCCTTGAATCGTTAGCACCGCACTGTTTCAGCAGTTAAGGCCCTCTGTTACGCGGATTCTTCCGCGCCGTTAATCCCCTCTGTAGGACCTAATTGAGGCCGCCTTCTTTTCGAGCTTTGACGCCGTGGAGCGCCTTGAGGGGCTAGTAGGAGCTTTCAATTCGCGGCGCAAGATAGTACTGGAGTCTTCCGCTTTGGGGTAATTCAAAGTTTAATCTCACAGGCATGTCCGTAGAGAACTCTAGGGCGACGATGTCGGAAACGTTGGAGGCCGCTTTCACCATTTCCGAGAGATAGTTGAGGCCAAACATGGCCTTGGAGGCTTCCTTGACCTCAAACCCCAGAATCTCCTCGCTTTCCTTATCCACATCGATGGTGACGCTTCCAAGATCGCCTGTAGCATGCATCGTAAATTTGTCGTCACTGGCTTCAAATTGGATGTGATCACTGACCGTGGATGCATCGTCTACGGCGTTTCTCATACACGTCGTGGTTATCTTCACCATGGAGTTAAACGAAATTTTAGGGGTGGGTACTTCTTCCATTGAAGCCTCCAACGTTGCCATCCTGAAGACGCGGGTGTACTTGCTCTTCAGGGTCATCTTGAGCCACCCGGTTTTTTCTTCAAGCTCCAGTTGAATGGATTCGTCCCCTCCCACTCTCCTTAAAAGCTTCAGCATCTCACTAATGTTTACACACAACTTGGTAGGTTCATCGCAGATGTATTCGTCAAAGATCGTCTTAGGCCATTCGAAATCGACCATGGCTACGTGGGACGGATCCATGGCCCGCAACTTAATTCCCTCTGCGTCTGCGTCGAAACTTGCCTCGTCGACGAGGGTTGAGATGGCTCCCACCAAGTTCTTCCAAAGCCGTGCGTCGGCCATACTGATACTGAACACCTTTCTTCCACCTACTGCATGATTACGAGTCGGCGTCGTAGCCGCCCTTCACTCCTTACAGGTATGTGGGGCACTATTTAACGATTCAGTCCTAGCCCGTGGGGTTAAGCATTTTCCCTCCACGTATAGTTGCACTTGGTACACCTGAAAAACTGTGTGGGAGATTCATCCGATCCTCGGGTTTGCACCATCCACCAATAGGCCTCAAAATTGCCGCATTTGGGGCATTCAATCTTAATGGTGGGCATGGTCTTTAACTTAGCTTCCTTCTCACCAATGACCGTGATTAGTTCTTGGGTGGAAGCAGCCTTGTCCTCCTTTGGGGTAGCTTCCTTGGCCTCAATCTGTCTTGAATAATTACAGTTAGGGCAGATTAATGCAGTGATAACTTGCTCGCCCGACGTATCTCGCTTGAGAATAAGGCGTGTTCCACATTCTGGACAAAAGTCCATCCTATCTCCCCGCCCAAAATTTATAGACAATTCAACAAGGGTTGATTAAATTTAAATCTTTTTGTTTCACGTCGTCTTCATCAAATTATCGGCTGCCCTGAGGCTACTCTACTCGCTGAAAGAGACGGACGAATCGTTTCATCCAAGCCTTAGTCCTCACATACTTTTCCTGCGTTTCCTAGTCTGATTCTCTCTTCATATCTAACCGACTTATACTGGTCGTGATCAAGTCGGTGAAGGCTTCAACGGGGATATCGGCTTTTTCCTGGAGAATTGAGACGCATTCCTCAAGGGATATCCCTCCTTCAAGCCAAGCATATACGATTAACGCTTCCACAGCGTCTCCTTGTTTGTGACGGTCGCTTCTGCTGGGTAGCAGCTTTCGATACCCCGTTCTCTTCAGGGCTTCTGACAAGATGTCGCTGGAAACTCTGACGTTTGTGGGTGAAGCCTGTTTATTGGAGACTGCAAGGGAAAAGACGAAGTTGACGAAGGCGTCCCCAATCTTTGCGAGACCGTTATCCAACAGGATGTCCTTGAGGGAAGCATGTTTGTGAGCGAAATCAATCTTCATTATTGTTTGTCGACCGCTCTTCCCCTGCTAACGCCTTCTGGAAGGTCTTTTGTAACTCATCAAGGGTTCTATCGAGGGATCTCGTAGCATCTCTTAAGGCGTTCTCGGGTCTTTTCCTCTTGGTGCGCAGATATACCACGGGGTTTCCTACGAGGGGATGCTGGATGTTGTACCCAGCAAAGTCTATGGCGTCATCATGTAAAAGGAAGTACTGGAGGGCATTACAAAAGCTGTGGCCTTCTCCTCCCAGCTCCAGCCTTAATTCCTGGTTATCCCTCTTCAGAGCCTTTATCTTCATTGTCATCCCCCAGCGAACTTACGTCAACTCTCCGTAATCAGCCGCAATAACGCTTCGTTCCCCTTTATGGCATGAGGGGCAATTCAGCCTCCTGTTTTTGAGGACCAGTTGACTGCCACAATGGGAGCAAGCGGACAGCAAAACGCCGAGGTTATTTCCTTGCGTTGTGAGATGGTATTCGTTGTTCAGGGTGCTGATGACTCTGGCACGAATGAGGTCGCCGAACTTAAACACGTCTGAGAGCGATTTGACATAGGATCTGCTTACATTCGAAATGTGCATGACTCCTACGAATTCGTTCGACATAACCGTGTCGTTGATCTGAAATAGTTTAATTGCCATTGTTTTGTCTTGGACACTTGTAGCTTGACCTATAACGACGTCGCCGGGTCTTGGGGTGAGGGGCGTCCTTGCCGTAGACTGGACGTGAGCCTCTTTCTGTACCTTATCCAGTCGTAAATAACCCGATGTGGAAGAGTATATGTTTCCCTCTTCTACGTATGTTCCTCGCCCCGGCAGAAACTCTTCAATCACTCCCAGTCTTTCCCCGGGAAAGACGAATTTAGCTCCTTCCTCGCGGATTTTTTCATTCAAGTAGTTCATCCCTGAAACGTTAACCAACCTCTCGTCAGAAGCCTAGATTTTGGTGTAGATTAGTGTGGGCTTCCTTATAAACTTCCCATAAGTCGCCACGACGTCAGGTACGAGAGTGATTCTGTTCTGCCCTCTGTATTCTGTAAAGATCCGCGTTCACAAGATAGTTCTTCTTCTGATGAAAGGGGTAGGTTTTCGGTAACCGCATCGTCACTTCGAAGACTCTGTCCACCTTTCCTCCGAGGGAAGAGACTTTGTCGGTGAGGAAGCGCCTGCTCCCCGGGCTCCTTTTGTGCAGTGAATACGTGATGGTTGAAATGTCCAATGCCTTTGCCAGGAAGTTGACGTCAGCTCCGCGGCTCCAGCTCCCAAAGGGAGGGTTCATTAAAGCCGTGTCAAAGGAATGATGGATTGCCGCGATGTCCCCCGCAATATAGTTCACGTCGACGCCGATTTGTGACGCGTTCTCCTTTGCGACCTGAATGCTGTCTCTATCAATATCCACGCCCACCGTGAACTTGGCGCCGATTAAGGCCGCGCCTATGGCCAACACTCCGGTGCCGCATCCTAAATCGATGATTGTTTTACCGACCACGTCATCGTATACGTATCCTGCCATCGTGAGGACGTAGGAAGCGCTTTTCGAGTCTAAGACATACGTCTCGAGCTTCAGCTTTGGCCTTGGATGAGGAGCCAGACTGGATAAGATCATCTCCATCTGCTTCTGTTTAACCAGCCCTCTCCTCGAGGTCAATTCATCGATTCGGCTTATTCCGCGGCCTCTCCAACGGGTTCAATATCAATCTTGTACTTGACTGGCAGTTTTTTCGAAGATCGCTTCAGGGCCTGTTTCGCCGCGTCAACGCCGTTCTTGTTGACGTAGATTGAGACGATTTTTTGTCCTCTCTTAACCACCGCGGACACCGACGTCGGCCGTCCAAAGGCGTGACCCATGCCTTGACTGAGCCGGTCCGCTCCCGCGAAGCTCATGAACTTATGTTCCCGAACGATCTGATGGGGGTACGGGATGACTTTTAACAAATAGACGCCTTCGCCTAACATCCGCGTCAAAGCCTTGTTGGTGGTGATCCTGACGGCTTCTAGGGCGTTTGAGCTGATCTGAGCGTCTTTGGACGCGATGAGTGAGACAGCGAATTCGTACTCGGCGGTAGAGTCGCCTAAGGTGAATCTGCTAATTCTTGACTGAGGCACTCGATGGATGTATTGACGCCGGGTATAGGCCACATCCTTTCCCATTGCTTGTCTTCCCCTTCACGATCTTGCTCTCACAAGGTTTCTGCATACTCATGGAGCAGACTTATTTAAGGCTTCATGCACTATTTTACTTTGCCCTCAAACTTCCGTAACCTAACTCCAGCGCTGTTCAACAGCTTCACCGCCAAGTCGTCGGCGTAAGGATGCGCATAGATCACTTCCGTAATCCGGGCGTTAATTATGAGCTTCGAACATAATACACACGGCTGATGGGTGGAGTACATGATCGAATTGACCGTGCTGATCCCGTGTAACGCGGCCTGAATTATGGCGTTGGCTTCGGCGTGGGCACCTCGACATAACTCATGGCGTTGCCCGGAGGGAATCTTCATTTGTTCCCGTAAACAACCCACCTCACTGCAGTGGGGGAGCCCTCGAGGTGCACCGTTATAGCCCGTGCTGAGAATGTGTTTATCTCTCACGAGGACCGCCCCATTTTTGTGTCGGAGACAGGTGGATCGTTTTGAAACGACGTGAGCTATTTCCATGAAGTACGCGTCTATGGAGGGTCTTTCACCGGAGATTTCTATCACCTACTGGCGATTCCTTTCTTGAACGACGATCGAACGTCACTCTTATTCAGGCTTCTTGGTCACTGGGCTATGAACGCGGCTTCTATAATGGCCGCTGATCCGAGGAGGAATAAGCAGAGTGCAAGGGAAAGTAAAAAATATTTTGCTTCTTTTCGAAAGCTTCGTGTGAAGCCTCCGACGAGAAGCATAATGCTCTGGGCTGAGGCCAGACTGTACGCCGCGATCTCCAGCCACGCCCATGGAAATAGAAACATGGTCAGGAAGATCTCGATGGAGGTTATAGAACCCGAGTATTGAGCTAGAGCGGCGGCCATAATGCCCGTGTTGTAGCTCACAAAGGCCAGGATACCTGGCCCTACCAACGGGATGAAGAGAAGCAGGCAGATGAAGACGTTTCTTGAAGCGATATCTATGGCTGTTGGATGGGGGCCGATGACCTCTCCGAAGTCTTCTACTAGGCGGGTTGCTTCCTCTGGCGAGAGCTGTGCTTGGCTCCCCAGGAACAGGCAGGCCGTAAATATTAGGAGGCTGATAACGAATACCCTGATTCTTAGGCGGAAAGATGGCATCCCAAGGATTTTCCCGAGGCCGCTGCCCTTGGGCGCGGTTGAAGGAGGCGGGGGCTTCCTTTCTTGGCTGATGCCGCAGTATGGGCAAAATTTAGCGTCAGACGTAATTTTACTCCCACAAAATCGACAAAAGGTCACCGCATCATCGTCTTGTTCCCCTTGTTTCGTCTCTTCAATACTCGATGCTTCCTTCTTTGGAGGTAAGCTTCGTCGTAATACCGGAGGCGGATCGGTAACCATAGATTGAAAAGGTACTCTTTCCCGTTATTTAACTATTCCCAAATCCCGTTCCTCCCAAGCTAGCTAGCTAACTGGGTGACGAAAGCAATGCTAATAAATCATTAACGCATCATAGCTGAGAAGACGGCTTATGGACAAGATTCGAACAGCCATCGTTGGAGCAACCGGCGTCGTCGGGCAGCAATTTGTGGTTGCCCTTACCGACCATCCTTGGTTTGAGATCTCGTGTTTAGCCGCTTCTACGCGGTCAAAAGATAAGGCTTACTCCGACGCCCTTCGAGACGCGGAAACGGGAAGTCTTCGATGGTTCTGTGACGAGCCGCCGCCAACAGATGTTTTAGACATGGTGGTTCAGGACGTGGCCACCCTTAATTTTTCCGGTATTGACCTCGTCTTCTCGGCCGTCGGATCCAACGCCGCTCGGCCTCTGGAGGGCCAGATCGCTGAGAAGAAGCCCGTGGTAAGCACCGCCAGAGCCTATCGGTACGAGGGGGATGTGCCCATCCTTGTTCCCGGCGTAAACCTGGCGCACGCTCAACTGATTTCTGTTCAGCGAAGGGAGCGGGGGTGGCAGGGGTTTGTGGTGACTCAGCCGAACTGCACAACAGTAGGCCTCGTATACAGTTTGAAGCCCCTCCTCGACCGCTTTGGCTTAGAACGGGTTCTGATGACCTCGCTCCAAGCTGTTTCAGGAGCGGGACGATCGCCTGGTGTGAGTGCCTTGGACATAATCGAGAACGTGGTTCCCTACATTCCCGGAGAGGAAGAAGCCGTGGAAAGAGAGACGCGCAAGATCCTTGGGCACTATCGCGGTCAGACGATTACTCCAGCCGATTTGCGCGTCAGCTGCACCTGCACCCGCGTGAATGTCCGGGATGGCCACACCGTATCCGTCTTCGTCTCCACAACCCGGCCCTGTACCGTTGCGGACGTGGCAGCAGCCATGAGAGCCTACCACGGGGGATTGGATGATTTGGGTCTTCCCTCAGCACCAACGCATCTTCTTATCGTACATGATGACCCCTATAGGCCTCAGCCAAGGCTGGACCGGAATACAGAAGGGGGGATGACTACCGTGGTGGGGCGGATTCGGGAGGACCTAGCCCTCGATAATGGGGTGAAATACGTTCTTCTCTCCCATAACACCAAGATGGGGGCAGCTAAGGGCGCGGTGCTCGTCGCGGAATACTTGGTTAAAGAAGCCTATGTTTGATCATGGCTTTCCCCCATTCCCGTCTTTTTCAGCGCGTTCTCGCCTCATCACCCCTTCCTTCAGTACCCGTCCATTCTCCCTGGGCGCTTCATGGAGCTTGATCTGCGAGTCTGCAGGACTCTAGAGCATGACTTCTCTCTGCTTGAGCATCGGATACCCTTTCAATTGCACGTCTTCAACCTTTTCCCCCACGACTTCTATTTTCGGCTGGTCTAGCGTACCGCATCCTTTTTCAGCTGCGAGGTAGATGTGCAGGATCTTTGCCGGATTCAGCCCCATGACTCGTGAGGCCACCGCGTCGACGGCCACCCTATCGTAGCTGGCTAACAAGAGCTTTGTCTTAAATACGGGGAGTCTTCCCCGCGTTTTACGTCTTTCCTTCGCGTTCATCAAGCTGCCGTAGTGAATCGCAGTCATGCCATCGATGATTCCGAGCTCGTAGGGTAACGCTGAATTGACGTCGGCTATGGTCTGGGCTATCCCGACGCCTTGGCCGTACCGCTCTTCACGGTCATAGTGTTGATGAATGGGGAAGCTGTCTCCTTGCCCTCGAATTCTATTGCCCGTTCTATTGATGCCGTATCGTATGGCGGAGGGAACGCCGATGGCCCAGTTCTTCAGGCAAAGGGACACACAGGTCGCACCATGAATCTTCAACGTCGTGAGATTAATCCGGAAATCGGCGTCAACGTACTCCTTAGCTAACCACAGATCCTTCAGCATCTTTCCCTCTCGGATAGGGATAACGGTCGGCTCAGCCCAATTGGTGTCCACAACCTTTACCCCATACTTCTTTCCCAACTCGTAGAAGCCGAGGGACTTGTATGCGAGATCGGTATCCCATCCACAAGCCCCCTCACAAAGGGTAATATCATCGATACCCAGATCCATCAACCGCGTGATCAGAGCCTCTACGTGCGCTCTCCGCGTAATGTCCCCGTCTTCAGCAACTGTTGTTGTATAGACTTGTCCCTTATTGCCATGCCACTTGTAAGGAACCGGGGTCTTCGGATTGGGGTCGGAAAGCGGAAGATCAAGGTATGGGGGCATTCGGACAAGATTCACTTTCACGACAACCTGTTTGACCGCTCTGAGCCGCGATTGCACGTCAAGAATGGAAAAGAGCGCCCGCGTTCCGTGTGTATAATCCTTTGACTTCAGCACCGCTACGCGGGAAGTACCTGCCACCACCTATTCCCTCGTATACAAATTGCTGTGAAATCTTTTATTCTTTTTTCTACCCCGATTGGTCTATGGTGAAGGCGCCGAAGAAACAGAGGGAGACTGCGTCGAAGCGTATCCATGAAGCCTTCGTGATGTGTATCGTATCCGTGCGTTATTGGTAGGTGTAGACTTTATAAAGGGAATGTTTTATGGGGGTGTTGGCGAGACGAAGCTTGTTTTACGCTTATTACGAGAAAAATATTTTTCGTACTCGCCTGTGGGTGGTGGGATTGACGGAGGGAAAAGGTGGGGGGATATGAGTCGCAGTGCATCTTTCCACTCGTTTCGCTGATGATATGCTACACCAGCGATTCTCATCTGAGAGTGCAATTGATGGACTACGAGATGTGCTGAGGCTAGGTAATTCTTTAAAGTTTAATAGGGGCCTTATTCGAGAAATTACAAAGAATTATCTTCTATCCATTGTTAGCAGAAAAGACGTGTGTGAAAAACGGTCAAAGAGGGAGATAATGTGGAGTATGGTAAGGTAACTTGTGATATTATAGAGGCGTTGGAGGCCATCGTTGGAGCTGACGATGTGCTCACGGACAAGGAGAAGCTGGAAGTGTACTCCCATGATGAGAGCACCATTCCGCCCCATCTTCCCGACGTGGTGGTCAAACCCGAGAGCACTCACGAAGTCGCCATGGCGCTGAAGCTCGCCAATGAGAAGCGGATTCCCGTCGTTGCGCGGAGCTGTGGAACATGTGTTACAGGTGGAACCGTGCCCATCCACGGCGGGATCGTCATATCCTTCGAGAAGATGAATCGCATCCTCGAGATCGACGAGGAGAACCTCCTTGTGACGGTTGAGCCTGGCGTCGTGATCATGGATCTCCACGCCGAGATGGAAAAGCGGGGCTATCTGTATCCGCCCGATCCCGCCCAGAAAGGGTCGTGCTTGGGGGGAAACATCAATACCAATGCGGGGGGGATGACGGGGGTCAAGTACGGGGTCACCCGCGATTTTGTGGAAGCCTTAGAGGTGGTTCTTTCCACCGGAGAGGTGATCCATCTGGGCAGGAAGACCGTGAAGAATTCAACGGGGTACTCCCTCAAGGACCTCATCATTGGCTCCGAGGGAACCCTGGGCATGACGACCAAGATGATCCTGAGACTGGTGCCACTCCCTAAGATACTGACAACTCTCTACGTGCCCTTCAACAACTTTCAAGACGCGGCGAAAACGGTCGCCGAAATCATCCGGAACAAAATTGTTCCACTCGCCCTCGAGTTCGCGGATCAACCCTCCATCCTTGTGGCAGAACGCTTCCTTGGCCGGCCCATGCCCCACAATAGCGCCCCCGCCTACCTCATTATCCGGTTAGATGGGAACCTGCGGGAGGAGGTGGACGCCGCCTACGAAGCGGTGGGCGAGATCTGCTTGGAGCACGGTGCCATCGACGTCTTGGTCGCGGATACGTCGGAGAGCCAAGAAAAGGTCTGGGAGGGACGAAGCTGCATCATCGACGCGGCCAAGGCTGAAGGCGTCGTTGAATTGCTGGACGCTGTGGTCCCCCGGAACCGGCTGCCTGACTTCTTGGAGGGCCTGAACGCGTTAGCTCGTCGAATTGGGATCCATGTGCAGAATTTTGGCCACGCGGGCGACGGCAACGTGCACACAAACATCTTGAAGGAAGACATGAGTGACGAGGAATGGAACGCGAAGGTCCAGAACTTCTGCGCGGACGCCTACCGCCTCAGCCTCTCCCTCGGCGGAAACATCTCGGCTGAACATGGCATCGGCTTGGTGAGAAAGCAGTTCCTCCCCCTTGCCCTAGGCGCTAACGAGCGGGATAGCGCGATCCAGATCGACTTGATGCGGAAGATCAAGACGATCTTTGACCCCAACAACATCCTCAACCCCGACAAAATCTTCACCCTCTAACCACCAACCAGAGACCACACGCCCATTGATCCTTCTCCACCGCCTTGGTTATCGCGGATCATCCATGGATACTGCCCCCTAACCCGCTGTCAACTGTTCCTCGTTCCTCAAGGAAGACCCTACGCCATCAACCGAAGTATGCTCCCGTTGGGATGTGAACTCAACTTTACCCATAAACCAATTTACCTCCCTCCTAAAGCTAGCCACCTCCTCTCGGTATCCCAAAATAGGACGACGACTTTCTCTGTTCCTCCACGATAACGTTTTCTAACTGGTTCCAGATCGCGCGCCCTGAGGCCTCTGGCGTTTTCTCTGGGTACGCTTCTTTTTACACGTAAATTGGGTGCTTCGGGTTCGTGGTGAAAACGGTCTTAGTTCTTCAACGGGTAGCGGCGAGAATATACCACCCACATGCATCTTTAAATAGTCACCTTCCCGTTCGATACTTCATGAAGGCAAGGCCTCTCAGTATTGAGAACAGATGGGATATTTTGTATCGTGACTATCCCGAAATTTATGATGAATTTGCACACGTACCCCATAGGCCAAAAATGATCGATATTCTCCATGAACGATTCAACCTACATGATAAAATAATAGTCGATGTTGGGTCGGGTTCAGGGCGATCCTCGATCGAGTTAGCACGGTACGCTGAAAAGGTCATCGGGGTAGAGCCAGAAACGGCAATGAGGGACATGGCCCAGAAGAACACTGTGGAACAAGGGTTGGATAACATTGTATATGTTGATGGTAGAGCTGAGGCGATACCTTTGGAGGACTCCGCCGTTGACTTAGTTATAGCGTTAACCGCAACCATGTATCCTCCAGAGGAGGTTATCCCCGTTTTTATCAAAGAAGCGAGACGCGTTATCAAACCTGTGGGCACAATAGTATCCGTTGACGTCGCACCAGGGTGGTATGGGGGAGAGCTAGCACATGTGATTGATGATCCGGATGCGGATATTGAGTTAAAGGCGAAGCACCGCTTGTTTGTTGAAGAAGCCGGGTTTTCATACGTGGATGTCATTCAAACAGCGTACTATGGGAGTTTAGAGAAAATCCTGAGCACATATGGGTTTATCTTCGGAGAAAAAGTGAGTGACTACCTTAAGCAGAAGCGGATTACTTCCATCCGCTGGAACTTTAGAATATACTATGAACAACACTAGCTTTTTTCACGCGAAGTAGACGGTCATTATCCTCAGTTACGCCTTCTCTCCCACGGTTTTTCTATGACTTCCACCCCGTACTGTGTCCAAGTCAACCCGAGCAAGAATAGCTAGCTAAATAACAATTTCCTTTCCTTTGCTAAATTCGTCAAAACACTTTTGTAAACGTGTATCTGTCTCCCTGTCTACAAGAACTTACTTTCTCGCCGTAAGAAAATCTTTCACGTATTGCGAATTATTACACTAAACAGCAGCCTTTCTATTTTCAAGGCGGGGTAACCTCTCTCTGTACGGATATTAACGCTTCCTGTAGACCTAGATTTTGACCGCAGATTTTTCGAGGGGCGGGAAGCTGAGTGTTGCGAGCTAAAATGGTGCTCCGGCCGGGATTCGGACCCGGGTCGCCGGCTTTCTTCGTTGAAGCCCGAAAGGCCGGCTTCAGCAGCATATCTTCGCTTATACTGTCGGCCTATTGCTAGAAGCTGACCGGACTATACTACCGGAGCATTTGATCACATGGGGAAAAAGCCTACGCATACAAAAGTCTTTCGCATCCGTGTGGACGAAACCTCTCCGTCAGTTCCCGCGTGATGTTTCCTGTTGGTTTTATGAACAAAATCGAGGCTTCCCCAGCCTCCCGTTTAACCACGGTTCTGAGGTTATTCGTCTCGTGCGTCTGAGTGCTTGTGGGGGGCTTCTAGCCGTCTAAGTTCTTCCACCAGTAAGGGAAGGAAGGTCCCCACATCGGAGACTATTCCCACCGCTTGAGCGGTCCCCCGGTCACTCAGCTTGGTCACGACTGCGGGGTTGATGTCAACGCACACGACCTTTACGCTGGATGGCAGCATGTTGCCCACGGCTATTGAGTGCAGCATGGTCGCCAACATAATGACGAGGTCCGCGTCCTTAAGCAGTCGCATGTATTCTTGCTGTGCCTCAACGGAGTCCGTGATGACGTCGGGGATGGGCCCATCGTCTCGAATTGAGCCCGCTAAGGCGAAGGGGATCTCGTGGACGACGCATTGATAGAAGATCCCTTTCTGCAAAACGCCGGTGTCTACCAACGCCTTGAGGGACTCCGCCTTTATCACTTCGTTGATCGCGGCGATGTGATTCCTGCTTCCCTTGGTAAGCGTGCCGGTCTCAAGATTCATTCCAAGCGACGTTCCATACAGCGCGTATTCCACGTCGTGGACAGCTAACGCGTTTCCGGAGAGCACGCCCTGCACGTATCCGAGGCCAATCATCTCAGCCAAGGCGCGGGACGCTCCTGTATGGATGAGGGCTGGGCCTGCAACTACCACGATTTTCAAGCCCTCTGTCTTCGTACGATAAAGGTCTTCGGCAACCCGCTTCACAATTGAGGCCGACGGCTTCTCCGAAGACGCGCGACTCGTCATAAACTCGAAGACGCCCACGCCTTCCCGCGGCCGCTCCGGCGGTTTAATTCTGATCCCAAACTCCCCGACGACGACCAGATCCCCCTCTTGAACAAGTCGGATGGGTTTGCAGTACGCGTGGAGTCTATCTGGTTCAACGATTATCTGCTTATCCATCATCAAGGCTTCCACCTCGATCCATTGACCTCGGACGAAGATCGACGTTGGATGGTTTGTCGTGGAGTAGAAGCCCTGAGGTAAGACCATATCTCGGGGTGCGGGGGCGAGTTTGACCTCCGGGTTCTTTGGAATGACCGCTCCCGAACGAAGGAGTGCGCTGAGCATGGAGTTTAAGTGGCTCTGGCTGTTTCCTCTGACCAAGAGTTTTGCATAGCTATAATCCGTCTTCCGCTTTCCAATACGAAACTCGAGGACTTCAAAGTCCCCCCTCTGATCCATGATGATGTCAAACAGTTCGGTGAGAATCATGGAGTCGATGAGGTGTCCTTCGACTTCAACCTCTTGAACGTACTCGCCCGCTTCTTCTTTAGACGCCTGCTGGAACGCGGTCGCCTGCCATCTCTTTTCCCTCAAAGATAACCGCTCTCATATGCCTCAGCGCCTTCATAAGTATCTTTCCGTCTTCTCGTGTCACGGTAACCGGGCCCTGTGTGACCTTAGGCACCCTTCGGGGACGTGACGCGTTGAGGTGGACGATAGGGTATAAGGGCGTTCCAAATGGACCTAGCCCCGTGCCACCCGTTTCGTAAAGAAGCGTCACGCGTAGGGCCTTCAGAGATAATCGAGCATAACGGTTCCCCTTCTTCGATGATCACGCCCCGCATTGGAACGTCCCGCACGCCCCTAACCCCCGCTAAATCGGGAGCAATTGAACGTTGAGGCGAATAAAGGATCAGGCGAGTGCAGACTCCCCTTGGCGCCCCCGTCCTTCTCAAGAGTCTCTGCTTGACACACGCTTCGATGTGGGCGTCCACAACATTTAGTCCATACACGCGTTCAACACACTCCAACGTGCCCTGAAAGCGCGGGTTGACCTCCACTACGAAGGGAATGCCCTCTGTTGAAACAATGACATCGACGCCATTCGACCCCACCAAGCCAAAATCCGAGACAAGCTTCTCGGATACCGCTATACACGCTTCCCGTACGTCCTCTGAAGACATATACGGCACACAATTTCCGCAGTACTCAAAGGCGTTCTTAGCCCCTAACCGCCTGTCTCCCAGCAGCTGCTCGTTAACCGAGAGGGTGGTAACGCTCTCAGAGGTTGAAAGGGTTGAAACGCTCGCAGGCACTCCAAGAACATATTCTTGTACCATAACACCCATATTAGCTGAAGGAACGATGTCGAACGCTTCTTCCAGTTCCCGTTCACACGCAATCTTTCGCACTCCCAGGCCGCCAAAGCCCGTGAGAGGCTTGACGACGACGGGGTATCCCACGTCTTTTGCACGCCGAAGAGCCTCTTCGAAGTCATAAACCACCGCTGTTTGCGGATGTCTTATTCCTAATCGGTGGAGGCGGTGAAAGAACTTTTCCTTATCTCTTACGCCTGCCGTTATTTCCGGCATGTTCCCAATTATCGGAGCGTGGTCACAGATCTCCTCCAAGGCTCTCGGACAGTCCTCTAAGCCCGATCCGAGAACTACCCCATCCACACGACGTCTCTTTACGAGCTTCCTGAATAGGTTCAACAATAGCTCCACACGGTAATCTCGTTCAAAGACTCCGCAGGATTGTCCCTCCCGTTGACGGATGATGGATAAGCTCTCCTCGCAGAGGGACTTCAGATCCACATCGCCGAAAAAGTCAATCGAAAAGACCTTGTATCCCCCGCGTCTTGCAGAGGCCGCGATAGCCGTCACATCCACCCCCATCACCAAGAGATTATGAATCCTCGCAGTCGACGTCAGGGACACCCCCTCCTTCTACGTCATCTTGGAAGATAATCTATGTGGTACGGCAATATCTATTGCTTTAGGTTTCGTACGAACCTTATTAAGAGGGTTAACCCTCAGTGCTCTCTTAGTCGCGGAGTTGTGGACGGCTGTTACACGAAAAGGAACGCGAATCCGGGAAAGCTGTGGACAAAGCGCCTCAGATTAGAACCCTCATGTTCGACTTAGACAACACCCTGATTCACTCAACCATCGACTTCGTGAAACTCAAGAAGAAAACCATTGCCTTCTATTCTGCCCTGGGGGTGCCAAACGATTCTCTATCACCAACCATGAAGACTTATGAAATCACTGAAAAAGCCACCGCTGCCTTAACGAGAAAGGGGTTACCAGCCCAAGAGGTTCTCAAAATAACTCAAGACGCGTCGCGTCTTTGGAACCACGTAGAGCTGGAAAACGTAGGGAACACCCGTGCCGTTACGGGAGCTAGAGCGACCTTACAAACCCTCAAGGATCGAAACGTGAAGGTAGGCGTTGTAACACGAAGTTGTAGGGAATACGCATTGAAGGCTCTTCGGGCTGCGAGGCTACTGGAGTTCGTCGATGTCATCGTGGCGAGGGATGACTGTGCTAATCATAAGCCCGATCCTGAACCCTTAGTTCAAGGACTGAAGTTGCTGGGTTCAACGGAAGAGGAAACCGTTATGGTCGGTGATTCCATGGCTGACTTTCACTGTTCCGAAAACGCTAAGGTGCGATTCATTGGCTTCGTGACCGGGACGGATAATCTCAACAGCTTACGGAGAACCCGCGGCGTCACGCTCATCTCACGTCTGAGGGATCTGATTGACAGGGTACCATAGGAATCATTTTTATATCCTTTCCCCTATTCTTCATTCTCGTTGTGGCGAAATCGGAGACATTTGAATGCCGCAGAAGATCATTTGTAAAGGGTGCGGAAACGTCCTTCTCACAGACGTAAAGCTTCGACCTCCCGAGGAAGTGATCAAAGAACTCGAAGGGCACTGTCCCTATTGCGGTAAATCGTTAGTCTTCGACCCCGACAAAATAGAGATTAACATAATCGAAAACAAAGACACTGGTTAAAATGGCGACCACAATCAAGAATACCTTCAAAAAACTCTTGAGCAAGGCCCCTTCCTTATCCCATCTTGTTCATGTTCCTCGGGAAGACCTACTGTTAGCTCTCTGCCTCCTGTTAATTGTAGGCATATCCACTGCTGTTAGAATCCTGCCCAGCAACTGGGGATATCAACTCTCAGAGTTCGACCCATATTTCCACTATGATGTGGCAGAGTACATCGTGGAAAACGGGTTCCCATCATGGTTTGAATGGCACACAGAGAGGGCATGGTATCCTACGGGGCGAGCCATATGGCGATCCTCCTTTCCCGGCCTGCCGTTTAGCAGCGCAATCTTATACCTCTTCCTGACCGGAATCGGATTCCAGACAACGTTGTACAACGTGTGCGTCGCATTCCCTGTCTTAATGGCGGCCTTCACCTGTATCGCAATATATTACTTTGGGAAAGAGATAAGCGGCAGGAAGGTCGGGCTCTTAGCCGCCCTCTTCCTTGCCCTCAGCCCCGCGTACATCGGAAGGACGTCCCTCGGCTTCTTCGACACAGAGAACGTAGGCATCCTCGGAATTCTCCTCGTCTTCATCTTTTATCTCCGCTCCATCGATAAAGAACGAAGCAGCTTCAGCAGCCTGACCTACGCCCTACTCGCCGGTATTTCCCTCGGCTACGTCTTCGCGTCTTGGGGTGCCTCGCGGTACCCCATGTCCCTCCTCGTTCTCTTCACCTTCATCCTCGTAATCGCTAAACGCTACTCCCGACGCCTCCTCATCTCGTACGGCATCCTCATGGGGACCTCTTTACTAATAGCTGTTGGCGTGCCTAAACTGGGCCTTCAGTTTCTAAGTGAATTTGAATCCGTTGCGGCAGCGGGCGTTTTCCTCATACTATTGACGAAGGAACTTACGACCTACCTGAAAACAAGGAACCAACAAATCCTATTCACGAGCCTATTCCTGGTAGCCATAAGTTCTTCAGTCTTACTGCTCTGGCATTTCAACCTGATCAACCTGCCCGTGACAAAATTCATGTCGGTCATCAATCCCTTCCAACGAGCCGACAACCCTCTAGTCCAATCCGTCCAAGAACACCGGCCTGCTACATGGTCCTCCTTCTACTACCAATTTGGCCTCCTCGTGTTCCTCGCACCCCTCGGCGTATACTTTGCGTTCCAAACATTGACGACGAGAAACCTGTTTCTAGTCCTTTTTATGGCAACGACCCTCTACTTCTCGGCTTCAATGATCCGACTGACCATTATCTTGGCACCCGCTCTATGCGTTCTAGGATCTATGGCGTTAGTTGAGTTCTTGAAGCCCTTCGTCGGGACCCTAACACAACAAACGTTTACGAGACGCAGACGCGTATCGCCCCGGATAGGGCGAGGCTTAAGCCTCGTCATCATCGGCAGCCTGTTCGTTCTCTCCTTCTCCCCCCTCTTAAGAGGAGTCGACACAGCCTACTCGCCCACGACAATTGCTTCATCATCCATTCCCGTGCGAGCCAACATGGGCGACTGGTCAGAAGCCCTCCTATGGATGAAGGAAAACCTTCCAACGGACACGGTGGTTGCCAGTTGGTGGGATTATGGCTATTGGATCACGGTGAAAGGTGAAAAAATAACCTTAGCCGATAATGGAACAATAAACAGAACCCAAATAGCCCAGATCGGAAAAATGTTCATGTCCAATGAGACTCAAGCCCTCCCCATCCTCCAAGAGTATACTGTCGACTACGTGACGGTCTTCACGACATTAGGCCTTGCGCAACAAGGTCAATTTCTATTCGGAGATGAGGTTAAGTGGAGGTGGATGGCCAAGATCGGCGGCCTCAATGACACCACCTTAGAAGACACCTCACTCACCAGTCAAATCGCAGCAGCCTGGTCAGAAACCACGCAAGACCAGAATCTCCTTCAATGGTACCAACAATTCAGTCAACTGGCTTTACCTAAAAGCGATACCGTGTTGACAACCCTCATGATCCATGGCGTCTTCAGGATACTTCCGCCCGAGCACTTCCAACTAAGCTTCGCCTCGTCCAATGACCTTGTCTTCGTATACAAGGTCATGTATCCCCAATAAGTCGCAGAAAGGGGACATCCCCCCCATAGATTCGTGGGAACAAGTATTGGCCTTTAACGAATCTTCGTCATCTCACATGTAGAGTAGATCCTGTGGTTTTCTCATCCCCTCGTTCTCTTTAACGATAGTCTGTGATGATGCGGACTTTGATAAACATAAAAATGTGTAAAATATTTTTCTCTGTTTTTCACAGCCTTCTGAAACTACGTTGTTAGGGCGTAATGGGTGAAAGAGGGGGGGTATCTTGACGCGAAGAAGGGGATTCCCCGATTTTTTATGCACAGAATTGTTAACACCGCCCTTCATCCGCGTTGTAGATTTCGAAAATCGTGGTGAAACGCTAGCAGGCGAAAACCGGGGAATAGGTGTCTACTTCTTGGGTATTCCTTTGGTTTCATCCTTTTCTGGGAGGTACTTATACGAGTGATTATAAATGACTCTGGTACAGACAATATATATTACGCTCTTGTGAGGATAATGATGAAAAAGGATGCTCCTGGAACAAGACCTGTTTCTGGTAAACGATTTGATGGTGATGCATGGTGAAAGTTTGGGCGGAAGGTAAAGCTGGAGTGGAACGGATACGGAAAAAACTGGTAGAATACGGCTTTGACTTGTGTGAAAACGAGCCCAAGATAGTTGTTGTCTGGGGTGGAGATGGAAGTATTTTGAGAAGTGCTAGAAAATATCCGAAAAGCTCCCTACTTGGCTTACGAGAGAAGAGTGTCGGGCATTTAGCTGAAATCGATGGGACTTGTTTGGACTATGCGGTTGAGCGGCTTGCGGAAAAGGAATATAGACTTGAGGCGGCTTCAAGGGTTGAGCTTGTGTATAACGATATTAGGCTGCATGGGCTGAATGAAGTATATTTTTCCAGGGAATATGAGTACGCAACACGGTTTCGAGTTTTTGTGGATGGAGACTCCCTCTATGAGGGCGTGTTATTTGGGGACGGCTGTCTGGCTGCCTCGCCTTGTGGCAGTACGGCCCATAGTTGGACTGCGGGGAGACAAATGATTTTACAGCCTCATGAAAAAGCAATCATCTTCACGCCGTTGTCAAGCGGGTACCTCAATAAACGAATACTCGTTAATGGTACCTCGGTTGCGAAGCCAGTTGAACAAGTAAAGGTACCTGATGATAAGGCCGTCGTCGTAGAAATTTTAAGAGGTGGTCGAAACAAGTTCGCCACAGATGGTCTTGATGAGTTAACAATGGTGATCGATTTAGAGGACGGCGATGAAGTTCTGTTCAGAAAAGCAAAGAAAACAACGCAATTCATTCGGTTGGATGTGAAACAAAAATAAGGTTCGTTCCCAACCCGCCTCCGTCTTCACCCCTCTCTAGCGCGACCTATTCACGGCTATCTCTCGCCTTCAAGCTTTGTGAAATTCGCTGCGAAGCCAGACCTGTCTTTCTTCCTGAGATATAACTCGGCACAAGGTCATAAACCATTAATAGTCTTAAGCCTCCTTACTGTAGGACAAACTCGTATGAGTTGAGGTCACGATGAAAGTCACTCTCACCATGTATACTCCCGATGGCGTGAAGCTAATCGCAGATGCAGTACGGGTTACCGGCCCCTTCTTTGATACGATGGAGGACGCTGACTTAGTCCGGTATATGGTCAAGCATGATTATGGAAGCGTCCTCGAGCATGTAGTCTTCACCTTTGAGTTGAAGGACATATCGATCGCGATCAGCAGAGAATTGCTTGAGCACCGAATAGCTTCACATACAGCTCGAAGCACGAGATACAGTGATGAGGGCGACGCTAGCTTCTACTATCCAAAATTCAGTGATGATCAAGAAAAAGAAGTCTATACTCAGACTCTGAAATACGTTCAGGAGCAGTATCTCCAGCTGAAGGATAGTTGTGGATACGAGGTCGCTAGATACCTTCTTCCGATGGCGACCCACTGTACCTACACGTGGACAATAAACGCCAGGAGCTTGATTAACTTCCTCCGACTCAGATTATGTAAGAATGCGGCTCCAGAAATGCAGGAGCTTGCACGAAACGTCAAGGACCTTGTTGACCGCATTTACCCCGAAGTTTTCGAAACAATTGGTTGTCGTGGCTCGCAATACGGCATTTGCCCGGAACCCAAGCGGAGAAGTTGTGGAAAATATCCCCCACAGCGTTCAAGTAAAGATGTACAATAAAACGAGGAGCGGATCAAAGCAACTGACATACCCAATAGTTTTGTCAACTAGCTCCATGTCTATGTATAACCGACGGCTACGCTTCGAGCACTCTTCGTTGGGCTAAGCCTTTTCAGACACCCAATACGCGGAGAGACGCCCCGACTTGACTTAACGATACTCTACGAGGCTATCTCCCTTACTATAATTAGCTCCGTCATCGTCTTCTTGGGAAACCCCTATTCGCCCCCACCTTTGGGGAGATATATCTCCAAAGCCAGTCCACGAACTCCTTAACATTCTTCGTCTGAACGTATACTTCTCCAGGACCATTAATGGTGGTTACAAACCCCTCACCGCCCAAGATCGTAGACTTCAACCCACCGAACATGCGAACGGTGTAGTCACAGGTATCGCTTAAGGCGGCGAGGTGGTAATTGTCTACAATGAGGCTCTCGCCCGCATCGAGCACATGTTTGTCGATGGCTCCAAACGTGTTTATGAAGACGTCTCCTGTTCCCAGTGTCTTGAGCATGAACAAGTTCTGTCCGAAGAGCCCCTTCGTGAAGCCCTGCCACTGGGTGTCGAGTTGGACGCCATCAGTTGAGGCGATGTAAGCAAAGCTTTGGATGATGTAGCCTTTGTCGGGTGCAATCTCCAAGTGGGTGATGTCGCCTAAGGGCGCCGATACAAAGCCCGCTTTACCCGGCCCACCCTTAGCCGTGTAGTCGTTGATGAACAAGGTTTCACCTCCGAGTAACGAGACCTTTATCGTGCCCCATATTCCTGAGTCCTTCATTCGCGTCCGTGTCTCCACTTCTATATTACTACTCATATAGGTGAGGGCGCCGGCCTCAGCAATGATGTGTCCATTCTCCGGGAGTTGAGCCTCAAGTAATGCGTACGATGGGCTGTACTTAATCTCAAACTTTAAGGCCCCTCTCTCCATGAGTATAGGAGACGCGGAGGCGCCACAGTGAGGGCAATAATTACTTTCAGAAGAAATCTCTTTCCCACAATGGGTGCATAACATTCTTTGTTCACCTGACGTAATCTATCCTATTGGCTTATCTTAATTATAGTTTTTGCTTCGGTCTTCTTCCTACTGTGAACGCTGAAAAAGACGAGGCCCTTTTTCTCGTACGGCTTTCATCGACGTTTCCCCCGGGGTCCTCTCTTTCTCGACCGCCGAGCTGTCACCTGTGGGAATTCGCGGTTTCTTGAGTTGGCTTCGACGAGTAATGGACGGGACTTACGTCTTCAATATTCAGAGATCGCTTTTCTGCTTACCCTTCCAAATAAGGTTGTGGTGTCCATCACGAAGGCTCCTTAATCTACCCTATCGACGTTATTACTTTTCTCCCCTTGCTGTGTATACGGGTTTAATCACCCCACTCCTTCTTGAAGAAAAAAGAAGCTATGTTTAAAAAAGGGGATTATTCATGGTTAATAAGCGATGGAGTCTAAAAAAGAAGTTAATATACCTAAGTTGTGGAAGAGATATATTGAGTGAAGAAAAAGAGTTGGCCCGATACTCAAAAATGAGGAAATTGGAACAGAAGCTCTCCAAGATCGATAAGCGAGACCGTATGCTGGAGAAAGACCGAACGTCCGATTTGGCTGTGTTAGAAGAGGTTTTTGACCGGTCAACCCTCACCGTGCTCTACCGTCTTCTCAACAAAGGGGTTATCGACCGGGTTTTTGGGGTGATAAACTCTGGAAAGGAGTCGAGAATTTATCGTGGCCTTAACTCGGAAGGAGAAAATATTGCCCTTAAAATTTATCTCACCTCTTCAAAGGAGTTTAGGAAAGGAATGCTTCCCTATATCCAAGGCGATCCGAGGTTCCGTTTGTTAAAACGGGATACGCGTTCGTTAATCTATACTTGGGCTCAGAAAGAGTTTAAAAATCTCCAGCGGGCTCATGAATCCGGCGTTCGCGTCCCCAAGCCCCTTTCTGTCAATAAAAACGTGTTAATTATGGAGTTCATAGGAGAAGATGACGTGGCGGCCCCCACCCTGAAAGACGACCCACCACGCAATCCACGAAAAACGTATAACATCCTTCTACAATACGTTAAGATTCTTTACCAAAAAGCAAAATTGGTACATGGCGATCTAAGTGAATATAACGTTATGAATTTAAACGATCAGCCGGTACTATTTGACCTTTCTCAAACCGTTTCCATCGAACACCCTAGAGCAAAGGATTTCCTGAAGAGGGATTTAAGAAACATCAATCACTTCTTTCAAGAACTAGGTGTTAAGGTCAAGGATGTTGAAGATGCGTTTAGGGGAATCGTTAACGATGGCGAATAATATTATGCACACCAGAATTCCGTTGGAACGCGTCGGGGTGTTAATAGGAACCTCTGGACAGGTTAAGGCGACGGTTGAAAACAAGTTTCATGTTCGAATTGAGGTTGAAGGACGATCAGGAGACATATCCCTGACCCTAGACTCAGGGTGTGCTGACCCCGTAGCCCTTTTCAGAGCCCGCGACACCATTATAGCTATTGGCAGAGGCTTTTCTCCTGAAAAGGCATTTAGGCTTTTCAGTGAGGAGGCCCTTTTGGGCGTGATCGACCTCAGAGCGGTTTTTGGAAAGTCTGATTCAGATATTTCACGGGTTAAAGGCAGGCTGATTGGGAGGGGCGGGAAGGCCAGGCGTCTCATCGAGGAATTGAGTGGGGCCAGCATATGTGTGTATGGTCACACTGTGGCCATTATTGGCGCTCAAAGTCAGTTTGATGTGGCCAAGGAAGCGATTGAGAGATTGATTCGTGGGGATCAACATAAGAGTGTCTACGACTATTTACAGCGGAAACGAAGTGAGTTACGCTTGAAGGACGCTGAACTTTGGCAAGACTCAAATCAACTTGGTCAAGCACTGAAAGACCACCAAGAAAGCGTTTAAGCAGCTTAATGCAGTTCTCCGCAGCTGAGGCTTCTGTTTGATATGGTGTGTACTGCGACAGTAACGATATCGTAATTGATCATGCTACGTACGCTGATGTTGGATACTGCTTGAGGGCTAACGATAGACCCTGAAAACACGGTACACCCTCTCTCCTCTGGACGGGTGAAGCACTAGCGTAACTTGGGTCTGAACGATTGTGAAACTCGGGTACGTTGTCAGCCGATTAAATCTCCCCGCCTCCAGTTTTTGAGGAGGATGTAAGCAACTTGTGTGTGCGAGGCGTACGCGTTGTCAGATGGTAAACTCGCGCCAGAGCCTATACGTTTTTGTAGCAAAAACCCTAGGGTAACATTAATAATTATGTGATCATATTCATACAACCTGATCTGAAAAATAATAATCTACCCATAGAACAAGGATGGACTCTAACCAGATGACTCAGGAAAATGAAACTTTCATGGAGATCAGTCCCGCTGACTTCTTTTATCGCAACAGAGATTTAGCAGGCTTCAACAATCCAACGAGAGCTCTGTATTCAGCGATCCGAGAGCTCCTTGAAAACTCTTTGGACGCCTGCGAATTGTATGGCATTCCACCGAAGATTTTTTTACGGCTGTCTTATGAGAATGGCGACAATGAGGATGCGCTTGGTTCAACATACCAGATTAAGATCATGGACAACGGAAGCGGCGTGCCCTCAGAATATATTCCATCGGCCTTCGGCCAAATATTATTTGGTTCGAAATACAAGTTACGACAGGTCAGAGGCACCTTTGGGCTTGGAGGTAAAATGGCTATTTTATACGGGCAAATAACGACCAACAGCACCGCCCGCATAATTTCCAGCATTGGAAAGCAGGAGTTCTACGAGTATAATCTGCGCATAGACATCCAGAGCAACAAGCCCGAGATCTTAAAACGAAAGCTTCATGAGAATAAGGATAAGTGGCATGGCACAATAGTGGACTTCACCTTGACGGGCGATTATCCGAGGGCCATGCCAAAGATTCTTGAATACTTACGGCAGACGGCCATGATTAATCCATACGCGGAGATCGTCTTCATCGACCCAAGAGGACGACTTTACAGATTTGAAAGCGTGACGTCCAAGATGCCTAAGCCGCCCAAGGAGGTGCTTCCGCATCCTTATGGCTGTGACGTGGAGACCATCCGACGCATCATTAATGTAACCAAGTGCGACAACATGCGCTGTTTCATGTCCACCCATTTTCATCGCGTTGGTAACAAAACGGCAAAGAGTTTTCTTGATTATGCCGGCATACCTTTTGACTTACATCCCAAAAAATTGAATTCGGATGAAATTGTACGCATCGTACAAATGATGCAGAGCTTCAAAGACTTCCTCCCCCCTGATTCGTCATGCCTGTCTCCGATCGGGAAGGACTTACTTACGGAAGGAATTACGAAGGAATTGAACCCTGACTTCATTTACCTTGAACAGCGGGATCCTTCAGCCTACTCAGGCTTTCCGTTCATCATCGAAGTTGGTGTGGCTTACGGCGGAAACACTCCCGTAAACCCGAGTTTTGAATTATATCGGTTTGCTAACAAGATCCCTCTCCTATATGATGAAGCCAGTGACATTTCCCGTCGGATCCTCAATGAGAAGAAGGATTGGACGCGTTATAAGATTCGGTCTGGAGACCCGCTTGCCTTCTTTGTGCATGTGTGCTCCACCAAGGTTCCCTATAAAACGGTGGGCAAAGAGTACATTGCAGACAGACCAGAGATAGAGCGGGAGATCCGGAATGGAATCAACAGTGTCTCGAGGCGGCTTTCCCGGTTTCTCTCCCGAAAGATCAGCATTGAACACGAACAAAGAAGAATTAACTTGTACAAAAAATATCTGCCCAAGATTGCCCAGTTTTCAACGGATCTATCGCCTCGGCGGCGAAAGGTTCCCGACGTTGAACCCCTCTTAGAGAGTTTAAGGAGATATGCGGAAGAAAATGCCTAACAAACCATCCATCAAAACCCGAAAGAAGCAGACGAAGCAGACCCTCGAGCACTTCGGCGAGACCATCTATCAAGAAATAGCTCATAAACATTTTCCATCGATGGACATCCCCAGTCGATCAACCTCCAACATCCGTTACGATGAGCACTCAAGACAATACGTGCTGGGTGACAAATGCGTTAAGCGCAGCTCAAGGAACATTCGCCACATACGGCCTTTCACCCAGCTCGTGTGGACCGCTTCCTTCGTCAATATGTTATGTAAAGACAATAAGACCAGCACGTTACGAGATGTCTACTACTCCGCTCAAGCCTTCGACATCAACTTTAAAGACCAAAAAGAGTCAGATAACATCATCACCGACTTAGAGTCCGCGTTAGAGTTCTCTCGGGAGGACTTCAACGTCTTCCCGGAAGAGCGAAGTCAAATCTTTGGCGACTTAACCATCGAATACACGGTCCCCGGCTATCAGGGCAAACGAGTCAACCTCACCATGCACCCTGACGGATTGGCCATCGGCCCCGCTTTGACAACCGCCGAACTCATTAAAACAAAAGCCAACAAAGTGATCGTGATTGAGAAGGGCGCCATGTTCACCCGATTAATCGAAGAGTTGGCGTTTAAACGGTTCAAGGCCATCCTCATTCACACCGCAGGACAGCCCCCCAGGGCTACACGGCGCCTCGTGAAACGGCTGAACGCTGAACTCAAGTTACCCGTCTACGTGTTCTGCGACGGGGATCCGTGGGGAATGGCCATTGCCATCACAATTATCTGCGGGAGCGCCAATGCCGCCCATATCAAGGAGCTGACAACGCCCGAAGCCCAGTGGATGGGGCTCTACAGCACCGACATCCCCAAGTATAAGCTGCCTAGCAACAAGCTCTCAAACATCGATGTGAAGCGATTGCAAGATATGATGAAGGACCCCCGGTGCCAGGGCGAACCCTGGCGGCCTCAGATCGAGCATTTTCTCAAGCAAAAGAAGAAGTGTGAGCTTGAAGCCTTCTCCCGGTACGGACTTGACTACGTCGTAACGACCTATCTCCCCGAAAAATTGAGGTGACGGAGGCGTCGTTACGAAAAAAGATATATTACACACCAGTTTCAAAAGTATGGGTGTGCCGGCGTAGCTTAGTTTGGTAGAGCAACGGGCTGTTAACTCGTAGGTCAAGGCTATGAGGTTTCTCCTACAGCCGCCCAAACGGTTCGAGTCCGAGAATGACGAGGAACAACCTCGCATTCGACGAATTCGCCGGCGCCACCTAATCCCCGTAACGTTAGAGTTTAATATGGGGGCGAGAACATAGTGTGACGGGGCCCGTAGCTCAGCTTGGTTAGAGCGACAGGCTCATACGCCTGTACAGAGCTGAGAGACCTGTTGGCCGGGCGTTCGAATCGCCCCGGGCCCACAAAAACCTGAATGACGCGGGTTATGGGTTTGCTGACCCTTTCCCTCTTATCCTTCACGGTCTACATCTGCCCCGTGTTGACGGGTTGAAGCCCGATGTCCTTCGTGACATCGTTGGGTGTGGCTTGGGCGGGCAGTCCACTATTTTGGATCTTTGCCAACAATCCAGTAATTTGGATGCACGACCCTCTCAACATTTTAGTCAAATTCTATCAGGGGTTCAGAAGAATGTTGTTGGATCAACATGTACGTATACTGACACGTTCAATACCCTTAGCCGTGTACTCTCCTTGAAGCAGAGGTGTCTTCACTCCTTCTGCTTTTCACTTCAAGTATAACGAGCAGGTTCCTGTCCTGTTTTTCCTATCAAGCCTGCCCTAAGTCCACACCAACCATATCCATCCAGAGCTGCAGTTGGGCTTTCGTTTGGTCACCAGACAGATAGATGGGATTCGAGACGTCTGACTCATTGTATCGTTCCCACGAAACGCCTTGGAGCCGGTCTTGAACCATGTTCCACAGCTGGGAGCCCGGGTACGGCGTGCAGATGGATACCCTCGTCGCGTCGGGCCCGCATTCTTGAAGGAGATTAATGGTCTTATGCTCCGACTCCAGTGAGCTTCCGGGGAGGCCTACAATGACGTATGCGATGACTTTGTATCCGACTTTCTTGGCGAGGTGAAGGGCCTGCTTAATCTGTTTTGCGGTTACTCCTTTCCGATTATATTTCAGAACCTGGTCGTCCCCGGATTCGACCCCAAAATGGATGACGTAGCATCCTGCATCGAACATTGTCGAGAGGAGCTCCTCATCGACTTTATCAACGCGTATTCCCCCCAGTAGGTTGAAGCTCATATTCACCTCCTTCATCTTAATCAGTCTGCAGATCTCAAGTACTCTGAGACGATCTTCCGTGAAGTCGTCGTCCACAATTTGTACTTCATTGAACCCCTCCTTCTTCAACTGCTCAAGTTCACGGACCACGTTTTCGGGGCTTCTCCCGCGAAACCGACGTCCGCTACTGGCTCGTGAGCAATATAAACACCCGTATGGGCAGCCTCTGGAGGTCACGATGGAGGCTACAGGAACGCGTTTGGCGTCAAAATAGTACGAGCTTTCAGCGTATTTCTTCAGGTTAAACAGGTGTCTCGCTGGAAAGGGGAGGCCATCCAGATCCGCTATGTACACGGGTTTCGGGTCTCCGAAGAGCTGGGGTCCTCTTCTGAATATGACTCCTTGAAGGCCTGATGGTTCTCTTGGACCCCCCGTAGTTACGAGGGCTTTGACGAAATCGCGGAAGACATATTCCCCCTCACCCAGAATTGCCGCGTCGATCGACGGGCATTCCTCAAGGGTTCGGCGGGGTAAGGCGGATGCATGCGGGCCGCCTATGACGATGGGGATCTCCTTTCGTTCCTTCTTGATGGCGTTGGCGACGCGATAGGCGCTTGTGATCGTTGACGTGAAGGACGAGATCCCGATGACGCCCGGGTTCAGGTTCAGGATCGCGTCTTTAACCGTCTCAACTTCGTATCTCTCTTCCATCGTAAACGTTAAATCAACGACCTTTACGTCAAATCCCGCTTCTTCAAGGGAAGCTGCGAGGTACGCAACGCCAAGGTGTACCATTGGAATTGTCGGAACGTCAATGGCCTTCACCGTACCGGTGTCTGAAGGAGACGTACTGTATAAGGGGACTACGGCCGACGGCGGCGTCACTAACACGACTCGATTCTGTGAGGAATCCTGAGCGTTGCCATCGAAGAGCTTATGGATTCTCGAGAAGAGGCTAAAAGTAAGCACCTCAACCCACGTTTGACGCACTTGTATCATAATAGTTTTTCGCCAGCTTTATGGTGCGTCCCCCTTCTCTTTATTTATCCTGTTGCACGTTGTTTCTCCCTTTCTTTTCTTCACTCTAGTAGCTACGTATTCTCTGGCCTTTTCCCTTAACCAACGCAATGATTCCACACAGTAAACT
>Ga0209427_10000639_pt1 | contig 37938 bp, 41 predicted proteins | sample DeeMarSWOR136_30_FD_187465 | JGI IMG/M metagenome (GOLD analysis project Ga0209427, IMG submission 187465) | Marine sediment microbial communities from White Oak River estuary, North Carolina - WOR-1-36_30 (SPAdes) (version 2) | ecosystem: Environmental > Aquatic > Marine > Intertidal zone >...
CATTCCCCCGGCCTCGGTACCCACCGTCATCGGCGTGTGCCGCGTCTTCCTCGGGGGGTCGCCGGGCCTCGGCTTCCTTATGCCCTCCCGTATCCACTCCCACCCGAAGTTCCTAGCCATCTCCAGGTTCCTGTCGTCCCTCTCGGCCTTCCCTATCCTGCTGTACATCACGCCGGTGAGTACGTCCTCCTCGATGTCTCCGCCGTGAAGATTCAGCCTGTAGTCGCTCTTCGCCAGGACCTCGTTGTAGAAGGTGATGGCCAGCTGATAGCTGTGCTTCGGCGCGCCTGACCCGCCTCTCGGCACCTCGTCTACGTAGCAGCCGGTGAGGTCCCTGTAGTCGATGGGGTTGCCGTGCATCCACCTGTGCTCGAAGGCGAGGGTGTTGACCACCGGCACGATGTACACCTGCCCGTTTATGTCTCCGGGATCCAGCTCCCCCATCAACTTCAGGCAGGCGGCGGGCCCGTTGTACTCCGAACCGTGCTCGCCCCCATTAATGCAGAGGGTCGGACCATCCCCCGCTCCATTAATCAGAGTCACGGGCACCTCGTGAACATAAGCGGGCTTCTCGTTCACTCTCATCATGCCCTGGACCTTCTCCCCCTTCGAAGCAACTAGATCCTGAACTCTCATGATCTCAGACATGTCGATCTACTGTATCACCACGCTGTATAAAACACATCTATTCGGATCTAAATATCTTAAACTGTTATATATTGAATGGATGGGATATAGAAACACATACGAACGTAAAAAACGTATAATTAATTAAATAAAGGAATATTATATCTGAATTAAGTGAATTCCTTTTATATATCTAGAAAACGGATAAAACTCAAGCACAGCTCCATGACTGGGTGATACGAATGGATGAGGTTTTGGAGGACATAACCGTCCTTGACCTAACGCAGTTCTGGTTCGGCCCATTCTGCACGATGTTGCTGGCGGAGCAGGGCGCAGAGGTGATCAGGATCGAACCCCCCTGGGGCGGTGTGGACAGGATTGCTGACGGGGCCCTGTTCGGAGGAGTGAGCTACACCTTCCACCACCACAACCTCAATAAGAAGGGGCTCGCGCTGAACCTAAAGGCCGCTGAGGGCGTGGATATCTTCAAGTCCTTGGTCCGGAGGGGGGATGTCGTGGTCCAGAACTTCCGCCCTGGGACGATGGAGAGACTGGGCCTCGGATACGAGGTGCTGAGGGAGCTGAACCTCGGGATAATATACGCGGCCCTCTCCGGCTTCGGGCAGTACGGACCCTACGTCCGTCGGGGATCATTCGCCAACATAGCCGAGGCGATGAGCGGCCACACGAGGCTGACGGGCGACGAAGCGGATCCCTCGGGCCCGCCTCTTGAGATGGCGCAGGCATACGGGGATCTGGGGCCCGCCCTCTTCGCCGCCATGAGCATCGTGTCGGCCATCAGGCATCGGGACAGGACTGGGGAAGGGCAGATGATAGACGTCGCCCAGCTGGACTGCATGGTGGCTCTGAACACGGCGTTGACGGGCTACAACCTCTCCGGCCTCAGGCTCTGGGAGCTGAGGGAGAAGTACCCCATGGGCCGAGGCTTCGGGGGCCTCGTGAGGACGAGAGACGGGGGCTGGGTGCGCTACGCGAGCTTCTCTCCCAGGATAATCGAGGAGCTGAAGGACCACCTAGGGGTGGATGAGATCGACGAGCAGGCCCTGAACAACCGCATCTCCCAGATGGACAGGGGGGAGGCCGTCGACTTTCTCGTCGGGGCAGGGGTCCCAGCTGCGCCGGTCTACGATGTGGACGAGGTCGTGGGAGACCCCCAGCTGGAGGCGAGGGAGATGTTCGTTGATGTGGATCACGCGAGGGCGGGAAGGGTCAGGGTGCCCAACTTCCCAGTCAAGTTCTCCCGCACACCCGGGAGAGTATCGAGGGCCGCGCCCCTGCTCGGGGAGCACAACGAGGAGATACTCGTAGGCGTGCTCGAGCTTTCCCAGGAGGAGGTCCAGGAGCTGGTGAGGAAGGGAGTGATCTCCGCTGAAGAGTGAATCTAAACGCAGGCTGGAGGAATGGAGATGAGAAGACTAGAAGGGAGAGTGATCCTCGTGACGGGCTCGGGGAGAGGCTTCGGGAGGGCGATGGCTCACGCCTATGCCCTGGAGGGGGCTCAGGTCGTCGCGGCCTCGCGCACCGCCTCGGAGCTGGAGGATCTGGAGGTCTCCGTCAGGGCCAGAGGTGGAAGCGTTACTACGACGATCACGGACCTGGCTCGGGTGGAGGAGATAAGCAGGCTGAGGGATGAGGTCCTAGACAGGTTTGGCAGGCTCGATGTCCTCGTGAACAACGCGGCGACGAGCCCCTGGAAGACCCTGGAGGAGATGACCGTCGATGACTGGGACAGGACGCTGGACGTCAACCTCCGGGCCCCCTTCCTGCTCACCAAGGCCTTCCTCGGGGCAATGAAGTCGGAGGGCAGGGGGAGCGTGATCAACGTGACCTCCAGGTCCGCCGAGATGGGCTTCGTCGCGGAGGTCGGCTACTGTCCCTCCAAGTACGGGATCGAGGGGCTGACCCAGTGCCTCGCCCTCGAGCTCCAGCCCCACAACATAGCCGTCAACACCCTGGAGGTGAGCGCCCCGCCGGGTCTCAGGCTGAAACCTACTGAGATGACACTCGAAGCGGCGAGGAGGATGCCCGAGGAGGTGTCAAGGCTCTACGCCGACGACGACTCCATGGTGGAGGCCTTCTCCGAGGCGTGGGCCTTCCTCGCCCTGCAGGACGCCGCCGGAGTGACAGGTCAGAGGATTGGTACTCGGGAGCTCGCCGACCACCTGAAGATGAACGGCTGGGACTCGGTTGTGGCCAAATGGGGAAGGAAGCTGACGAAGGCCGTCTACGTGCCCTACGACTTCCCAGAGAGCGCGAGGTATCAGACGCCTGAGGGGGGCTTCAAGGAGCTCGTGTTTCGATTTCCGAAGCACAAAAAGACTCCCCAGTGAGTGAGCTAGACCAGCTCTTCGCGCACCATGCTCAAGAGCCCGTCGAAATCTGGGTCCTCGGCCAGGTTCGAGGCCCTCAGCTCGATGTCCCCTATGCTCGAACTCCCTAAGCCCCGTTCCTCACCGATCTTGAACGTGAGGTGCTCTCTGACCGGTGCATCGATCATCCCGTGGGCTCCGTTCTGTTTCATGACGCAGACCGCGACGGCATCCGCGGCGATCCTGTTGCTTCCTGCTATTATTAGGCCCGGCTTCGCGATTTTCCCGTCTGGTGGTCTCATGTCTGTGTAGATCTCCATCCCGTCCGTGATTACGAGGTCGGCGGTGAAGGCCAGGTTGATGTCGATCATCCTGTTCATGAAGTCCTGGTTCCTGTTCCAGTGGAGCCACTCCCTTCCAACTGGGTCGATGAGACCGACAGACAGCTTCGTGGCTATCGTGAAAACCGGAGTCCTGTGAGGCCTCATGATGGGGGTCAGCACGATCCTGTCGGCCTCGTAGATCCTGCGGGGAATCTTGACGCCGTCCGGCCACGAGGAGGCACGGGGCAGCCTGACCGTGACCCAGTCCTCCTCCTCGAAGCAGGCCAGCTGGATCCCCAGCTCGTCGGCGACGCGCCTCAATCCCATCTCCTCCATGGTGTTCCGGGTGGGGAGCCCCCTGAACCTGCCCGACATGTCCCCCACGCAGATCCTCTCGGCGGGGAGGCCGGCCGCTATGAGGCCCTCTGCTATGCACCTCACAGTCTCGTGGTGGCTATTGCGGGGGAAGGGATCGTCGGTGTTGCAGTTGGGCTTGATGACAACCTCCCCCTGCACGCCCTCCACGAGCCTCCCGAGCCCCCCCATGAGCCTGAGGGCCTCCTCGATCCCCCTCCCCCGGTCCTCGGTTCTCACGATGGCCACAGTGTGCCTGCCCTGGGCGGAGTAGATCTCGTCGCGCATCGGCCTGTACTGCACGGGAGGCCCGGGTATCGGGTTCTCAACGAAGCGGTTGTATACAGCCATGGAGCCTTCGTGGGTGTTCCTCATCTTCTCGGATCCCCTTTTTTTTTACCTCAGTGAATTACGCGAGTATCTAATGAAAGGCCTTCCAATAGGCCTCCTTCCCCAGCTCGAAGGCCCTCATGTTGATGTCGTAGTACCTCGGCCTGAGGCTCTCCCTGAGCACCGTCTTGACGGTTTCCTCGTCGAAGGGCAGCTCTCCGCTGGCGGCTAGGGCGCCTATCATCACAACGTTGGTGGCTATAGGGTCCCCCGCCTCCTCTGCGAGGGCCGTGGCGTCGAAGGACACCACCCTGTCGGTGACCTCCCGCAGCAGAGACGTCAGCCTCCCCAGGTCAGGGTACTTCATCATGCCCGATATCACCTCGACGGGTGGCGTCACGCGGCTGTTCACCAGGGCGAGTCCCCCGTCCCTGAGGAGGTAGACCCCCCTGCGTACGGCCTCGACGGGCTCGAAGGCGAGGAGGACGTCCGCTTCCCCTTCCCTTATCTGGGGGTTCATCGCTTCACCCCCGATCTGGATGTTACCCATCACCGGCCCGCCCCTCTGGGCCATCCCGTAGGTCTCCCCTATCTTCACGGGGAGGCCCGCCCTGATGGAGGAGTCTGCGATGAGCCTGGAAGCGAGGAGGGTGCCCTGGCCGCCGACGCCCGCTACAACGATCTTGAGGGCTCTCATCATCCCTCCCTCCTCTTGATGGCCCTAGAGGGGCAGACCTGTGCGCAGGAGCCGCACCCCATGCAGAGGGTCGCGTCTATGATTGCCCTCCCGGTCTCTTCCCCCCAGATCATTGCGGGGCAGCCGAAGGCGCTCATGCAAAGCTTGCAACCGATGCAGGCATCCTGGTCCACGAGGTATGGCACGGGCCTGCTCGGCCTCATCTCCCTGATCGCCTGTGTGGCGCAGAGCCTCCTAGCCACGACCACGGCGACGCCCTCGGCTCTCAGCATGCGCTTGAAAGCCTCCTCGGCTGCCTCCAGGTCGTAGGCGTCGACGACCTGGACGCTGTCGGCTCCACAGGCCCTGGCGATGTCCTCTATCATAACCCTCTTAGAGGGTTCCCCCATCGCGGTGACGCCGGACTGGGGGGTCGTCTGGAAGCCCGTCATGGCTATGGTCCCGTTGTCGGCGACCACAACCTTGATTGGGTGGTTGTTGTGGACGGCGTTGATGAGACCGGGTATCCCCGCGTGGAGGAAGGTCCCGTCGCCTATCCAGGCCACGCTCTCCACGCCTGCCTGGGACATGCCCTGGGAGACGCTCACGCTGGCTCCCATGCAGAAGTAGGTGTCCTCGAAGCTCATCGGCGGCGCGTGGGCTAGGCCGTAGCAGCCTATGTCTCCGTTGACGACGACCTTCTTCGGGTCGCCCTTCACCTTGATGACTGCCTGCTTCAGGGCGTAGATCGTCGACCTGTGGGGGCAGCCAGCGCAGAGGGTGAGCATCCTGTCGAAGAGCATCTCGTCCGCTCTGGCTCGGAGCTCCCTCCTCTTCTCCGGGGGCGACTCAAGGCCGACAAGCCTGGCGATGGCGGAGTCTACGAGCTTGTGGCTGAGCTCCCCCTCCCTGGGCAGCTGGCCCCCCAGCCTCCCGTGCACCCTGACCTGTGGTGCGACATCCTTGGCCAGAGCCTTGACGTGGAGCTCGACGAAGGGGTCCACCTCCTCCGCCACGAGCACGGCGTCCACGGCCCCCAGAAGCCTCCCCACCAGCCTCTCGGGCAGGGGGTGGGGCGTGGCGAGCTTCAGGTGGGCGACCCTGTCCTTGAGGCCCATCGCCCTGACGGCGTCCATCACGTAGGTGTGGGCGAAACCGACGCCGATGACGCCCACCCTCTCTCCGCCGTCGAGCTTGAGCTCGTTGAGGCCCAGGCCCTCGAAGGCCTCCCTCACGGCGTCTATCTTCTCGTGGCGCTCCCTGTGTCGCCTGAAGAGCCTCTCAAAGCCGGCGACGCGGTAGCTGAACCCAGCCCAGTCGAACTCCGCCCTCCTCGGTGGCCCTTCGATCTCCCCGAGGGTGACGTCGCTCCTCATATGGCTGAGGCGGGTGACGGTCCTGAGCATGACGGGGAGCCCCGCCTTCTCGGAGAGCTCCAGGGCGTATCTCGTGTAGTCCTTCGCCTCCTGGGGCGTCGAGGGCTCCAGCACGGGCACGTCGTTGAGCTTCGCCAGCCACCTGTTGTCCTGCTCGGTCCGGCTGCTGTGCTGGGAGGGGTCATCTGTGGAGACCAGGACTAGGCCGCCCTTGACCCCCCTGAGGCTGATGGGGTTGAGGATGTCCAGGGCCACGTTGACGCCCACGTGCTTCATGGACACGATGGCGCGCTGGTTGCACATGCTCGCCCCGTAAGCGACCTCCAGGGCTACCTTCTCGTTGCCCGACCACTCGAAGTGGAATCCCAGCTCCTTGGCCACGAGGGCAAGGGTGTTTCCGATCTCGGACGATGGAGTGCCGGGATAGGCGGATGCCATGGACACGCCTCCCTCCACGGCTCCGCGGGCGATCGCCTCGTTGCCCATGAGGAGGACCGCCTCCCCAGGCCTGTCTAAAGTAACAGGGTGACCAGACATATCAGAACTAACCCGGATGCATGTTACAAATAAGTTGTGATGAGAGTGTCGGTGAATTATCTCGATCTAGACGCCCCTTCTGAGCGGAAGAACCATCATCGCTGTGTAAACTGTCAAGGGTGGATGTGGGTGCCGGTTTTCCCGTCGAGGGCTTCCACCACGTGCTCCAGCGAGGAGATGATGGCCCTCCTGCCCCCCCACCTGATGAAGCGGATGCAAGCCTCGACCTTGGGCCCCATGCTCCCCCTGAGGAAGTGCTCCTCGGCCAGGTAGGCCTCGGCCTCCTCGACGGAAGCGTCCCTCAGAGGCCTCTGGGTGTCCTTCCCGAAGTCCAGGTATGCGTACTCCACGTCGGTGAGCACGAGGAAGTCCGTCGCCTCGATGGCCTCCGCCATCCTCTCCCCAGCCTTGTCCTTGTCGATGACGGAGAAGACGCCCTCGAGGCCACCGTTCCCAGACTCTATGACGGGGATACCGCCGCCACCGGAGGCTATGACCACCACGCCCATGTCGACCAGCTTCTTTATGGTCTTCCCCTCCACGTTCCTAACGGGGTCTGGGGATGGGACGACCCTCCGGAAGGGCTTGGGCTTCGCCCCAGTCGGTATCACCTGCTTGATGACAAACCCGGTCCTCTTCTCCCTGAGGTGCAACCTGCCAGCCGGCGGGTTGATCACGTAGCCCTGCTCCTCCGCGAGTTCCTCGGCTTCCTCCTTTGAGAAGAAGTTACCTATGGGCTTCGTCGGGTCTAGGAACTCGGGGTCATCCTGGCTGACCAGGACCTGGTTCACCACCGAGATCACGGGGATCTCGGCGACCCTCCCCCCCGCGGCCCTGAGGTAGTTCTGCAGCGTCTGCTGGAACATGTAGCCTATCTGGCCCTGGCTCATGGCTCCCACGACGTCGAAGGCCTGCGCCGGCACGAGCCCGGATCCCGCCTCCTGCTGGACGAGCAGGTTCCCCACCTGGGGGCCGTTACCGTGCGTGATGGCTATCCTGTCGCCCTCCCCCTGCCCCCGGATCAGCCTCACGATCTGCTCGCAGGTGATGGCCACGTTCCGCATCTGCTCCTCGGTGGTCCCTTCCTCGCTCGCCCTCTTGATGGCGTTGCCCCCGAGCGCTATCAACAGTCTAGTTACCATTTGGTACGCCTTTTACTGGTTTTGAGGAGGTAAATATCACTGAAACAATTATTTATGCCTTTTACACTATCTTCAGGATCTATACTAGATCCCTCGAAAATTATGGGAGCGTTAGAAACTTGCTGAAGAAGATCTCTCAGGCCGTGGACAAGCAGAGGGGGGAGGCAGTGGCCCTGCTGCAGGACCTGATCAGGGCGCCCAGCCCCTCGGGCAGTGAGGCGGAGGCGGCGGAGGTGGTAGCAGAGGGAATGAGGGCCGCGGGCTTCGACACCGTCAGGGTGGACGAGCTCTGCGACGTCCTGGGCACGATCAAGGGCTCAGGGAAGGGCAGGAGCGTCCTCTTCAACGGGCACATAGACCACGTGCCTCCCGGGGACATGGTGGACCCCTACTCGGGGAGGCTCATGGACGGCACCCAGTTCGGAGTCGAGGGAGAGGCGGTCTACGGCAGGGCGGCCTCGGACATGAAGGGCGCAGTGGCCGCCATGGTGACAGCCGGAGGCGTTCTGAAGGAGCTCGGCATAGAGCTTAAGGGAGACCTCAAGGTGGCTGGGGTGGCCCGGGAGGAGGTCGGGGGTGCGGGCACAATATCCACAATCCTAGACAGCCACTTCCTCGGCGATGTTGTCATCATAGGGGAGGCTACGAACATGGACATCGCCCTCGGCCACCGCGGCCACGCAAGGACGGACGTCGTCGTCAAGGGCAGGAGCTGCCACGCGAGCGCCCCGGATCGGGGGATCAACGCACTCTACAAGGCGAGCGACCTCATCTCCAGGATCAGGAGTGAGCTCATACCCAGGCTCCCGGAGCACCCTATCATGGGGAGGACGAGCCTGACGGTGACCAAGATCTCGGTGAAGCCCGACACCTCTAACGTGGTGCCCGAGGAGTGCTCCTTCCACATCGACTGCAGGAACACCCCCAACTACCCTGCTGAGCAGCTCCAGAGGGATCTGAATGAGGTCATAGCATCAGTGAGGGCAGAGGACCCGGAGCTCGAGGCTCTGGTCCTCCCGACGCAGCTCATCAGGGGGGACAGGAGCTTCTCGGGTTTCTACACCGACCCCGAGGCCAACCCGGTGGTGCACGAGGTGAAGCAGGCCGTCTCCGAGGTCCTGGGCAGCGAGCCGAGGCTCAAGGTCTGGACCTTCTCCACTGATGGTCGCTTCTACTCTTGGATGGGCCTCCCGGTGGTCGGCTTCGGCCCCGGCGAGGAGAGGTTCTCCCACTCCCACCAGGATCACGTAAGGGTGGAGGATTACATCCAAGCGGTGAAGACCTACGCCTGGCTGGCCTGTAAGATTTGTGGCGTTGAGTAGATCAGGAAATCATCTTTCAATAATTCAATTAATAGTATAAACAAAGAATAGAAAACTGATTTTACCTAAATCGGGAGGCTATCGCCCGACCTTCTTGACCTTGCAGACCTTTTTACCGTTCTTGTCCTTGTAGAAGGTTATAACGTAGCCATTTCTCTTTCCGGAGCGTCCGCCTCCAAGGAAACTCGAACCCATGACGATCGGCATCGCAGGTGTCAGCTGTAAATAAGAGTAATATGGATTGATGACACAGTTTATAAAACCATAATCTCGGGGCTTCAGCTCCCGGAGTAGAGGCCGACTCTCTTCAGGAGCTCGATTAGGGTCGGGCTGAGCTCGTAAAGGGGGAACTCGTCAGCCTTAACCCAGACGGCGTCCAGGGCATCCGAGGAGGCCTGCAGGGCTCCGCCCCTCGGCTCAGCGAGGTAGTCTACGATCACGAAGTGGAACTTGACCCTGCCGCCCTCCCGGACGATCTTGTCCACGACGCCCAGGATCTCTACGACCTCCACGTCGAGGCCCGTCTCCTCCCACGTCTCCCTGATAGCGGCCTCCGCGGCCCTCTCGCCCACCTCGACGAGGCCTCCCGGAATGGACCAGAGGCCCGCGTCCGGGTCCGCAGCCCTCCTGATAAGAAGGTACCTGTCTCCCCTCCGTATGAGTATCCCGACGCCCACCAAGGGCCTTACCGGGTAGAGGCGCCTCCTGCTCATGTCCAAGGCAGTGAGTAGCCCAGAGGAATATTAAAGGGTCTCCGCCTCACAGCGTTTATAATCCGTGAGGCCGACTGCAAAGGGAGGCGTCGACCCTCCTTGAGGCTCCTAGTGTTCACCCAGGGTGACTACGGAGAGCGCATACTGGAGAACATCCGCCTGCGCGCCCCTGCGACCTGGGTCATCGGCCATGTCAAACTCCCCGGTTCCCTGCCCTCCATAGTCGAGGAGCCGGGAGAACTAATAGAAGGCCTAGAATTGAATGGGGAGTGGGACCTCGTGCTCTTCCTCGGGCAGAGCCCTTCGGCCTTCACGCTGCTCCCTGAGATCATGAGCAGCCTCTCGGCCGAGGCCGTTATAGCCCCGGTGGATGACTACGCCTGGCTGCCCCTTGGGCTTGAGAGGCAGATAAGGCCTGAACTGGAAAAACTGGGCGTACACGCTGTCTTTCCGAGGACCTTCTGCACTCTGGCTCCTGTGGGCATCGCGTCCATCGACGAGTTCGCTGAACTCTTCGGTGCTCCAGTCCTCGATGTGAAGGTTAGCGGGGGAGTCGTTGAATCCGTCAGGGTCAGGAGGGGAGCTCCCTGCGGCTCAACGTGGTACATGGCCGAGAGGCTCCTGGGGACGAAGGTCGAGGAGGCGCCTGCTAGGGCGGCCACCTTAGTTCAGATCTACCCCTGCCTCGCCTCCAGGAGGATCGAGAGGCTCCTCGGGGATGCCCCCATCCATATTGCAGCCTACGTGGCGGGAAAGGCCGTGGAGCGCGCGTTGAAGAGGGCAGAATGACACCCTGGGAGTTCAGTTGTCGGCCGGGATCGCCTGGGCTTCCTCGGCTGCTCCCCGTGAAGCCAGCTCCATGTGCACGAACCTGCTCATAGGCGTAGCCGTCGCCGAGGCGGGGTAGACCTCGGGTATCACCTTCACCCAGATGGGGAACCTGCACCTGAGGGCGGTCCCTTTGACGATGGCCTCGCCCTGGGGGAGGTTGCCTATGAGCTGGCTGAACTCGTCTCCCACGATCTCGGCGAGGCGCTGCTTGTCTAGGTCCTCCAGACTGTGGCAGATGATGTTGTTGGCGCACTGGGTGACGACGGTCTTCTCCACGGTGGCGAGGCGCTGGGTGACTATCCAGAGGCCGACGCCGTTCCTGCCGCCGTTGGTGGCTATCTCCTTCACGACCCCGAGGAGCTTACCCCTACTGTCCTTCTCGCCGATCTCGAAGACCCCCCTCTGGGGGGCGTAGTACATCGCCTCCTCCAGGACAATGATGCAGCCGAAGCGCCTGTTCTCCAGGGCCTCCCCGAAGATCCTCCTCAGCACCTGGGCGACGACGAGGTGCTTCTGCGCCCAGGTGTCCCTACCCTGGGAGAGGTCCATGATGACTATGTGCTTATCGCCGATGAGTTCCACGGGGTCGAGGGGCTTAAGGTCCCCCTCGGGGATGAGCTTCGAGCCGTTCACCGCGTTGAGCACCTGCTGCCTGTAGCTCTCGAACTCGTCCTCCTTCTTGCTGAAGCCGAGGGAGTCGGGGCTCACGTAGCCGACGGCCCTCCTCAGGTTCTCCTTGGTGACCATGGCCGCCTGGGCGTACAGTATCTTCAGGGCCTTCACGAGTATCTTGGCGTTCCACCAGGTCTTCTGCCAACCGAACTCGGCGAGGTAGTCCTCCCAGGGCACGTCGGAGGGCTGGAAGAAGCGCATCCAGGGGACCTTGAGCACCTTCTCCGGTCCCAGCCTCTCCGAGAGGCTCGTGTACTCCCCGTCCTTGTCGACGATGAAGAACCTGACGGGTGGGCTGAGACTCGCCGCCCTAGCCACCATGGAGACCGCCGTCGTCGTCTTCCCCGTGCCCACGGCCCCGCAGATGAGGCAGCTCTGCCTTATGAGGGAGTAGACGCCGAGCTCGACATCCAGGTCGGTGCTGGGATCTGTGCCCAGGAGGAGCTTCCACTCCCCGCTGGGCTTGGTGAACCTGGCGACTATGTCCCTGTCCGCCTTCATCACGGGGGTGTTGGGGGGCAGGGGATACCTGAGGGGCCTGAGGCTCTCGTCCTCGTCAATCCAACCCCACTGGTAGGCGGAGACGTGGACCGTTGTGTCCTCGGGGTCGCCTATGATTCTCCCCTCCTTGAGGAGGGCCTCCTCGTACTCCCTCACCCGCTTGTGGGGGTAGACCTGAGTCACCTGGTAGACTACGGGGCAGCCGTTCTTCGGGTGCTTCACATAGACGAGGTCGCCCCGGGCCAGTTCCCTCCCCCTGAGGAGGACGACGGTGATCTCCTCTGGCCGGTACTCGCCCGTCTCGCTGTAGGTGAATCCTACCCTCAGGCTCCCATCCACTTGTCCTCACCCCAGTAGGGCGCCAGGTGGGAGACACCCCAGCTCCGGCGGCCCGCGCTGCAAACCATGTCGGAGTAGATCTCGGACATTAAGCTCTTCGATATACGCACCTCCTCGTCCGCCCTCACGATGGGCAGAGGTATCCCCCTCCAGAAGCTGGAATAGTTGCAGTACTCGGCTACCTCCTCCATCTGGGCGAGGCAGTGGGCCGGCAGGTCGATCCTTATGGGAGGTATCGACCACTCCTTGGAGAACCTGCCGTAGAAGGAGTAGATGGGGCAGGATATCGCGTCCATGACGGGGGACACCCGGGTCGCCCTCCTGAGCGCCGACCTGGGACTGAAGATGTCCGTCCTCTCCCCGGGCCTCAGGATGTGGAGAAGCAGGAAGGAGTCGGGGAGGTCCGTCTCCCCCTGGAGCCCCAGGCTGTAGACGAGGTAGCGTGCGGAGGGCCGCTTCACGATGCCCGCGACGGCGATCTCCTCTTCCATGCACCTGGTCAGCAGTCCCCTCACGGAGTCGACGAGCCTCCTCCTGTCCTCTTCCCTTCCCGCGAGCCCCCACCAGTTGCTGAAGGCGAGGGGGCCGTCGATGAGGAGGAGGTCCACAGCGTTCCCCTCCTCGACGAACCTGAGGGCGGTCTCGTAGAGCTTCGCCTCCCGCCTGATGTTGACGAGGCCCCTGAACCCCTCGCCCTGCGCCGAGTAGGGTATCGTCAGGGACTCGGGGTCGAGGAAGAACCTGGAGCCGGAGGGGAGGGAGTAGACGAGGGCGCTTATGACTGCGTATCTCCTTGAAGCTAGTGGCAGTATGTGGCTGCCTGCGTCCGCCCCCGAGACCCTCGGGAACGATCCCCTGCTGCCCATCTGGTATATGGGGAGGTCCCTCCTGAGGCGGTCCGCCAGCTCCCTGACTGCCGGGGAGTCCTCCTCGATGTCCCTCGTCACCTCTTCGATGAGCAGGTTGCGGATGGAGAGGTAGAGGCCTGGCACGGAGCCGTCGAGCTCGGAGCCGTCCCGAGCGATCCTCTCGCCGACCGTAAGCAACTCGCCCCGCCCCTCCTGAGAACCCTTTCACACAACAGTTTTTTTCTTAGATATTTAAACCCTATGATCATTCCGAGCATAATTTGGGAAAAAAGCCATTTTATATATAAAGGAAGAAATTATTTCGCTCAATACAATACACCTTATCGGTCTTTATGCCAAAAGTAAAGTTAATAAGATAATCACAAAAGTAAAGGGTGTTGGAAAATGACCGAGGACTACACACTTCGTGAGACGGTCTTCAGAACTTTGCTCAAGAACCCGAGCCTGGGCCCAAGCGAGATGAAGGACCTGCTGGGCGCAAACTACAACTCCGTCAAGGCCATCTACGCCAAGCTCTTCGACGAGGGTCTGCTGCAGAGGGAGGGTCGCGGGAATTACTCTCCCAATGTTCCAGGGATCCTGCTCCACCTCATGGAGAGGGTGGAGGCCCTGGAGAAAGTGGGCAAGTAGTGGTGAGGTGAATGTCGAAACTGCTGGACAAGGCCCTTGATGACCTGACGCCCGGCACAAGCCAGTTCAACGTGCTCCTGTACCTGGCCTTCAAGGGTTCGAGCCTGCCCAGGGAGATATCAGACGACACGAGGATATCCCCCGGCACGGTCCGCCCAGCCCTCAGGGCGCTTCTCTCCAAGAAGTACGTGGCCCAGCTGGAGGACGGGTCGTATCAGTCGAAGATAGCTTTCACGGACATCCTGTCAGACATTTACGCGAGATTCAAGGGAAAGGAGTAGGCCGGGGAGGCCATCACCAATGGTGGGTTCCGACGAGCTCGACGGGCTGAAGAGGGCAGAGAGCCAGAGGCAGGTGCTCCTGTTCTTAGTCGAGCGCGGGGAGCCCTTGTCCTCGAAGGAGGTCGCAGAGGCTCTCGGCCTTACGGTGAACGCAGTGAACATAGCCTTCTTCAATCTCTACAACAAGGGGCTCGTGGACAGGGTCTCCCGGGGGATCTACAGGTATAAGCTGGGGCCTCTGCTCGTGAAACTACTCGAGAGCTACTTCGAGAGGTAGGTTGATGACCGTGGACGAGTTCAAGCTGGAGGCCCTCAACCTGGAGACTTCGGCCTTCAAGGTGCTCTGCTACCTCTCCTTCAAGGACGCTCCGCTGAAGCCCGCGGAAATCGCCAAGGGCGTTGACGAGAAGCCCTCCACCGTGAGGGCGAGGCTAGCCGAGCTGAAGAACGCGGGCCTGGTGGAGTCCGTCTCGGGGGGCTACGTCTCAGCGCTGAGGCCATACGATATACTCATGAAGATGTATCGAGATATAATGAGAGAAAAGAGTGGATGAGAACGTGTCAGAGGAAAAGATAAGCCAGATGAGGGAGAAGATGGAGGCCGTCCTCACCATGAGTCGAGCTCCGAGCCAGTTCGTGGTCTTCTACCACCTCCTCGAGACGGGGAGGACGATGTCCGTCAAGGAGCTGGCCACGGAGCTGAGCCTCACCCCCAAGGCTACGGAGAGGGCCGTCGCGAAGCTCTACGACAAGGGCCTGATACAGAGAGCCTCTTTCAGGCAGCGCTCCTACACCTGCGACAGCAAGCAGATACTCCTGGGTTTGCTACTGCTTGCCATGGAGCAGCAGGAAAGGCTGGACAAGCTGGCGAAGTAGCCTACTTCTTCCTGAGGTCGGGCAGTATCTCCTCCTCGATCCACTTGACGCCCTTGGAGGAGAGCTTGTAGTATGGTGCCCTGTCCACCGGTTTGAAGATGTGGCCCCTCTTCCTCATCTCGTGGAGTCTGGCAGGCACTGTCACCTTCTTGCCGCTGGCCGTCAGCCTCCCCTGGATGTCCCTCGAGCTGGCCATGTGGTCCTTCATGCCGTAAAGAATGATCCCAATGGCGCTGTAGTGGGAGAGCCTCTTCTTGGTGACTATCACCGGGCCGTCCTTGCCCAGGTCCACTATCCCCTTCAGGGTATCCTTGGCCTGAGTGGAGAGGAGGTTGGAGACCCTCTCGTTGACGTCCCCGACGAAGCTCTGGTCGAGGCGCTCCAGGGCCTCCATGATTTCCTCGGGCGTCTCTCCGCTCACCCTTATCTCCCCGAAGGGGGTCTTGATGGCCAGCATAATCTCGGGCATCACTCGGCCTCCGGCTTATTCACCACGTAGAGGTAGCCCCTCTTCTTGTCCTTCCAGCGCCTCAGCCTCCCCTTCTTCACGAGCCAGACGAGGACGCCTGAGAGGGTGGTCTTCGGGAAGAAGATGGCGTTCGCCTCCATCGCCTCCCTCAACTCAGAGATGGTCCGGGGCGTCTTCCCCCAGTCGGTGTTCAGGAGGGCGGTGACCGCGTCGCCGCACTGGCTCGTCCTCGGAATCTTTGGGTACTTTATCGGCCCAGAGTCGTCGCCCTCGTCGCCGCCATCTGCCTTAGCTTCGTACTCCATGTTGAAGGCGTCCGAGACCTTGACGATGATTCCATCGAGCTCGTCGAGGGTCGAGAGGACCTCCTTCTTCTCACCGCCGAGCTCGACCTCCATCTCTCCTATCTTGACTCTGAGTCGGAAGGGGGGGCTCGCCATGTGGTGCACCTGAGAATGTTATACGGCTAATACTTAGAGTCTCTGTCCTATAATATCTTTGAGAGGACGAAAGAGCTGGAAATATGGGTTTTTATCGTTTAAGAAGGATGAATATTGGGTCTGCCATTTATTAATAATAGATGCGTTATTATTGTATTATCAAGGCAAAAGTGGGCGCTTGACACCTGAGATCCGATGTAATAGTTGAAAACAGCCTGGGGATTCTATGGTTTTATTTCGTCAGGGCCTCCCTCAGGATCCTCTGGACGTCCCGGGCTTCGGCTCTGCCCCTCACCTCCTTCATGACGACGCCCATGAGCGGCCCCATCGCCCTGTCTCCCATCTTCTCGACCATCTCCCTCCTCTCGGCCACCCTGCTCTCTATCAGCTCCCTGAGTTCCTCCTCAGTGAGCATTGACAACCCCAGCGCCCTCAGCGCCTCGAGCGGCGAGGCCTCGGGGTTTCCCCCCAGCCAAGTGAAGATGGCGGGAAGGGACTCCTTTGCCGTCTTCCCCTCGACGAGGAGGTCGAATGTACCCTTTATTACGTCGTCCGTCAGGCTATCGGTGTCGACTCCGTCCCTCGCCAGGCTCGTGAAGGTCTCAGTGAAAGTCACCGCCAGGAGGGTCGGGTCCACGTCCTTCCCGCCCGCCATCTCCTCGAAGAGGGTCATGTAGTCTGAGTCCGTTATCTGCCGGGCCAGCTTCTCGTTGAGGCCGTAGTCTCCCTTGAAGCGCTCCAGCCTCACCTCCGGCATCTCAGGCAGCCGGGACCTAAGCCAATCTAGGCGCTCCCCCGTCACGGGGACGCAGAGGACGTCCGTCTCCGGGTACATCCTGGCCGCTCCGGGCCTCGGCCTCGTGAAGTGGGTTGTGCCATCGGGGTCAGCGGAGCGGGTCTCCTGCGGCACTCCCTCGAAGGCCTCGACAGCTCTATCCACGACAGCCGTTAGGGCCTTGCGGCACCTCTCCTCCTCGTCCGCGACTATGACCACGGCGTCCCCCTCAGAGGCGCCTGCCCTCTCCCTCAGAGCACTGACCTCCTCCACCGTTATGCTGTAGCCGGGCAGCTCGTCGGTGTGGAAGATGCCCCTGACGCCAGCGGAGAACTTCGCCCTGTCAGACATCTCCGTCCCTAGCCTTCGGTTGGGGCAGACCTCCTTCCCGACGAGGCCGGCGAAGCCCTTGAGCTTAACCGCCATGACCCTGCCGCCTTTCTTGAGGGCCCCCTTCAGGATTCGGCTTCCTGTGCCCTCGAAGAGGTGGGAGAGATCTAGCATCTCCACCCTCAGGTCCTCCGACTGGACGGATCTCTCTCCCAGCTCCTCCGCTATCTCCAGGAGGGTGGACTGCCTCAAGGCCTCGTACTCGACGACCTTGGCGAGGATGTTGAGGTCCTGTACTCCCTTTATCTCGATTACCGCACCTCCCCTGATGGAGACGTTCACGTCCTGCCTGATGGAGCCGAGGCCCCTCCTCACCATGCCCGTCGACCTGAGGATGCCCCCAATCCTTCTGGCGACCCGCTCCGCCTCCTCGGGGCTCCTGATGTCCGGGTCCGTTGCCACCTCGATGAGGGGGATGCCCAGGCGGTCGATCCTGTAGCGGTTCACGTCCCCCTCTTCCCCCATCTTCCTCGCGGCGTCCTCCTCCAGGGCGATCTGCTGCAGGCCGAACACCTTTCCCCCGGACTCCACCGACCCCCCTATGGCGGTGACGCACGTCCTCTGGAAGCCCGTCGTGTTGGAGCCGTCGACGACTATCTTCCTCATGACCTGCACCTCGTCCACGGGTCTACCTCCAGTCATCAGGGAGAAGGTGAGGCTGATGTCCAGGGCCTCTGAGTTTAGCGGTCCCGGCGGCTCCTCGTCCATCTCGACTAGGCAGGAGGTCTCCCTGTTCGCCTCGTATATGATCGTCTTCCCCTTGAGGAACTCGAAGAGCGCGGCGGGGTCCACCTCCCCGAGCTCGCTCTGGCTCGGCCTGAGCCGGCGGAGGAAGGTGTACTCCGGCTCGTCCTTTAATAGCCTCGGGGGGCAGGAGCAGAACAGCTTGTGCTCCGTGGCGAGCTCCTGGTGGACCTCGAGCCCCACCATCAGGCCCAGCTTCTCGTAGTCGACCACTAATGCCACCCCTCGTACACGGTCCTCTCCGTGTACTCACCGGCTATGTTCCTCCTCATCAGCTTCCTCGCTTCCTCAGTGGAGCCCGTGTTGCCCAAGGCCCACATGAGCTTCACGAGCGCCGTCTCAGGGAGCATGTCCTCAAGGGGCTCGACACCTATCTGGATGAGCTCCCTCCCTGTCGTGTAGACGTTCATGTCCACCCTTCCCCAGATGCACTGTGAGGTCATCCCCACGTAGATGCCTTCCCTGACAGTCCTGGCAATCGGCTCGTAGCACTCGGTTCTGACGTGGCCGAGGCCGGTTCCCTCTAGTATGATCCCCTTATAACCGTTCTCGCGGAGCCAGTCGATGATCTGGGGATTGAAGTCGGGGTGGAACTTGAGGAGGGACACCTTCTCCTCGAATCGATCCATGAGCTCAAGGGGGCCCTCCCCCCTCGGATGGTAGCCCTGCTCCAAGACCTCAAGGCGCCCTTCCACGAGCCTAGCAAGAGGGTCGGCGTTGACAGACCTGAAGGCGTACCTGGCGCTCGTGTGGCACTTCCTCACCTTCGTCCCCCTGTGGAAGACGATGGCGTCGTCGGATGTGCCGGCGTGCATCCCCAGGACAACTTCGGCGAAGGGCGCCTGGATCGCCGCGCTCACGGCCCCTAGGAGGTTAGTGGCTGCGTCTGAGCTCGGCCTGTCGGAGCTCCTCTGGGAGCCCACGAAGATGACGGGGACCGGGAGGCCCCTGAGGGCGAAGCTGAGGGCTGCTGCCGAGTAGCCCATGGTATCCGTCCCGTGGGTGATGATGACCCCCTCGGCCCCATCCCCCATCTTCTCCTCAACCTTCCTCGCCATGCCCGACCAGTGCCCGGACCCGACGTTCTCGCTGAAGACGCTGTAGAGGATGTCGGCGTCAACCGCTGCGATGTCCGCCAGCTCCGGCACCACGGCGAGGAGGTCGCGGGAGGAGATGGCGGCATGGACCCCGCCAGTGGTGTAGTCCACCCTGCTGGCGATGGTTCCCCCCGTGCTGACGATGCTCACCCTGGGCAGCCCGGCCTTGGTCTCAGGTAGTGGAGGGGCCCTGAACTCCGGCTTCTCCGCCATGCCCAGGCGCACTATCTTGGTGTCCTTGTCCCAGGAGACGCCGATGTTGTAGCCCGTCTTCATCTTCAGAACGAGGTGCCTGTCGTCGGCGCTCTCAAGCCTCGGCATGAGCGATCCCTCGTAGGCGCCGGCCCGGCTCTCGACCCTGAGGAGGTCGCCTATCCCCGCCTCCGCCTTTTTGAGTGCCTTCCTGATCCCGCCTCTGTATCCCTGTAGGGGGTCCTCACCCATGGAAAATCAAAGGATTCTATGCCGCTGAGGTTTATATCTTCGCCTGGTCCGCTTCAGAGGATCCGGTAGTAGGTCGTCTTCTCTGGCTTGTTCTCCTTCTCGTTGAAGAGGGCGAGGAACTTGACGAAGAGGGGCGCCATGCGCGGGTCGTTGTCCACGGCGGTGACGACCTCGTTGTAGTGCTCCCTGTTCTTGTAGCGGTTGATCTCCATCCACCAGCGCGGGTCCTTGGCGTTCCTGTAGATCTCCACGTCCAGGCAGCCGTGCTCCTTGTAGATGCTGATGGCCTTCTTCTCCAGGACCACGTACTCCTTCGACTTCTCGGGGGGCATCATGTAATGGTAGATGGCGACGAACATGCCTGTACACCACTGCTTATCGGTATGCGCGGAGATTAAAAGTTTCACCCCCGGAGTACCTTGGAAACGTAGGCTCCGTCCCTCACGTACCCGAGCCTCCCGTAGTACCTCTTCGTCCCCAGGGCGCTCATCACGAGCATCTTCTCAGCATCATAATCTTCGACGGCTATTCTCTCCGCCTCGGACATGAGGACGCCCCCCCAGCCCGTGTGCTGCCAGCCGTCCGAGAGCCTCAAGCCGACCGGCACCATGCGGCCGTAGACGTGGAGCTCCCTAACAATTGCCGAGGGCCGGTTCAGCTCCGGCCTGAAGTCCGCATCCGACGGCATTCTGAGCCTGAGGAAGCCGACGAGGGCGTCTGCGTCGGGGTCCTCCACCGATATGAACTCGTCTGTTCCCCCATTTGCCTCGTGGATTCTGCGCACGATCTCGAGCCTCTCCGGGTCAGCTTTCTCCCTGGCGTGCCCGACTTCCCTGCAGCGGATGCATCGGCACCTGTTCCCCGCCTCCCTCATCCTCTTCTGGGCGAGCTGCCTGAGGTTGCTCTTGTCCACCCCTGCAACGACCAGGGTGCTGGGTATGTCCCTCTGGACCCTCATTATCCTCATCCATGGGGGCACCATCGACTTGACTCTGGCCACGAGGTCCGTCGCCGCCTCCGTCGAGAGGGGCTCGTAATTCCCCTCCCTCCACAACTCGTGAAGCTTGGTGCCCTCCATGACGAGGGTGGGGTAGATCTTGAGCATGTCGGGCATGAACCTCGGGTCCTGGAAGACCGTCCTGAAGCCCTCCAGGTCCCGCACGGCGTCCGAGCCTGGGAGGCCGGGCATCATGTGGTAGCAGACCTTGAGCCCAGAATCCTTGAGGAGCCTCGTCGCCTCCACCACGTCATCGACGGTGTGGCCCCTATCCACCAGCTCGTAGAGGTCGTCGTAGACGTTCTGCACCCCCAGCTCCACCCTGGTGACGCCTATGTCTAGCATCTCCCCTATCCCTCCCACATCCACGCAGTCCGGGCGGGTCTCCACCGTGATGCCCACGTTGCTGATCTCGCTCGACTCTGCAAGGGCCTTCGCCTCCGCCAGTGTCGCCGTCTCCCCCCCGACGATGGCATCCAGGCAGCCCTTGACGAACCACTCCCTGTAATCCAGGGGTGCTGCCGGGAAGGTGCCTCCCATGATTATCAGGTCGACCTTGTCGACGTCGTGGCCGATCGCCCTCATCTGCTCCATGCGGCTCCTCACCTGCCTGTAGGGGTCGTACCCGTTCTGGGCGCCCCTCATGGAGGCGGGCTCGTGGCCTGTGTAGCTCTGGGGGACGCCCTCCTCAGGCCCCCCCGGACAGTAAGCACACCGGCCGTGGGGGCAAGCCCTGGGCTCTGTCATCACGGCGACGACGGTGACGCCGCTGGCCGCCCGAGTCTCCTTCCTCCTCAGGACGGGGATGAGCCTCTCCACCTCATCCGGCCTCAGGGCGCCGATAATCTCGGCGTTGCCTGGTATCCCGTTCAGCCTGTAAAGCCTGGAGACATCTATCTTGATCTTGTCTATATCGGTCTTGCTTGGGCTGGTTATTTCAAGAAGCCTGTCGATTATCTCTCTGAGGGCTGTCTCCAACTCGGAGATCAATGAGAAGGGTGTCTGTTAAAAACCTTGTAAGTTCTACCTTCTTCTCCTGTTGAACCTGGGCTCCGCAGGAGCGGCCAGAACCCGCTTGACGAAGTTCCTCCTGTTCCTCCTCCTGGGGGTCGGGCTCTTCCTTACGGTGCCCTCAATCTTAGGAGTCTGGGCTCTGACTTTGCCCGCCTTCGTCAACGAACCGTGCGTGGGCATGCATTCACCGCCAATCCGTATGGGTACAGAGTCTATAAACCTTTCTCAGCCCCAGGACGGAAGGGGGCATCGTGCCCCGGGATGACCAGGACGGGGGCAAAGGCCACCACCCTCTTCAGGCTGGCTACGGAGATCTCGGGCGCGATGTTCACCGTCACGACGGAGGGGGCCCTTAACTCCGTGTAGTCCTCCCTCACGATGGCTGCGTCCCCGATGCAGGCCACCAGCCCCTCTTCCGCCTCGGCCAGCACTGAGATGCTCCCGGGCGTGTGGCCGAAGGTCTCGATCACCCTCACGTGCTCGCTCAGCCTCTTGGGGCCGCTTATCGTGTCGACCTTCATGATGCCCAAAAAGGCGTTGGCGAACTCGGGCCAGTAAAGTTGCCTGCAGTACTCCAGCTCCCTCTCGTGGATCACGAGTGGCTTTCCTCTGAACAGATAGTTGGACTCTACATGGTCGTAGTGGCAGTGGGTGTTTACCACAACATCGATGTCCCCGGGCTTCAGGTCGAACTCTGAGAGCCTCTTCGTGAAGGCACCGTATCTGCCGAGCTGTATTATTCCGGGGTCGACGATGATGTTCAGCCCTTCGTCCCTCACGAGGACCGTGTTCGTTGAGCCCAGGTTGAAGGTCAGCCCTCCGTAGACCTCGCCGACCTCGGGCTCCGGCATGGGCGTGAGTGGCCACCTGACGCTCAGGATCGGGTGTCCTCCCTCCACCCCCATCTGCATGTAGAAGCAGTGGAAGAGGACGTCTACCTCTGCCTTGGACGCCATGGTATGAGTGTTGTCTAGCTTCTAGATAACACCTAGTGATCGACGGGCACCGCACGCCCCGAGGGGTCCATGCGCCTCCTGCCGAACTCCTCCAATACCTCTTTCAGCATGGCTGAGTCGAAGACTGGCCCGTCCTTGCAGACCCTGTAGGGGCCGATTGCGCAGCTGGCGCAGAGGCCGACTGCGCACTTGATGTAGCGCTCCAGGCTGGCCTGGACGGGCAGCCCCCTATCGTCCGCCTTCCTGAAGACGGCGGCCATCATGAGCTCGGGGCCGCAGGTGTAGACGGCGTCGAACTCCCCCTCGTCCAGGATCACGCCAGCGCAGTCGGAGGCGAAGCCGTGGTAGCCGCAGGAGCCGTCGTCGGTGGACAGCACGAGCCCCTCGCCTAGCAGCCCTTCCAGCCTCTCCCTGAAGACGATGAGCCCCTCGCTCCTCGCCCCCATGACTACGGTGGGCCGAAGCCCATTCTCAACCATCAGCTCCGCAAGAGGGGTGACCGAAGCGATGCCCGTCCCGCCTGCCACGATCAGAGGCTTCCTACCCCTCATCTCGTAACCCTTCCCGAAGGGGCCCCTCAGGCCGATCTTGTCGCCCTCCCGCATCCCGCAAAGGGCCTTGGTTGCCTCGCCTACCGGCTGGACGGTCACGGAGGAGGGGCCTCCTCGGCCAATGGTTGATATGGACATGGGTACCTCATCGACGCCGGGTATCCAGAGCATCACGTACTGGCCGGGGGAGGCACTGGAGCAGGGCTCGTCGTGGAAATAGAGGGTCCTCATGTCAGCCGCCTCCTCCCTGACCTCAACCAGCCTGATCGCCCTCATCGTCTCAGGCCTCCATTGCCAGCCCGACAATCTCCCCCACCTCTCCAAAGCCATTCTCCTTCAGATAACGCCCGATCCCCTCGGCGACCTCACCGTAGATGTCGAGGTTCCCAATCATGATTGCGGTCCCCACCTGGACCGCTGTGGCGCCGCACAGCATGTACTCCACGGCGTCCCTCCAGCCCGATATCCCGCCGCATCCTATGACGGGTATTTCCACAGCCCCTGCGACCTCCCAGACGCACCTCAGCGCCACGGGCTTGAGGGCTGGGCCAGAGAGGCCCCCCGTGACGTTCGTCAGCACCGGCCTTCTGAGGTCGACGTCGACAGCCATCCCCTTCAGCGTGTTCGTTGCTGTGATGGCGTCGGCACCCCCCCTCTCCGCCGCCCTGGCTATCTCGGCTATGTCCGTGACGTTGGGTGAGAGCTTGACGAAGACCGGTGGCCGGGCCACCTCCTTCACCGCCGCTGTTACCGCCTCCGTGTTGACGCAGTCCGCCCCGAGCATCCCCATCTCTTCCACCACGTTGGGGCAGCTGCAGTTGAGCTCCAGGGCGTCCGCCCCAGCCTCTGAGAGCAGGGCCGCCACCTCCCTGAACTCGTCTATCGTGGCCCCGAAGAAGCTCGCGACCACGGGGACTCCCGAGGCCTTGAGCTCCCTGATCGTCTCCACGAAGTATTCGGCCCCAGGGTTGGGAAGCCCCATGGCGTTGAGAACTCCCCCTTCCACGGCGATCAGCGTCGGGTTCGCGTGACCCTTCCTGGGGACGGGCCCAAGGCTCTTCGTCACTACGGCTCCCGCCCCGCCGTCGTAGACCCGCCTGAGGATGGGGGCCGACATCCCCAGGACCCCCGCACAGTTCATGACCGGGTTCCTCAGCCTGAGGCCCGCGATCTCCACTGGTAAGATTAAATGGGACATATCGTCTCAAGATACGTGCACATAGGTTACAAAAGTTTCGTGGTGACGCCATTGCGAGAACGGAGTAGACCGCCCCGGGCCCACGTCGTGGAGACCTTGATAGGGGTCTTCGGGGTCTCAGAGGGCGGTGAGATCATCGAGAGGACGCTGTACCCAGCTGACCCCAAGCAGATCGCCGCGGCCCTGGAGAGGCAGTCGAACGGTGAGGTCACGAGGGAGGTCTCCGAGACAGTCGACAAGATGATCCAGAGGGGGTTCAAGTCTTTCACCTTCTCGGGCAGGGCGCTGGCTGAGGCCGTCCGCAAGGCCAAACAGGTGAGGACCTCCGTCGAGTCGGCCTCATCCGTGGCTGACTCGGTGAGGGGGGATCTGGAGAGGCTTGCGGTCGAGTACGGCGTTACCGAGGACGCGTCTCATTTCCACGGACTTAGCCGGGGGGTCTCGACGCTGATGGCGATGAGGGGCGTCCAGAGAGCCCAGTCTGAGAGGGGGGCAATCATAGTCCAGGCCGTACAGCTTCTGAACGAGCTGGACAAGTCGCTTAACGTCCTTTCCAGCAAGCTGAGGGAGTGGTACGGACTCCACTTCCCCGAGATGGGCCGCCGCATACCCGACCACAGGGACTACGCTCGCATTGTGATGGCGGTAGGGGACCGGGGAGACCTCGATCTCAAAGTCTTGGAGGGGATGGATGTAACCGAGAGGCAGGCGAAGGCCCTCATCTCAGCGGCAAGGGACTCAATGGGGGCCAGCCTTGATGCTGAGGACATCAAGCCCATGAGGGACCTCGCCTCCAGGATCCTGGACCTCTACGACTATAGGCAGAAGCTGGAGGATTACATAGCTGCGACGGCAAGGGATGTTGCCCCCAACCTGTCCGATCTGGCAGGGCCAGTCCTCGCCGCGAAGCTCATCGACAAGGCGGGGGGGCTGAGGAGACTCGCCATGATGCCTTCGGGGACCGTCCAGCTGCTTGGGGCGGAGAAAGCGCTTTTCAGGTCCAAGAAATCGGGCTCCCGGCCCCCGAAGCACGGCTTGATTTTCCAGCACCCCTACGTCCACTCGAAGCCCAAGAGGCTGAGGGGCCGCGCCTCTCGGACGCTAGCCTCTAAGATATCCCTGGCTTCTAGGGCCGACTTCTTCTCAGGAAGGGATCTCAGAGGACTGCTGAGGAAGGAGTTGGATGAGGAACAGGCCTGATCAAAATACATGGTGAATAAAAAAGAACGTAATATCCAAGTCAAGTCAAGGAGTGAATCTTATGCAGAATATCGAGGTTATTGCGAGAGCTGTAATCATCAATAAAGGTATGATCCTACTGGCCAGAGCTAGGGGAAGCACTAACACCTTTCTCCCGGGTGGACACATCGAAGAAGGGGAGTTTTCTCGGGAAGCCCTGAGACGGGAGCTCAAGGAGGAGCTAGGCGTAGAAACGGTGGTCGGGCACTATGTAGGCACGCTTGAATATATCTACCATCAAAATAATGGTTCTCTCGTTCATGAGATAAACATTATATTCGAAGTAAAAGTACATGAAAGTAATGTTTCATCTCATGAAAGTAAACTTGAATTTATCTGGGTAAAACCCGGAGAACTTGAAAAGGCAGTCTTGCTACCTGAACCTCTCCCAGAACTCTTGACGTCGTGGAAAAAAACAGGGGAACCCTTCTACGAGTGCATGATTGAAAGTGACCGCATCCGTCATCTATTGTCCCAACACTCGTAGAATACGAGTGGAACGAATGAAATACCGCGCGTCGCGCGGGAGGTTTCCTGAAAGAAAAAAATCGAAAAACAGGCCCGAGTATGATGGCATGACCCTGAGTAGCTCGGCGCGATGTCCGAGGCGCCCTATCGCCTCGCTCTTGGGAGATGTGTACAGCCTGAAACCTATTCCTTGAACTGTGACAGTTTAATCGCTATCGTCGAGACGTTCCTCGTGTTCCCCGCCTCGCCCAGCCTCTCGGTGCCGATTTCTATGCCGTCCACGTTCAGGTTGGTGAGGAAGCTCCTCTTGGTCACCTCTACGACGTCGACGGCGCTGCTTATCGCCCTGCCCCGGGCCATCACCTTGACGCTTTCGGCTCTCTGGAGAGCGGTCACGACCGCTGTCACGTATGCCAGGATGGGCTTCGAGCCCACATAGATCCTCTCGTCGGCAGACATACCAGTCCCCCGTCTAAAAATTCTACACTTGGTACTTAAAACATACTAACCAACCTGATTACTGAAAATGCACAAGGAACACTTTTACCGAAATGTGATACCATTAAGTATAAATTCAGTGGGCATGGACGTATAATACGGGTTATAAGCACAGTAAGGTAGGGAACAGCGGATGACGACTCTCTCCGAGGCCTTCCAGAAGAAGCTGCAGAAGAAGGACTGCCCCTACCTCCAGGACTGCTCCGTCACTGTCACCCGGGACTTCTTCGCCCGAATCTGCAAGACCACGTCCTACCTCAACTGCCACCACTTCGCGAAGAGGGTGGGGGAGCTCAAGACCCCTATGGCCTGGCTCCAGAAGATGGCGGTCGACCAGGCGAAGATGCTGGACCAGCAGGTCGAGACGAGGAGCCCCCACGCGGCATAGACTTTTCACTCCGAAGCCGCCCTAGTTCTACGCGATGAGTCTGGAGCAGCTGCACCCCGGAGTATTCAGGATAAAGACGGAGACAGAGACCCTCCTGGCCACACTCAACCAGAGGCCCGGCCAGGCAGTCTACGGCGAGACCTTGATAGATCTTGACGGCAGGCAGTACCGCTCCTGGAGTCCCTTCCGCAGCAAGCTAGCGGCGGCCATAATGAAGGGCCTGAGGAACGTGCGCCTCTCCCCCGGGGACAGGGTCCTCTACCTGGGCGTCGCCTCTGGGACCACCTGCTCCCACATCTCGGACATAGTCGGCCCCGGCGGCCACATCTGGGGCGTCGAGTTCTCCCCCAGGTCCATGAGGGACCTCATAGAGAAGCTGGTCAAGCACCGGGAGAACATCTCGCCGATCCTGGCGGACGCGAGGCACCCCGAACGCTACGCTGTCCTCGTTCCCAGGGTGGACGCGATCTACGCCGACGTGGCCCAGCCTGACCAGGCAGAGATACTGGTGAAGAACGCGGCCTCCTTCCTCAAGGAGGGGGGCTGGGCGACGATGGCGATCAAGTCGAGGAGCATCGACGTAGCCAAGGCCCCGCAGGAGGTCTACCGGCAGCAGATGGGCGTGCTCGAGAGGGGAGGCCTCGAGGTCGTCGAGTCCCTGGAGCTCGACCCCTACGAGAGGGATCACGCTCTTGTGGTCTGCAGGCTCTAGGATCCTGTTCCCCTTATCCGCCTCACGGGGGCCCAGGAGCCCCTGATGAAGGGGGGGCAGTCGTCGTTCTCACTGAACCAGGACTCTAGGAAGGATATCGTCCTGCTGTCGCTTGGGTAGCCCGAGCCCACGTCGCCGTGCCTATCCCTGATGCCCTCGAGTATCCTGTCCCTCCTCACCTTTGCCAGGATGGAGGCGGCCATCACGGCCGGGTACTTCGCGTCGGCCCTGCTCTCGCAGACCACCTCGGGCTCGAAGGGGAGGACCCTCAAGACCTGCTCCGCGTACCTCTGGGGCAGCACGTCTGCGGGGTCAATGAAGACCTTGTCGGGCCTCAACTCCCTTATCACCCTGGCCATGGCCATCGCCTCCAGGTAGTTGAGCTTTCTCAGCTTAACGCCCCGGCTCACCACCTTGTCGATGGCCGAGGGCTGGAGGTCGAAATGGGCCCAAGCCCTGGCAAGCCCCAGTATCTCCGGCTCCAGGGCCTCCCTCCTCTTCCTCGTGAGGCGCTTGGAGTCCCTCACGCCCAGGGCGAGGAGGTCGCCCAACGCCTCTTCTTCAAAGAGGGCGCCAACGACCACGAGGGGGCCTATCGCGCATCCCCTGCCCGCCTCGTCTACCCCAGCAACAAGCCCCAAAGAGAGTCAGGTCCCTATACCTCCGTTGAGTGTAAAAATCCCTCGGATTGCCTGATGGAAAATTGGGTGAGCCCTTGGAGAAGAGGAGTTCCTCTTCAGCTATATGGGGATGTTCAGCTCCTCGATGCCAAACTCCTTGGCGCCTCTGAAGTACCTGAGGACGTTGTCGCCCTTCACGGTTATCTCGTAGAGCTTCGTGGTCCTCCTGTCCCGCCTACCTGACCTAGACGTGGCGTCGATCTCCCTGATGAGCTCCTTCTCCACCATCGACTCCAGGACACGGGTCAGGGGCTGCCACGACACGTTGGCCTGGTACATTATGCGGGTCGGCTTGGAGGTCCCGCCCTTAATTATCTGGAGCACCTCGAGGAAGATCTCCAGCTTCGACCTTCTGCCACTCATGTCGTGACGTCCTGCGTTCTTGGTCTCTAACACTACGAACACGGGATTTTATTTTAGCTGAAGTGTGTCTCCAGGACCTACAAACTCCTCGTTCAACCCTTTTATTAAAAAAGGGCGTAAAAAACTCTATTTTGAGTGAAATATTGACTAAATTATGTTGTATGTGTGAGAGGTCTATCCGAAGCAGAACTCTTTCACGGCTGAGGCAGCGGCCTAGATGCGCAGGGCCACCTCGTCCCTGAACCTCGCCAGGCCCTCCTTCATGCCCTCCAGGTCACTCGCCCTGGGGATCAGTATCATGAGGTCTACTCCGAGGTCCTTGACCTCCCTGTACTTGCCAACCAGGATCTCCGGCGTCCCCGAGAAGACATCGGCCCTCACATCATCGACGCTCTTGGAGGTCCTCTCAGCAATCCTCCGGAGGATAGATTCGTACTCACCCTCGTTCTGGGCGAGCGTCACGGGTGCAAACCCGGATAAAAGGTACTTGTCTATGGGCTTCCCCGCTACCTCAAGGGCGGGCTTCAGAATCCCCATGGTCCGGGCTATGTTGCTTATCCCCCCGCTGGCGTTTATCCCGTCGGCGTACCTCGCTGCTATCCTTATCATCCTGGGCTGGCGGGCTCCCACTGATACCCTCATCGGCCTCTGGACGGGCTGGGGGACGTTGACCGCCTCCCTGAGCCTCCAGTACCTGCCCTCGAAGCTGAAGACGGGGTTGGCGAACATGCCGCGCAGTATCTGGACGGCCTCCTTGAGCCGGGTCACCCTCTCACCAGCAGGGGGCATGCCCCTCCCACCCTCCATGAGGTCGTAGCCGTCGTACTCGGGCTCGTTCCAGCCGGCCCCGATGATGGTCTCGTACCTCCCACCCGTCATGACGTCGAGGGTGCTGATGGACTTGGCCAGGTAAGCCGGGTTCCTGAGGCTGTTGAAGAGCGTGATGTGGCCCACCCTGATCCTCCTCGTCTCGACGCCTATGCCCGCCATCGCCGTCCAGGCCTCCAGGTAGGGCTCCTCCCTGTCCCCCGAGAGTCCCTCGACGTGGTCGTTGAGGAAGACCCCGAAGAAACCCTCCTCCTCGGCGAACCTGGCAAGCTCGAGCATCGCACCGTAGGTGACCGCCGGGCGGAGGTAGACTCCGAATCGCATGAGATGGGTGACGGGCCGTCGAATATAAGGCGTTGCTGGGCAGGCGCTAGCGCCGCAGCAGCTCCTCGTAGACCTCGACGTACCTGCGGGCGCTCCTCCTCGAGTCGAAGCTCTCGACGATGGTCTCCCTTGCCCTCTTTCCCATCGAGGTTGTCTCCGCGGCAGTCAGGATGCCCTCCGCTAACTCCCCGTGGTCCCTGGGATGGAAAGTGAGGCCGTTCACCCCGTCCTCTACGATCTCGTCGCACCCGAAGCCCCTCACGGCAACGGGGACGCAGCCCGTCGCCATGGCCTCCTGCAGCGCCACCGAGAGCCCCTCCCGCACCGAGGCGAGGACGAAGACGTCGCACATCCTGTGGAAAGCGGGGGCGTCCCAGACCTCCCCCAAGAAGGCAACATTCCTCAGTCCGAGCTCCACCGCCATCCTCTCAAGTGCAGGCCTGCACGGGCCCTCCCCCCCGACGATAAAGCGGGCGTCGATCTTGCCGCTCACGATTGAGGCGGCCCTGAGGAGGTCCTCGACCCTCTTTTCGGGGACTAGACGCCCCAAGGTACCAACGACTATGTCTGTCCCCTGCTTGATCGATCTCTCGCCTCCGTAGGTCCTCCCGCATGGCTTGAACCTCTCCGTGTCTACCCCGGTGTGGATGACCTCCACCTTTCCCCTGGGAGCCCCGAGGCGTGTTGCCAGGCTTCCGATGAACTTGGAGACAGCTACCACCTTTTCGGCCTTAGTAAGGGCCCGCTTGGTAAAAGGCCTGTAGATGGGGCTCACATAGGGGAGTGTAACATCGCTACCGTGGCAGGTCACCACTGTGGGGCGCCCCGGGGAGAATGAGGCGACGAAGCCCATGGGTATGGCGAAGTGGGCGTGGGTCAAGTCCGCCTCACTCCGCCTCACGCTCCCCCACGCGGAGGCGATGTATGGAGGCAGCTGGGCCAGTTCCAACGGAGGCGCGTGCTTCAGCGTCCTCTCGGAGAGGGTCTCGGAAGCCTTCAGTGGCATGAAGGGGAAGCGCGTCACGACATGGCTGACGTCGATCTCCCTAGAGGATCTGCTCCTGGGCGCAAGCACCGTCACGTCGACCCCCTCCTCTTTGAGGCGCCCCGCGAGCTCCGAGACGAAGCCGCCGTAATAGTCGCCCTCGAACCGGGGGAAGCTGGATGTGGGCATCAACACCTTCAAGGGCCATACCCCCACAGTTTATTTTAATTAAATCTACAGATAAATTGTATCGGAGATGGACCTCTCCATCTGCCTCATCGCCACCGAGATCTTCGGGTGGGGGAGGTACGGGGGCTTCGGCAGCTGCACCAGGATGATAGGCTCGGCTCTGGCCCGGCGGGGAGTCGACGTGTACGCGGTCGTCCCACTGGGGGATGGGCAGAGGCCCCTTGAGGAGCTGGACGGAATGACGGTGCACGGTTTTCCTCTGTACAAGTACCATTCAACGGGTCGGATCTACAGGGACGTCGATGCTGATGTCTACCACTCCGAGGAGCCGAGCTGGGGGATGAGGGCCGCACTGGAGGCGGTGCCAGACAGGGTACACGTCGCCACCTGCCAGAACCCCAGGACCAGGGAGGACTGGCGACTGGTGGAGGGATTCTACCCGATGAGGCGGAGGCTCTTCAACGCCCTATTCATCGGAGAGCTGAAGCGCGCAGTGAGGCGGCTGGACGCCGTCTACTGCCAGGCCCGTTACACCGTCCGCAAGGTCAGGGAGCTGTACGCCCTGCCCTACGATCCCGGATTCCTCCCGAACCCGGTGGAAGTTACCAAGACTCGGCCGTTGAAGGCTGCGGATCCAACTGTCTGCTTCCTAGGGAGGCTGGACGGCGAGAAGCGGCCCGAGCTGTTCTTCGAGCTGGCCCGCGGGTTCCCGGATGTCAGGTTCGTGGCGATGGGGAGGGCTCACGACGGGGGCAGGGACAGGCTCCTCAGGGAGAGGTACTCGGGCATCCCCAACCTGGAGCTCGCGGGCTTCAAGACGGGCCCGGAGAAGAGCGAGATCTTGGAAAGGTCGTGGGTCCTAGTCAACACGAGCGTGAGCGAGTGCCTACCCGTCTCCTTCCTCGAGGCCGCCGCCCACGGCTGCGCCATCCTCAGCTTCCACGACCCGGACGGCTTCGCGAGCAACTTCGGTTACCATGTCACGGATGGGGATCTTGACCTGGGCCTGAGTTGCCTCCTGGAGGACGAAAGGTGGAGGGAGAGGGGGGAGGCCGGCAGGGCGTACGTCTCGGAGGTTCATGAGGTCGGCGCGGTCACCGACATGCACATCGAGGCCTACAGGGGCCTGCTGGATCGCAAGACCTGAGGGGTCTACTCCTCCTCCATCGTCTTGAGCTCCGTGATCCCCATGAGCTCCAGGTCGAGTGGGAAGATGGGGCGCCTGAGCCTCTTGAACCCGAAGCCGGCCAGGCGGGGGCTGGTGAGGCCAGGTGTGTCGAGCTCGATGACCTCCTTGGCTATGGGCTCGTGGGCCGCCCTGTAGTGGACGGATGACTTGACGACGATGAACCTCCTCTCAGTGGGCTCTATTCCGAGGCTCCTGTAGAGCTGGAGGTCCGTGGGCTGGAGGCGCTTGCTCGTCACGATCACCTCGTTGCCCCCGACAAGGAGCACCGCTGTCCTCCCCATGTCGGCCTCGGAGCCGGTACCCATGGGGCCCTTCACGATCCACCTGCCGTCGGATATCATCTTGACCGTGGCCATGACCCTCAGAGGCCTCCCGTGGAGGTCGTCTGTCTTACCTCCCAGGTCAAGGGAGACACCACCGCCAGCGCCGGCGCCCGCGGCCGCCTCCACGGCCTCCGGGTCCCACATAACAGAGATGACTCCCCCCTCGAGGCCTTCCTCAAGTATCGCCTTCAGCACGACTGTTCCGTCCTCCGGCGCGCCCCCGCCGGGATTGTCTCCTATGTCCGCGAGGATGAAGGGGCCGCTCTCGGACCTCTTCACTTTCCTCAGCGCCTCCTTCACAGGCATCGGCCTCACGAGGAAGTCCCTCCTCATCCCCCAGGCCAGCTCCACCAGCTCCTCGGCGAGGCTGTCTGCGAGCCCCTGGTCGTTGTTGGTCGTGACTATGAAACTGAGGCCCACGTCCTCGAAGTCGGACCAGGGGAAGCCGGCGGCGACGGTGATGGTCTCGACGCCCTCCGCCTCCTCCATCCTGTGGGCCTCCTCCATCAGCCTGCTCATCGGGTACCTGCCCGTGAACTGGGCCTGGAGGGCGGGCATCATGGGGGGCTGGCGGAAGGCCTTCGTCGGCTTCAGGTTGCCATCCAGGAGCCTAGCCAGCACGTCTATCGCCTCCAGCCCCCTCTCGTAGCCGTCGACGTGGGGGTAGGTGTCGTAGCCGATGAGGACGTCGGCGCTCTCCACCATGAGCCTCGTGTTGTTGGCGTGGAGGTCGAGGGTGCAGACCAGGGGCCTGTCTCCTATCTGCCTCCTGACCTCGGAGAGGATGTGGCCCTCGATGTCGTCGTGGTTCTCGCTCACCCCGGCGCCGTGGAGGTGGAGGGCCACCCCGTCGACCTGCCCAGCCCCCCTGATCCCCTCCAGGATGCCGTCCAGGAGGGCGTCGAAGGCCTCCGCCGTTATCCTCCCTGAGGGAGTGGCTGAAGCGAAGACCGTTGGCACGAGCTCGAACCCGTGCCTCTCGCATCCGTCCATGAGTCCTCCCACGGGGGTCCTCGTGCCCCGGTGGTAGTCGAAGACCTCCTCCCCGTAGAGGAGCCGCCTTTTCCTGAACTGCTCAAGATCCGTCCTGATCGTGGACAGCACGTTCGTCTCGTGGGATATGGTCCCAGTAACAATCCTCATTAAATGCACCTCTTCATCAGAATGGGCAATAGCGGAAAACTTTAACGGTCGATGGGCCATCATGCTGTCCCCCTCCCATTTCCGCTCGTCCTGTTAAAGTGCGTAGCCTTGATGTACACCGAGAATTCTTAAATGCGATTCACCAAGAATACGGGTATCGGACTTTGAGGCGTGATTGTGTATGTATGAGGACCTGATGGCAGTCTACAGGGGTGAGGAAGGGAGGCCTCTTGTCTTCCAGCCCAGGCTGAAGCACTGGTTCGACGTCAACTACGCAGCTGGAACCCTCCCTGAAAAATATCGGGGCGCGACCCTGGAGGAGGTCTTCCGGGACCTCGGCGTCACCCCGAGGGAGGTCTGGGGGATGGGCAGGATCGGCTCTGAGCACGGCGGCTATTTCAGCCTCAAAGTCGTAGACGGCGGCGACGTAGAGGTCTGGACCAGGAGGATCCGCGGCAAGACGGGCGGGCAGGACGACCAGATAGTCACCGAGATCAGGACCCCCAAGGGGGACCTCCGCCAGGTCCAGAGGGTGACAGAGCGGGGCACCTCCCTCATCAACTCCGAGTACTTCCTGAAGGGGCTCGACGACCTCAAGGTCTTCGAGTACGTCCTCCAGGAGAGGAGTTACGAGTGGGATGAGAACCGATACGAGTGGGGGAGGAGGAGGTACGGAAAAGTCCTCCCACTGAGGGCCAACACGGAGAGGATACCCATCATGTGGCTCATCGTGGGAATCATGGGCTTCCAGAGGACGGTCACGATGATCTGGAGGCACCCAGAGGAGATGCGGGGCTTCATGCGCGTCCTTGAAGAGGAGCACCTCAAGATGATCGAGGCCTACCGGGGCAGGCCCGTCGCGGAGATCAACTTCGTCGACAACATGCACCAGGACCTCTGCCCTCCGCCCTACTTCATGGAGTACGCCATCCCCTTCCTGAAGCGGGTCACGCCCAAGATACACGCCCAGGGCACGGTCGTGACCTCCCACTGGGACGGCTTCATGAAGCAGCTCATCCCCCTCGTCGGGGAGACTGGGATGGACGGGCTGGAGTGCGTCACGCCGCTGCCCCAGGGCGACTTCACCGTCGCCGAGCTGAGGGAGGGGCTGGGAGACATGTTCATACGTGACGGGATACCCGCCGTCCTCATGTGCCCCTGGACGGACGTGAAGGACCTGAAGGCCCTCGTCCAAGAGCTGATGGAGGTCTTCTACCCCCGGCTCATCCTGGGCTTCTCCGACATGCTCCCCGCCAACGGGGACATCGAGAGGGTGAGGCTCGTGAAAGAGATGGTCGACGAGTTCAACTCGAGGCTGTGAGGGATAAAGATGACTGAGGAAAACCTGTTCGATGAGATGAAGGTCGCCCTGATAGAGTTCAGGGTCGATCCGCTTGTGGAGATGATCCAGGCGGCGATCCAGAAAGGAATACCAGCAGAGAAGGTCATTGAGGTCCTCTCTGAGGGCATGAACGTCGTCGGTGCGAAGTACCAGGCTGGAGAGTACTTCGTGACAATGCTCATCATCGCCGGTGAGGTGATGAAGGAGGCCATGGCAGTCCTGAAGCCACACCTGGAGGGGAGGAGCGGGGGCGACCTCGGCAAGGTGGTCCTGGCCACCGTCGCCGGCGACATCCACGACATCGGCAAGAACATCCTGAGCACTCTGCTCACCACGGCGGGCTTCGAGGTGATAGACCTGGGGATCGACGTCACCGCCGAGGACATCGTTGAGGCCGTCAAGGCGCACAGGCCCCTCGTCCTCGGAATGTCGGCCCTTCTCACGACGAACCTGGAGCAGTTTCCCAAGGTCGTCACCCTGCTGGAGGAGGAGGGCGTCAGAGACGGCGTAAAGGTCATCGTCGGGGGAGCCACGGTGACGGAGGATTTCGCCAGGGCAGCCGGCGTCGACGCCTACGCCAAGACCGCAGTGGACGGCGTGAACATATGCAAGGAGTGGGCCGCAGCAACCCTCAATTGACCGAATGCAACCCAAGCGAACCTCGTTTTATGAAAGACGCTTCATCGAGGAACCGGACGAACCCTTTTATAGGGGGAGGGATTCGGTGATCGGACCTCTGAGTGCGAGCACCAAATGTCGGGCATACGTGAATACCTGGCCTCCCTGAGGGGCAACCTCCTCGTGCTGATTTCGAGCATGATCGTATGGAACTTCGTTCTCCAGATGGTCTCCACCTACGAGCCCCTCTATGTCTTCGCCCTCGGCGGGTCCGGGGTCGCCCTGGGGCTCCTCACGGCAAGCCAGACCCTCCTATCCACCTTCCTGAGGGTGCCGGGAGGATACATAGCGGACAAGCGGGGGCGGCGCAAGATAATAGGCGTGGTCACCATCGTCTCCTCCTTGGGGTACTTGTTCTACGTCTTCGCCAGGGACTGGACCTGGCTGCTGATGGGGGGCTTCGTCCTGGCCGTCATAGGCCTCAGCGAGCCAGCCGTGGAGGCCATCAAGGCGGATAGCGTGAGGCCCGAGGAGAGGGGCAGGGGGTACGCCCTCCTCAACACGATCCCCCAGATACCGGCGATGCTAGCCCCCGCGGTCGGCGGCGTCTTGATAGCCGATGGGGCCTCCGGGATCAATCTCCCCGGGATGAGGACAGCCTACCTCCTACTGCTGGCAGGCGTTGCGGTAGCTGGCCTGATCCGGCTCCTCTTCCTGAGGGACATGTACAGCCCTGAAGAGGGCGGCGGGAGGCTCGGCCTGGGCGTCTTTAGGGACGTCTACGAGACGATCGTGAGCTCTCCCTCGTCGACGAAGAGGCTCCTGCTCCTCAGCGGTTTCTTCATGTTCTGCTTCCACATGGACGTGAGGGTGAGGCCCGTCTTCGCCTGCGACTTCAGGGGACTCTCCACAGTGGAGTGGGGGGCGGTCGTCTCAGCTTCACTGCTGATATCGACTTTGGCAGTCTTAGTCATCGGCTGGCTCGTGGACAGGTACGGGAGGAAGAGGGTCTTCCTGCCCTCCGTGGCCCTCCTCGCCCTGGGCTCACTCACCTTCGCCGTCTCGGATAGCTTCCCAATGTTCCTGCTCGCCATGGTGCTGGAGGCCGTCGGCCTGAGGGGGAGGATAGTGGCCTTCCAGGTACTCATCGCAGACACGGTGCCCATCTCCGTCAGAGGGAGGGTGATGGGGGCCATCAACGTCCTCGTAAGCCTGGGCTCCTCCACCGCCATAATGGTCTCGGGCCTCCTCTACGACGTGAACCCGGTGCTACCCTTCTACGCCTCAGCCCTGATGTTCTCCACGGCCGCTCTGGTGGCGGCCAAGTTCCTACACGAGCCCGAGACACGACAGATATGATCGCTCCTGTCATCGGAACGCGAATTCAGGAGTTCCAGCTTCTCGATCATCGAGCTATACAAAGAACTTCGTGAGATCCACCTCTCTTTCGGGGTGGTTCTCAACCCTCGACAGTATGCCCTCGATCATCAGGTACCTGCGCTTGACGTCCAGCCTCCGCGGGTCGAAGCCATGGCCGAAGCCCCCGAGCCCGCCGTCCGAGTGGATAACCCTGTGGCAGGGGATGACTATACCGATGGGGTTCGAGCCCACGGCGTTTCCCACCGCCCTGGCGGCGTTGGGCCTGCCTATCGCTCTGGCCAGCCTCCCGTAGGATGAGAGGCACCCCCAGGGGATGGCGTGGATAGCCCTCCATACGTCTATCTGGAACTCCGTGCCCCGCAGGTCGAAGGGAAGGTCGAAGCTGACAGGCTTCCCCGCGTGCCACTCGTCCAGCATACGCCTCAGTTCTTGGAACTTGTCGGGGTCGTGGACGAGCTCCGCCTTCACACTTCTCTCGAGCTCCCTCATGAATGCCCTCTCCGTGCCGGAGGTGCTGAGATGGAGGAGACCTTCCTCAGTGGCCGCCGCCCAGTGGGTGCCAATCTCGTACTTCAGACCCGCGTAGTAAACCCTCTCCAACTAATTCACCAACCTTAAACACTGACCGCTGGATCAGATATCCGAGCTGATACGATTATGCCTGAGGGACTTAAAATCGTGTTGGCCTCTTCCTCACCTCGGAGGAGGCGGCTCATGGAGCAGTTGGGACTTGACTTCACCGTCGTCGAGCCCAGCCTAGTGGGGGAGGTGAACTCCGGGAGGCCTGAGGAGGCGGTCTTGGGGAACGCCCTCGCTAAGGCCAAAGATGTGGCAGAGAAGCACGGGGAGGCTGTCGTAATCTCGGCCGACACCGTCGTTGTTTTGGGAGATAGGGTTCTTGGCAAGCCTGTGATCGCATCTGAGGCGGAGGAGATGCTCATACTACTCCAGGGGAGGACTCATAAGGTGCTGACGGCCTTGGCCGTTGTCCACGCTGCCTCCGGTGTCGTGGAGTCGGACGTGGTTAAGACCAGGGTGCGGATGCTTCCCATGACGAGCGAGGAGATACGCGCCTACGTGGGAACTGGCGAGCCCATGGACAAGGCTGGAGGCTACGCCATTCAGGGGCTGGGGGCTGTCCTCATCGATGAAATCGAGGGGTGTTATTACAACGTCGTCGGTCTCCCTCTATCACGCCTCGCAATTTTGTTGAGGAGGTTCGGAATTAGGATCCCGTGAACCGCGGTTTTTCCCTCGGCTTCTCTCCTATAGAGGACATCATAGACTATATAGATTATAGAAATGATCTTTTTATCTCATAGTCGTATGTAGAGTGCGAAAGGGCTTGAGCGAGAAATACAAGAACGCCATAGCCTCGCTGATAGCGCTCTACTTCTTCGTATCGGGCATCGTCGTCATAAAGAAGGCGGCGGTCATCATGGGGGAGGCCCTCGCCGAGAAGCTG
>Ga0209427_10000643_pt1 | contig 37915 bp, 36 predicted proteins | sample DeeMarSWOR136_30_FD_187465 | JGI IMG/M metagenome (GOLD analysis project Ga0209427, IMG submission 187465) | Marine sediment microbial communities from White Oak River estuary, North Carolina - WOR-1-36_30 (SPAdes) (version 2) | ecosystem: Environmental > Aquatic > Marine > Intertidal zone >...
AAGGCCTCCCGGCAGTGACTCAAAAAACCCTCGACGACCTTCTTCTGTGGTCAACGCTTTTCCCCGATAATCACTTGCATTCATTTGCAGGCAGACCCATGAATCGCCCAAAGAATGATAGAATTTTGAAAAAATGCGGTTATAATGGTTATGGAGTAAACGCTTAAGGAGGCATGAGTTTTGAGTCCATTTTACAAAAACATTGCTCTCTGGCTGGTGATAAGTCTGATGTTCATCATGTTGTTTCAGATATTTAAGCAGCCTCAGAGAGGAAGCACCTCAATCAGCTACAGCGATTTTTTGAGCCTCGTGGAAACAGGCAGCGTCATGCAGGTTACTATCCAGGGAGATCACATTTCAGGTGCATCTTCCCAAGGTCCCTTCAAGACTTTCGCCCCGAAGGACCCTGAGCTGATCAAGCTCCTCAGAAGCAAAGGGGTTAAGATATCCGCCAAGCCTGAAGAGGATTCCTCTTGGTTTCAGGTATTTCTCTCTTGGGTGCCCATGCTTTTACTGATCGGCGTTTGGATTTTCTTCATGCGTCAAATGCAGGTAGGGGGTGGTAAGGCCTTGTCCTTTGGAAAAAGCCGGGCGAGGCTCATGACGGAATCTCAAGAAAAAGTCACCTTTGACGATGTGGCCGGTATCGAGGAGGCGAAGGAGGAACTTGAAGAAATCATTGAGTTTTTGAGAGATCCCAAGAAATTTACCCGCCTCGGGGGGAGAATTCCCAAAGGTGTTCTTCTGGTGGGCGCTCCGGGCACGGGCAAGACCCTTTTGGCCAGGGCGATCGCCGGTGAAGCAGGCGTGCCTTTTTTTAGCATCAGCGGATCCGATTTCGTGGAGATGTTCGTTGGCGTGGGTGCTTCGCGGGTGCGGGATCTGTTTGTCCAAGGAAAGAAAAATGCGCCGTGTATCATATTTATCGACGAGATCGACGCTGTCGGCCGCCACAGAGGGGCCGGGCTGGGTGGTGGACACGATGAAAGAGAACAGACGTTGAATCAGCTCTTGGTGGAAATGGACGGTTTTGAATCCAATGAAGGGGTGATTCTGATTTCCGCCACCAACAGACCCGACGTTCTGGATCCAGCCCTTTTGCGGCCTGGAAGGTTTGACAGGCAGGTGGTGGTTCCTGTACCCGATATCAAGGGCAGGGAAGAAATTCTGAAGGTTCATGTAAAGAAGACGCTCTTGGCTGATGACATCGATCTTTCAACCCTGGCTAGGGGGACGCCCGGGTTCACCGGTGCGGATCTCGAAAATATGGTCAATGAGGCAGCGCTCATGGCTGCAAGGCGAGGGAAAGATCGGGTCGAGATGAACGATTTTGAAGACGCCAAAGACAAGGTGATGATGGGAACCGAGCGGAAGAGCATGATCATCAGCGAAGAAGAGAAGAAGTCCACCGCTTATCACGAATCAGGACATACGCTTGTGGCCAAGCTTCTTCCCGGCACGGATCCGATTCACAAGGTAACGATTATTCCAAGAGGGCGAGCCCTTGGTCTGACGCAGCAGCTACCCATCGACGAAAAGCATACCTACCCCAAGGATTACCTGTTGAACCAGATCTGCATCCTCATGGGCGGGCGTGTTGCTGAGGAGGTTGTGCTCGGCATTCAGACAACAGGCGCTGGAAATGACATTGAGAGGGCTTCGGAACTGGCGAGAAAAATGGTGTGTGACTACGGCATGAGCGAGAATCTCGGACCGCTCACCTTCGGAAAGAGGGAAGAACAGATCTTCCTCGGCAGAGAGATTGCACAACACAGGGATTACAGCGAATTGACGGCCCAAAAGATTGATGATGAGGTGAGGAGCATCGTCAACAATTCCTATAACAAAACCTCTCAGTTGATCAGAGAGAACCTGGATACCCTTCACCGGATGGCGAAGGCCCTTTTGGAGAAGGAGACCCTCGATAGCAAAGCCATTGATCAGATTATGAAAGAGGCCAGCGCTCTCAGTCAGGAGGAGGAAGGAGAGGCGAAACCATCTTGAAAGGCGCTCCGAAGGATGGCTTCACTTTAACTTGGTGGAATTACGCTCTTGATCTGAGCCGGAGAACCCATATCATGGGCGTTCTCAACGTGACCCCCGATTCCTTTTCGGACGGGGGTCAATTTTTTGATAGGGAAACAGCGATCGAGCAAGGGCTAGCTGTAGCGCGTGACGGCGCGGATATCATCGACGTCGGGGGGGAGTCGACCCGCCCGTACTCTGATGCCGTCTCTGCCGATGAGGAAATGGAGCGGGTCATCCCTGTGGTCCAAGCGCTTGCCGGAGAGATCAAGATCCCGATCAGTATTGATACTCTCAAGGCAGCGGTCGCTCGGGAAGCGCTGAGGGTCGGGGCGTCTATGATAAATGATGTAAGCGCTCTCAGATTCGATCCTGAAATGATATCGGTGGCAGCGAAGGCCGGTGTCCCTGTCATCCTCATGCACATGAAGGGAACGCCCAAGACGATGCAGGTGAGCCCCACTTATGAACACCTGACTCAGGAAATTTGTGATTTCCTGGAAGAGGCCATCAAACGGGCTGTGCAGGGGGGAATCAAGAAAGAGTTGATTATTGTGGATCCGGGCATCGGGTTTGGAAAGACCTTTGATCACAATCTGGAGATCATTCGAGAGTTAAGCCGCTTTCATTCCCTGGGGCGGCCGATACTCTTGGGGAGTTCCCGAAAGGCGTTCATAGGCCATATACTCAAGAACAAGGCTCACGAAAGAGACGTGGGGTCTATGGCGACCATTGCGGCGGCGGTCTTAAATGGTGCACATATCGTGAGGGTTCACAATGTCCGGATGGCCGTTGAAACGGTAAAGATCATCGATGCCATAAAACGGGGTGAAGCGGATACTTGAGTGATGCCAGCATTTAAGTCTTATGAAACAGTGCGGTTATAGCGTTGGCCATGGGGGTCTCTTTTCAAAAACGAAAAGTCGCTGCCCGGTGACCAGCGTGAGGCCATGGGTGAGGCGGGCGGAGAGCCACCTGGGAAAAACCATGCAAGGTGATGTATGGAATGGACTGATCAGGTCCTCCGCCCGCCTTTGCTACCCCTTTTTGCATGGCTTTTCCTCGACGCCCTTTGTTTTTGAAAAGAGACCCCCATGGGCAAGGCGCGCAGAATTTTTGTACGGCTGAACTTTTACGCATGAGGGAAAGGATTGACCTATGTTGTTTTGCATCGACATCGGGAATACAAACATCGTTCTTGGTGTGACCGACGGGGATCAAATCCTGAATCACTGGAGGGTCAGGACTGAAAGAGATATCACAGCAGATGAAATGGCGATTCTCGTAGGAAATCTCTTTGGTGCCGCCCGGATTGCATTCGATGAGGTTAAACACCTCATCGTGTCCTGTGTGGTTCCTCCCTTGCTGAACACCATAGAGGAGTTCTCCCTTCGCTATTTCCACACCAACCCCATCATTGTGGGTCTCGGTATTGACACGGGTATGCCCATACTTTACGACAACCCTAAAGAGGTGGGTGCTGATAGAATAGTCAATGCCGTGGCGGCTTACGAAAAGTACCGCACCGGTCTTGTGGTCGTGGATTTTGGAACAGCCACCACCTTTGACGTGATATCCCCGGAAGGCGCCTACATGGGGGGCGCCATTGCGCCGGGTGTGATCATCTCTTGCGAGGCCCTCTTTCTCAAAGCATCCAAACTCCCGAGGGTTGAGATTTTTGCCAAGCCCAAAAGGGTCATTGCCAAAGACACGATCAGCAGCATGAACGTGGGAATCGTCTACGGTTACGCCGGGTTGGTGGACGGTATTGTAAGGCGCATCAAGAAAGAGGCGGGAGATGAACTGAAAGTAATCGCAACGGGTGGACTTGCGCCACTCATATGTGCGCAAACGGAGACGGTTGAACATGTGGAAGAGTTCCTGACTTTGGAAGGGCTCATGATCATTTTTAAGAGGAATCGGTGATGATTAAACCCCCGCCACTCAGGCCGGGGGACAGGGTGGGTGTGATCGCACCCGCTGGTCCCGTCAAAGAATCCGAGCTCCAACCCGGGATTTCCCTCCTGGAGTCTCTGGGCTACCAGGTTGCCCTTTCTCCTAACCTCTACGGCAAAGAAGATTACTTGGCAGGGGAAGATAACGCCCGTTTGCATGACTTGCACCTCATGTTTCAGGACGATGGTATAAAAGCTATTTTGTGTGCACGGGGCGGTTACGGTACGATGAGGATTCTCGACCGCATTGATTTCAGTCTTGTACGCGCAAATCCGAAGATCTTTGTGGGCTACAGCGATGTCACCGCTCTTTTGCTGGCCATTCATGAAAAAACCGATCTGGTCACCTTTCATGGCCCGGTACTGAGAGATCTCTCCAAGAACAACCACCAAAACTTTCAGTATTTGTTGAACTTGGTCACTTCAGGCGTTGATATGACAGTAGATTTGCGCGGAGGCATGGTCATTCATCCAGGTTATGGTGAAGGCATGCTTTTGGGCGGAAATTTGAGCCTGATCTGTCACCTGATCGGAACCCCGTTTATGCCCTCCTGTGAAGGCGCGCTCTTGTTCATTGAAGAAAGGGGGGAGTCCCTTTATCGGCTGGATCGAATGATAACCCATCTCAGGCTGACCGGTCTTTTCGAGCGCTGTGCAGGGCTGATTATCGGGGAGTTTGAGTCCTGTGGTGATGCGACCTCAGTCAACCGACTGCTCGCGGAGAGGCTATCAGACTTGCAAATCCCTGTCGTGAGCGGCCTAGCCGTGGGGCATGGGCTTCAAAATATAGCACTTCCCATCGGTATCCACGCAGCCCTCGATACGGAGAGTGTGGGTTTGCGGATCACCGAATCGTGTGTCTCCCCTTGAACCAAGATGACAAGTCCAGCCCTTTTTTATTCTGACGTGGTTATGCCTTTACAAGTTGGCAAAAATCCGAAATCCGAATATCGAAATTCGTGCTTCGAATTTGCGGGTTGTCAAGAGCTACCTTCGCACCGCTATTCAGTGCTTGCATAAACCTGGGTCCTTTGGGGCTTGTCAAACCCTGGTGATCATGATAATGGATCATGCAAAGTGCCTCTAAGGTAGCACAGGGCATGGAAATGTCACCTCCGGCTCTTGGGGTCTGGGGGGCGATTGAGGGTGGTTGGTTCAGAAAGAGATGAATCTTGTCAGGACACTGGGAGCCGCAGCGGTTAGAATTATCCTCAGAATGGGGCGAATGGGAATCTTTTTGATCAAGGCCATTTGCTGCGCTCTAACCCCTCCCATCAAGTTTTCTCTTGTTCTCAAGAAAATCCAGTTCATCGGATTTCAATCCATTTCAGTGATTTTCCTCACCGGTGGTTTTACAGGCATGGTTTTGGGCTACCAGGGTTACAACACGCTGAGCCGCTTCGGTTCCGATGCGTTTCTCGGGCCTATGGTTGGATTGGCCCTCATTAAAGAGATGGGCCCCGTTATCTCCGCTTTGATGGTCACAGGAAGGGCGGGTTCATCCGTGACCGCGGAAATCGGGATCATGCGGATCAGCGAGCAGATCGATGCCCTGGAACTGATGGGCCTGAATCCTTATCGTTATCTTGTGGTGCCTAATTTCTGGGCGGCGGTCATCTCCGTGCCCTTGCTGACGGCCATTTTCGATGTGGTCGGCATATTTGGTGGATACCTCATCGGCGTAAAACTTCTTGGTGTCAGTTCAGGAATCTACTTCGGGGAGATGATCAGCTATGTGGAGATGCAAGATGTGTTTGAAGGCATTTTCAAGTCTTTGAACTTCGGGCTCCTCATCGCGTGGGTCTGTTGTTTCAAAGGATACTATACGGGGTACTACACGGGATTTGGAGCAGAGGGTGTGAGCAAAGCGACCACCCAAGCCGTTGTGCTTTCATCCGTGTTGATCCTGGTTTGGGACTATTTTCTCACGTCAACCCATTTCTTTTTTTAAGGTCATGATTCGCGTAGAAGACCTGCACAAATCATTCGACGGTGCAAAAGTGCTCAGAGGGGCCTCCTTCTCAGTGGGTAAGGGGGAGATCCTTGCCTTGATTGGCCGCAGCGGCTACGGTAAGAGTGTGCTTTTGAAGCACGTGGCGGGCTTGATGAAGGCCGATCAAGGACGGGTCCTTGTTGACGAGGATGAAGTGAGTCAACTCAAAGGCAAGGGGCTTTCGCGTTTGCGCAACCGACTCGGTTTTCTCTTCCAAAGCGGCGCGCTCTTCGATTCCATGACCGTTTTCGATAACATCGCCTTTCCCCTGAGGGAGAAGACGAATTTAGAGGAGAGAAAAATCCGGGAAAAGGTGCAATCCGAACTTGAACAGGTCGGGCTCATGGGTTCGGAGGAAAAGTATCCTTCGCAAATCAGCGGCGGCATGATCAAGCGTGCGTCTCTTGCGCGCGCTTTGGTTCAGGAGCCGGAGATTATGCTCTTTGATGAACCCACAACTGGCTTGGATCCTCTCACGGGGCAAACCATTTTGAACCTCATTGATTCCTGTCACAGACGCCTGGGCTTTACAGGCATCATTGTGACCCATGAGATCCCTAGAATATTCGAGATCGTGGACAAAGTGGCCATGCTCCATGACGGGGTGATCCAGTTCCAGGGAACGCCTGAAGAGATCACGGCTTCAGAAGACCCCATAGTATGTGCTTTTCTAACAGGAGACATGCAAGGCGTGTCCCAAGGATAAGCCTGTCCGCCCACATTCAGGAAAGAAGAGTGGACGAAAGGGAAGGACCCTGTCCGTTCAGGGCGGGATAGAGTCGCATTCAGGCCTGGAGCTCGGGCCGATTAAAATGACAAACCAGAAAGAGGGGCGCCATGAAACGGTTTGATATTGAGCTAACGGTTGGCCTGTTCATTATCGCGGGCATTATCTGCCTCGGTTATCTTTCCATTAAGCTGGGCAGAATGGAGATACTCGGAGGCAAAGGGTATGAGATGTATGCCCTGTTTTCCAACAGCGGGGGATTGAAAACAGGGTCATCCGTCGTCATAGCCGGCGTGGATGTGGGTCGCGTTAAGAGCATCACCTTGGATGACTACCAGGCGCGGATTGTGATCAACCTCGCTGAGGGCGTTGAGATCCAAGAAGACGCCATTGCATCGATCAAGACCAAAGGGCTCATCGGCGAGAAGTTCATTGCCATTACGCCCGGTGGATCTGAAAAGATCATTCCGCCGGGTGGAAGGATACGGGAAACCCAACCCCCTATAGATTTTGAGCAGGTGATCTCGAAATATGTGTTCGGGAAGGTGGAGTGAGGGGCTTATAGGCAAACCCAAGCGGGGGCTTTCCCTTTCGGAGGTTATGTGAAATGGGGTGTTTGGTGCGGAGGCATCCATGGATCTGATAAGGCTTTACCCGAAGCTTCTTTTCTTTTCCTTGATCTTTGTGATTGCGACGCCGGTGTGTGCAGGAGTACCCACGGAGAAGGTGAAGGAAACCACGGAAAAAATCCTTTCCATCGTGAGCGATCCTGCCTTGAAGGGTCCTGACAAGGACAAAGAACGAAGAGCGCTGATTCGAGAAGCGGTGGACGAGCGATTTGACTGGGAGGAGTTGTCTCGGCGGTCCCTTGCCAGACACTGGAGAAAGCTCGATGACGAACAGAAAAAAGAGTTTATCATCCTCTTCGGAAAATTGCTGGAGCGCACCTATCTGGACAGGGTGGAGGGGTATTCAGGCGAGCAAGTCACCTACGTGAATGAAATCGTTGAAGGAGAGTACGCATTGGTGGAAGTGAGGGTCTTGACGAGCAAGGGGACAGAGATCCCTGCCAACTATAAGCTTCGAAAAAAAGACGGGGACTGGAGGGTCTATGACATCTCCATTGAAGGGGTTAGCCTCGTCAATAACTATCGCGTCCAGTTCAACGATATTATCACAAAATCGTCCTATGAGGAGTTGATCAAGAAACTTCAAGAGAAAGTGGCGGAGGAATAGAAAGCTTCGTCGCGCAAGCCCTGTGCTGATAGATTGCTCCTGGAAGATCGATTTCAAAGGGAGCGTTTTTTTAAAGAGCTGAGTTCAAACCATGGGGCCTTTGTTTTAAAAAAGCGCTGAAAGGAGCCGCACGGCCGTGGCAATGATTCGAGCGGTAGTCATAGCGATCATTTTCTACGCGATTTTTCAGCCTGTTTTCGCTTTCAGTGAAACCCTTGCTGATTTGGAGATGCATCCGGTGAGTACTTTCAACAGCTCAATGGGAAGCGCTGTTGAGAAGGATCCGGGATTTCACAAGCAGCCGCGCCCTTTGATCTCAGAGTTCAGCATGGCGCAGGCGGAGCCGGCAGGAGAAGAAACACCGGAAGACATGCTTCGAGATCCTTTTGCTGAAAGGGATCAGGTCACAAGGGAAGAGGCGCCGGATACCATTGCGGATCCTTTGGAGCCTCTGAACAGGGCGTTTTTCGTTTTCAATGACAAGTTTTACTTCTGGCTCCTCAAACCCATGGCGACCGGGTACAAAGCGGTTGTTCCTGAAAGGGCCCGAGTGGGCGTGCGGGACTTTTTCTACAATCTGGCTTTTCCGATTCGTTTCGCCAACTGTGTCTTTCAAGGCAAAGGGGACGGGGCCTTTCTGGAACTGGGCCGTTTCCTGGTGAACACGTTCTTTGGAGCAGCGGGATTCATTGATGTGGCCACAGCCTCGGGGGCTTTCAAGAAATATGACGAAGACTTGGGGCAGACTTTCGGGCACTACGATGTGGGGCCCGGGATTTTCATAAACTGGCCCATTTTCGGGCCGTCCAGCGTTCGCGATACGGTGGGAATCGTGGGAGATGCCTTTCTGAATCCCATAAGCATTCTTATCGATCCGAGCAAATACACAATCTCTCTGAACGCTTTTGCCTTGGTCAACAACACCTCCCTTCGGCTGGGCGATTACGAAGATCTGAAAAGGGCTGCCCTGGATCCATATGTTGCGGTCAGAGATGCCTATTATCAGAACCGCAAGAGTAAAATAAAGGAATAGGAGGAAGTGGATGGCAGCACAATCCAAGATGGACCCTGAGATGTTCTCCATGGTTCTTGATACCCTGAACAAACTGGAAAGAGAAAGACTGACCTTGGAAGCCAAGCTGGAGATGGACCGTGCAGGTGAGTTTCCCATGGAGCTTATCCGGTTCATGTTGGGGCCGGAGGTCGCCCTCCACCTTATTTTTGTCCCCGAAGAGTATGGTGGTCTTGGTGCGGGAGCTGCAGAGATCGCCATTTTGTCGGAAAAAATGGCCAAGATGGATCTGGGTGTGGCCACTTCTTTTCTGGCCATTTGTTTGGGTATGGATCCTATCCGGGTCGGGGCGACGGAGGAGCAAAAGAAAAAATGGATTGGCAAGGTTGCCGAAGAGGGCCTCATCGTTGCTTACGGGGTCACGGAGCCCGAGGCCGGGTCCAATGTGCAAGCCCTGAAGACAAGAGCGGACAGGGTTCTGGACGAGGATGGAAAGACCATTGGGTACAAGCTGAACGGGCAGAAACAGTTCATAACCAACGGTGGCGTGGCAGCCATGTACACCCTCCTCGCAAGTGCGCCCGACGGTCCTTCCTTTTTTGTGGTAGAGGCAGGGGCACAGGGCTTGTTCCCGGGAAAACACGAAGACAAGCATGGAATCAGGGCTTCTGATACCTGTCCCCTGAGTCTGGATGATCTCTATGTTCCTGTAGAGAACCTTGTTGGCGGAGTTGAAGGTCAAGGGCTTAAACAGGCCAACCAAGTGTTCGGCTACACCCGGCTCATGGTCGCTACATTCGGCCTGGGCGGCGGCATGGCTGCCCTGGAAAAAACCATTGCTTACGCCAAGGAGAGAGTCCAGTTCGGTGGCCCCTTGGTTGAGAAACAAGGTTACACCCATAGGCTTCTGGTGCCCAATGCCGTTCAACTGGAAGCAGCCAGAGCCTACATTGAGAAGACAGCTGAAAGGCTGGATTCCGGTGAAGAGGACCTTCAAGTGGAGGGGTCTATTGCCAAGTACTTTGCCACGGAGGCCGGGGATGCCATGGCCAACAACGCGATTCAGGCCTTGGGTGGATACGGCTATATTCGAGAATTCGAAGTGGAGAAGATCAAAAGGGACACAAAAATAACCACCATCTTCGAGGGCACAAGTGAAATCCAACGCAACATCATCAGCATCTTTCGTTTGCGGGAAACGGTGCGTTCAAAGGGGCGGTTTTACTTGGATATGGCGGAAGGGCTGGAGAAACTCCCGGAAGATTGCGGTGCCCACCTGCTGGCCCGTGCACTGCGGCTTCTCAACGAGACCGTCCTAAACGTCAGGAGATTCAAACTGACCAGATCGCAGCATACAATGTTCCTCGTGGCCGATATGATGACCTGGTGCGAAGTGGGTGAGGCCTTTTGCCGGAAGGCGGCCACGTTTGGAGGTAAGGAACGATCTCCGGAGTTCATGAAAGCCACAGCCCGTGTTTTTGCGAGGGAAGCGGCCGAGAAGGTTTACTGTAATGCCCTGAAGGTTGCCTATGGCTGTGGTGAGAACATGGAAGAACTCGCTCAGAGGCTCAATCAGTTGGAGCTTGGCCAGGCGATGGCGGGTCATCTGAAGGACATGGACATGATCGCGACAGAACTGGTTCTGTGACGGGTTGCGAAATATGGTGGATCTGCGGTACATTGGAAAAAAGGGAGAAAGAATGATGGGCCCGCCCTCTGTTTGATCTTAGAAAACTTGATCTTCTGGGCCATTGAGCTTTCTTGGAGTAGTGGAGTAGCCGACTTCGCCAGAGTGGCCTCTGGCTACGACGGCTGAATTGGAGTGTTGGAGTACTGGGGCGAAGAAAAAAACAGCGGTTGACACAAATTGAAAATGTCAAATGTCAAAGCTCAAATGCCAAATCAAATCCTAATGTCAAATGACAAAAAGGAGCGAGTTATCGTACTTTTGGATTTGGGATTTTGACATTCATTTGACATTTGGATTTTGGCATTTGGCATTAATACGCTCCTAATTTGCGAAACTCTATTTCTTGGACCCCATTATTCCATCATTCCAATATTCCTTTGATCCATTACTCCACCCGTCGCGGTCCCTCACGGGTATAGCGCAAAACCGGGTCGTCAGGGTCCGGATTCTTTATTCATGATGGCATACAGAGCACACCACTATCACCGACCTAGATCCAGCACCCAGACAAAAAGACCCATCCGCTCCAGGAAGGGCTTTTGCGAAAAACCAAGGATCGACCCTCAGCTTAAACATCTCTTCCAGAAGATTGGTGTCCCCAAACCAACCCCATTCAAACCGGATCCCTTTCAGCTTGAGGCTCTGGAGGGAATCCGCGATGTGGATGTCCTGGTGAGCGCCCCCACTGGGTCGGGAAAGACCTGGATTGCGACTCAGGCCATTTCCCGCGGTCTCGCACAGGGTCTAAAAACGTGGTATGCGTCTCCCCTGAAGGCCCTTTCCAATTCGATCTATCAGGAGTTCTGTAACGAGTTCGGACCGGCTTCCTGCGGCATACTCACCGGTGATCGAAAGGAAAACCCCGGCGCTCCCATTATCGTCGGCACCACGGAGATCCTCCGCAACCAACTCTATGATGCCATGCATGAGGGGATCAGTATTCCCACCGACCTCGTGGTCCTTGACGAAGCCCACTATCTAAGCGACCCTGAACGCGGCGTGGTGTGGGAGGAGGTGCTTATCTACCTGCCTTCCCGTGTGAGGTTGTTGCTCCTGTCGGCCACCATATCCAACGCAAAAGAGATTGCAATATGGTTGGAAGAAAACCGGGGGACAAAGGCTCGGGTGGTGCTATCCCACGAAAGACCCGTGCCGCTGGAGATGCTCTTTCTTTTTCCCGACGGTTTGATTTCACCTCTTGCCGGCAAAAAAGGACTGGTTCCCAAAGTGAAGAAGTTCGTGGCTCCCCGCGTTGGTCGTGGCCGGAGAAAGGGATCGGGGAGCCTCAATTTCGGAGATATCATCCGATGTTTGAGGGCTTTCGATCTCCTGCCCGCCATCTTTTTTCTTAAATCCCGCATGGACTGTGATCGCGCTCTTCTCTCCTGTCATGAAACCGATGAGAAGCCCACAGAGGTCAAAGAACGTTTCAAAAGGGAGATCCGGGAGTTCTTGGGCAGGTTTCCCCATCTGGAAGGGCATCGCCAGATGAAGTTTCTCATGAAGAATATGGTTGGAGCGCATCATGCCGGGCAACTGCCGTACTGGAAATTGCTCATTGAGAAGATGATGGTCAAAGGGTACTTGGAGGCCATTTTTTCAACATCCACCGTTGCTGCCGGAGTGAATTTTCCGGCCCGCACCGTGGTGCTGGTACAGAGTGACCGATTTAATGGACGCGAGTTTTCGGATCTCACTGCAACGGACCTTCACCAAATGACGGGAAGGGCAGGCCGAAGAGGAAAGGATAACATCGGTTTTGCCGTGATCATTCCGGGTGTCCACCAGGATCCGCAACTGATCTTTGAGTTGAAGGATTCACCGCCCGAACCCCTTATGAGTCAAATAAAAATCAACTTTTCCATGACCCTGAATCTCCTTCTCTCCCACAACCCGGAGGAGATCGGAAATCTTCTGAATTGTTCCTTCGCCTCCTTCCAGGAGCGAAAAAGGGGATCTGTGGTCCAGAGTGATTGGGTAGCGATGCTGAGCGCTTTGGGAGATGCTGTCCCCAGAGCACGGTGTGACAGCAAAGACCCCTACGAAATCCTCGAAAACATTCAAAAAAGCGCAGATCTGCGCAGAAAAACGCGGAAGATGAGGAAAGATCTTCAGGAAGAGGCCCTTGTAAGGGCTTACAGAGAATACCTCAGACCCGGTAGACTGATATTGCACAAGAACAAGAACATCTATGTGGTCTTCCATACCACCATGGAAAAGGGGCGGCTTGTTTGTGCATCGCATAATCTCAAGAGGAGCCTCCGGGCGCGAAAAGGGAGGATCCGCTTGAGGAAATTGGACGTTCACAAAATCAAGACCATTCTTGATTATCGTTTGGAAATACCGGAAGATTATTCCATAGAGGCCCTAGAGAGCCTATTCGCTGCGATACCCCGTCAGGACCTGGCGCCACTTCACATCGAAATCCCGGAAGTGAATGGGATCGGGAAGGGATCGGGCGCACCGGAAGTGGAATCGCCTGATTCGTTGCCCTGTGAGGATTGCGATCATCTCAGGCTGTGTCATGGGAATAAGAAAGGTGCTTTCGGTAAACTTCTTCGAGACTTTCGTGCTCTGACTGCTCAGATGCAAAGCCTGCCGGGCGGACTTTGGCTCAGCTTCAAACGGCACCTCAGGTTCTTAAAAGATACGGGCTTTGTAGATGCAGAGGACGTGCTGACCGAAGACGGACGGTGGGCCTCAAAACTGAGGCTGGACCATCCTTTGCTCATTGCCGAAGCCATCAGAAAGGGCGGGTTTGAGGGCGCCTCTCCCGCGGTCATGGCAGGTTGTTTGGCCCCCTTCGTGTGGGACAGGGTGCAGGATTTGGATCTGAACATTCAAAGCCCGCTGAATCTCGAGAAACTGGAAGAGGCTTTCAATACAATGCTTGACAAGATCGAGGGGATGAGGCGCATGAAACTGAAACGGGGCTTTGAAAATCCTCAAATCCTATTCTGGCCTGCCGCGGCCCTGTATTTGTGGGCCAAAGGGGTTTTGTGGGAAGACCTGTGCTATTTCATTCCTGTGGACGAGGGGGACATGGCTTCCCTTATCGTGAGAACCGCGGACCACCTGCGGCAGGTGATGAACCTGGCTGATTCTCATCCGCCCCTTGCTTCAACGGCGGAAAAGGCCATCGATTTGATTTTGCGAGAGCCGGTCTTTATCCAATAAGGTGTGTGCTTCTTTCCACAGAGGGCTTCTTTACGGCTAACCCCCCCTCTGGGGGCCACCTGATGCCTCCCGCTCTGCAGGAGAAGGTTCACTCGGGTCGGCCGAGTTCTCGCCCCTGGCAGCGACCATTTCTCCAAGTGAGCGTGGGCAGGTTAGCTCATGTCAATAGATCCAACAGCTTCACCATCACCACCTTTTCGAGATAGTCTAGATCCACAGGTTTCGTGATGTAGTCGTATGCCCCCAAATCAAAGGTCCTTTTTGCCTTTTCCGGCTCTGTGACCACGCTGACCATGATAACCGCCACCTGGGGGTCTAATCTTTTGATCTCGTGAAGAACCTCTATCCCCCCCACGCCGGGCATGATGATATCGAGGAACACAATATGGGGCTTGAATTCCTCGACCTTCCTGATGGCCGTTGGCCCATCTTGGGCCGACAGGACCTCATAACCCTTTGCAGTAAGAAACTCCTCCAAGACGCGGCACGCGTCAATCTCGTCATCAACAACTAGGATTCTTGCCATGGTTTAATGTGTCCTTCTAAGAAGTCTGTGGAACGTCTTGACCTGTTCTTGGCAGTTCAACAAAAAAGGATGAGCCGCCGCCATCATCGGTTTCAACCCATATTTTCCCGCCGTGAAGGTTGATTATGTTGTACGCGACGAAAAGCCCAAGACCCAGATGCTCACCTGTTTTCTTGGTTGTGAAGTAGGGGTCGAAGATTTTCACCATATCGGCCTCATCGATGCCGGTCCCCGTATCCGATATGATGATCTGCACATGGTGATCTGATGGTGTGTGTTTTGTGGTCACACTCAAGATCCTGGTTTTCTGCTCTGCCATGGCATCCGCAGCATTGCTAATGATATTCAGAAAAACGTGTTCCATTCTGTTCTTGTCCAAAGGGACTGGGGGGAGATCGGGACCGTATCGGGTCTGTGCACGTATCGCTCTTTCCTCGAGATAGGGGGCCGCGAGCCTGATGACGTTCTCAATAATCTCATTCACGTCACACGGGGCGACCTGCATTTTATGGGCCTTGGATAAGTGGCGAAGGTCATTGATAATCTCAGTGATCCGGTTGAGCTGGTTCTCGCAAACAGCCAGGACTTCCACGGTATCTTGCGGCAAATTCGCCTTTCTTTTCAGCAGCTGGAATCTCATGGAGATGATGTTCACGGGGTTGAGGATTTGATGGGCAATGCCTGCCGTGAGCCGACCGGCGGCCGCGAGTTTCTCCGAACGGATAAGCATATCTCTGGTTTCCCGGAGCTCCAGGCAGGTTTTTTCAAGCGCTTCCTGGATTCGTTTTTGCTCCGTAATGTCTCTGGCAACGCCATAAGTGCCGAGGAATCCCTCCGCTCCGGTGTGATCCGCTTCCTCGTACATGCCGAAGGCATTGAGTTCCACCGCAAGGTCCTTGATATCAAAAGGCTTTTCTTTGCCTTCTTTGGTCATAAGACGAATTTCAAGGCCTTTGGTCGCTCGTTTGCCGGTCCTCCTATCATTGAAATGCCATTGTGCTTTCTCCCTGTCCTCAGGATGAATGAGGGATGTGAAGTGCTGTCGAAGCAGTTCCTCTGCCTTGAACCCGAGAAGCTCTTCACTGGCTCCTCCCACAAAGGTGAAGCAGCCGTCTGGGTCCAGGGTGTAAATGATATCGGGGGAGCTTTCCACAAGGTGCCTGTACAGTCGCGCTTTGGTCTTATCGTCGGGTGCCATGTTCTGTCCCTCTCCCAGTTTAAACACAGGTATTTTATTCGCTAATGGCCCAAAAATCCAGGCCTTTGAGTGACGAACGCATCGTCATCGGCGCGTCTGTGGTCTCATGAAGGAGAAGGCCGTTTTAGGGGGGCGCCCTTTTCCATTGGGAGGATGGAGGGAATTGATATTGTTCAAAGATGAGAATGGGCCATAGACCTTGCGGATAGAAGCACTTAGTATTCCTTCCATTCGACCTGCATATGCGCACATTTGGACCTGATGCGCTGAAGAATCTCATCTCTTCGTTCTCGGGCCCAAGAGGGCATTTCGGAGCGCCATCGCTCAGGCGACGGCACATGAATGATGGACGGTTCCTTGAGGCCTGGATCGACTTGGAGTTCCAGCTCGTTTTCACCCTCAAAATACTTCACATAGCGGAAGGCGATGAGTACATCGTATGTCCTTGCCGGGGCTGCGGTTGACCGTTTTGCGTTCTCCGCTTTTTCTTCCCCTGTCAACCTCTCACCCAAAGGCGTTTTCACATGGGTAACAGCCTCTATCTCAGCAATCTGTTTGATCCTCTGAACGTGCCGCCCTCTTTCAAAGGGGGTGCTGAGCCAAATTTCGACGATCTTGAGGGCCTCTTTTTCAGGGATCATCCGCGCCCCCAGGGACAGGACGTTGGCGTCGTTGTGCTCTCTGGCAAGGCGGGCCGTTTCGATGTTCCAGCAAAGGGTGCATCGGATGCCCCTGATCTTATTGGCCACGATGGCCTCGCCGTTTCCAGAACCACCGAGTACAATGCCCCGGTCAAATGTCCCTCTTGCGACCGCCTCAGCCACAGGCCGGATGAAGAGGGGATAATCAACCGCTTTACCAGAGGTGGTGCCAAAATCATGAAACTCGTGCCCCAGTTGGGTGAGCAGGTCCTTGATTTTTTCCTTGTAGCGGAACCCAGCGTGATCGGAACCAATCGCTATTTTCACAGGGGCACCTTTTCTCTGAAACTGAAGCGGATTCGATTGTCCAAGTAATAGAGCAGGGTGGGCTGAAATCGATAGAACCTGACCTTGAATCTTTTTGCAAAAGCGTCAAGATCCATTTTTTGACCGGAATCGAAAAAATCTTCCGTAAACGGGAATTTTCGAAGATAATTGCGCAGGCCACGGAGAGCCTCGATGCCGGGGCCGAGGGGTTGTATCTTGCCGGTGGTTTGAATCCCGCGAATTTCTCTCCAGGTGGATGCAGGATGGAAAATAGCCCCTGCAACCTGATCCGTCTTCAGGGCTTCCTGGATATGTCGCGACGCAGGGTCGGAAAATAAATAAAGATTGAATCCTATGTTTGAATAGTACACAGGTGCCGCCCAAGGGATGTTTTCAGAGGCGGTGGCGAAGGTCACCGTGTTCTGCTCGCCGATCAGTTCTTCCGCCAACCTCCTCAGTTCATCACCGGTCGGGGGTTTGGTGCTGTTCCTTTTTCCAGTGTCATTCTGTGTTGACGTCATGGCTCGTTTTCATGAAAGGCTGGTGATGGGTTGAAGATTCTTTCATAAAATCCCTGCCGTGGCAAGGCACCTTTTATGAAATCACTACGCGATTTCATGTAACGTTCCACTTCGCGGGACTTTCAAAACAGCGCAGCCAGAATACCCCGTGCTGTGCACGGGGATCAATGGCTTATTTCTGGGGGTTTGGGGGATAAGTTCCCCCAAAGTAAGTTTGGGTTTCCTTTTTGATGCCCCGCCTTGTAGGCGGGGAGGTTCACTTGGATCCAAGTCGAAAAGGCGTCAGGAACTGTGTCCTAACCTCAGTTTTCAGTAGATTTCGAATTTGACAAGCCTTCCGTCGAGACCCCCGCTCATAAGAGGCCTCTTCCAAGACGGCTTCAGGCCGATGGCGCTGATTAGGTTGCGGTTTCCACAATAAAGGTAAGCTGAAGCATTCTTGCATCGCTGCTTTAAGAAATCCCCCAGTTTCCTGTATAGATCCCTGAGGGTCTCCTCTTGTCCGAGACGGACGCCATAAGGGGGATTAGAGAGAATGATCATGTTGTGCAAGCTGTCGATATTTTGAAAATCCTTCACCTGAAGGCCTATGCGATCGCCGTATGGCAGATTGGATAAATTGATTCTTGCCGCCTCAATGGCTTTTGGGGATACATCACTTCCGGATATGAGTCCCTTGGGGAGTTCACGAATCCGCTCCTCCGCCTCCTTTTTTACAGCCTCCCACAAAATCCCGTCAAAGTCCGGCAAGTGTTGGAAGCCGAAATTTTCCCGGAGGTAGGCGGCGGGTATGCGACAGAAAGACATCAATGCTTCGGCGAGAAGGGTACCCGAACCACACATGGGATCACAGAGCGGTTTTGAGCCATCCCACGCTACGAGCCTTAAAATGGCGGCTGCCACGGTCTCCTGTATGGGGGCTTCAAGCCGGTGCTCACCGTAGCCGCGTCGGTGCAAGGATCCTCCCGATGTATCGAGGCTTATGGTCGCCCTGTTCCTCTCAATGTAAAGGTTGATCCAGACATCAGGGTCAATTCTTCGCACGGTGGGCCTTCGATCATCTTTCTCTCTGAAGTAGTCGGCGATGGCATCTTTCACGCAGAGGGCCGCATATTGAGAATGGGTTATTTTGCTGTGGGCAACGGTTGAAAACACGGCGAAAGTCTGGTCTGTCCCCAGAAAAGAATCCCATGCCGTCTCTTTTGCCTTTTTGTAGAGGGTGGGGGTACTGTGACAGGGGAAGGTGACCAGCGGCGCCAGCACCCGTGTGATGAGTCTGGAGGTGTAATTGATCCGATAAAGCGTTGCTTTATCCGCCTCGAAGTAGAGACCCCGATAAGCGGGTTTGATATTTTGGGCCCCGAGCTCAGACAACTCTTGAGCGCCCAAGTCTTCCAGGTGTCCCGCAACTTGCGCGAAATAACGGTGTTTTCGTTGGTATTCAAATTGGCGGATACCATCAGGACTGGGCATAACTGTGAAGGCCGGCCAGGTAGTTGACGCCAAAGTAGGTGAAGAGCACGCATGAAAAACCCACAATGCACAGGGCCGCAAGCTTGTTTCCTCGCCAGCCCCTGACCATGCGCGAATGGAGCAGAGCAGCGTAAACAAGCCATGTAATGAGGGACCATGTCTCTTTGGGATCCCAGCTCCAGTAGCTTCCCCACGCGGAATGGGCCCACACCGAGCCGGTGATAATACCGAGGGTCAGCAAGAGGAAGCCTATGACAACCATCTGGTAACTGAGATCGTCCAGTACGGAGGTCCCGGGGATGATGCGAAGAAAGATGTTCTTTTTTTCCGGTTTGTCCAGTTTCTTCAAGAAATACATGAGACTGAGGCCGAATGCCAAGCCGAAGGCTGCATAGCCAAAAAAGCAGGTAATCACATGCGCAATGAGCCAGTTGCTTTTTAGGGCGGGCACCAGAGGTTGTATCCGGCTGTTTATACCAGGCGAATAGGAGGCATAAGCCATGGCCAAAAAGGCCAACGGTGTAGCGAAGGCGCCGATGCTCCTGTTCTTGGTCCGCCACTCCACAAGACAGTAAAGGAACACGATGGTCCAGGCAAAAAAGATAAGTGATTCATATAAGTTGGAGAGAGGCGCGTGGCCGATGCCCAGGTCATAGGATTCGACCCACCGAAGAATAATGGCAAAGGAGTGGCCCGCAAGCCCAGCCCAGGTGACGAAAGTGGCCAACCGTCCCAAGATCTCTTTTCCCATGACCATCATGAGAAGATAGAGCAGGAAAGATACAAAGTAGACGAAGGTAATGTAGCTGAGAACGATTGAATTAATCATCGTGTTTAAGCCCCCAAATCAAATCTGAACGTGGTCATCCGGTGGTGCGCTCCCTTTGATGCAGACAAAAAAGCCATAATTTTTCCCCATTATTCCACTGTTCCAGCATCCCCTGCCACTAGCGTTCTAAGGCCCGGCGAAGTCTCTGTGTGAGTTGATCCAATTCCTTTTCCAATCCTACCGGGTTTTTGTTCGCTTTTCCTGCCACGCTGATGCGAACGGTGCCTTTCCCCTGAGAGAGTTGAATCCACACCCTCCTGTGGGAGATGAAAAAGGTGACAAAGAGCCCGGCAATGATCAGGGAAAAGCCAACCCAAACCAGGGGTACGCCCGGGTCTCTATTCACCTGAAGCCCTGTGTAGTACTTGCTTTCAATGCCATCCAGGAAAAAAGTATAGGGCTTAAAGGAAGAAGGATTCAAAATGGGCGATTGAAACATGACAGGGGGAAATCGTTTTCGCAAAGCTTCGATGTCTTGGAACACCCAGAAACGGGTTTCCTCACTGCTGCTCGATACAACCGAGATCAAGACGGCGGGACCCATCATTCCTCGAAGGTTCCCCTCCACTTCGACCACCCGGAATTGCCCGTCATTCCCGGGTAAGTTAACGGAAAGGCCTTTCTCCACTTCAAAGGGCGAGATTTCAGCGCCGCCAACCTTCTGGGATACCCTCAGGTGGACCTTGTCGCCGGGTATCGTACCGTAACTCGATTGATAAAAGGTGATTCCCTTGAAGGTGATGGGGTGGTTAACCAGTATGGTGCCTTTTTGAATGACTTTTCCATTGCTGATAAAGCTCAAATCCGACCGATATTCCTTCGGTGCCCCGTTTTCGTAGAAATCAACAGCAAAATTCTCACAGTGGACCATAAAGGAGAGAGCTTTCGGGGCCTGATTTGCGCGCACCCTGACCACATTCACCGTTTCTCCCTCCGGGATGTTCACATAGGCCTCAAAGCCAAGAAAGGACCCAATAATGCCGCCTATGAGAATCAACAACACACTGAAATGGACCAGGTAGACGCCAAAATGGGCATACCGTGCCTTTTGGCCGTAGAACCATTGTGAACCCTCGGTTTCCTTCATTTCTATGGTTCCGCAGTGCCTTTTCAGAACCCGAGCAACGGGACGGGTGATATCGGGGATCCTGCCGTTCACCTCAAAATGTCGGTGGGGGGCCTGGTCCTCAAAAGGTTTGGCCCTGTCCGGTCTGGGCCTGGCTCGGAAACGTTTGAGGGATGCAGGGAGCCGCTCTAGAGAGCAGACAATGAGATTCAGTGCCAGTGTGCCGATGAGAAGTCGAAACCAGAGGGAATGATACATATCGAAAAGCTGCAACGCGCCGAGGAGTCTGACCAGACTGGGACTCAGCCTCTGTGCGAACTCCATAGCCCCTTCTTGCTGAGGAATGACCGTTCCGAATATGGAAGTGACGGCCAGAATGATGAGCAGTGCGATAGTCAGTTTTACGGAGCTTAAAAAGCGCCAGAGCACATTCGCGCTTTTTTCTGTATTGAATCCTTTCATTGTGGCGATAACCTATCTCGGTAGTATAGAATTAAAAGTTAAAATAACGCCGAAACCGGAAAGGTTCAATAGGTTTGTCCGATGAAAGCGCTTTTTGCAAACAATTTGACCCTCAACCAGCATTCATGCTAAAAGACGAGACAATTTTGTTTAAGGATTCTCCGCGGTGAGGTTGCTTTATGCTGGATCTCAAATTCATCAGGAACAATCTGGAGACAATCAGGGTGATGCTTGAAAACAGAGGCTATGACCTTGATCTCTCGCTCTTTGAATCGGCTGACAAAAAGAGGAGAGAAATCCTGCCGGAATTGGAGCGTCTTCGCCATCGGCGCAACACAGTGAGCGAAGAGATTGCGGCCATGAAGAGGAAGGGAGAGGACGCCTCAAGACGCATTGAGGAGATGAAAGCGGTTTCTGTGGAGATCAAGGAGAAAGAGGTCGCCCTATCCCGCATCGACGAAGAGCTACAACCCATCCTCATGGTGATTCCCAATATTCCCCATGAATCGGTCGCGGTAGGGGCTGATGAGAGAAGCAATCCGGTGATTCGAACTTGGGGCAACATCAGCGAGAAAGACTTCGATGTGCTTTCCCATTGGGAACTTGGCGAAAGGTTGGGTATTCTGGACTTTGCCCGGGCCTCTAAACTGGCCGGGGCAAGATTTGCCCTTTACCGTGGCCTGGGTGCTTTGCTGGAGCGGGCTCTTATCAGCTTCATGCTGGATATTCACACCAAAGAGCATGGCTATATCGAGGTTCTTCCGCCCTTTATGGTCAACTCAGCGTGCATGACCGGAACAGGGCAGTTACCGAAATTCAAGGAAGACCTTTTTAAGATTGAAGGTTGGGATTTCTATCTCATTCCCACAGCGGAAGTGCCGGTGACCAATATTCATCGGGAAGAGATTCTCCAGGAAGAGTCTTTGCCCATCTATTATGTCTCCTATACGCCTTGCTTTCGCTCGGAGGCGGGATCCTACGGTAAAGACACGCGCGGGCTCATCCGTCAGCATCAGTTCAACAAGGTTGAACTGGTCAAGTTCTGCAAGCCGGCGGATTCCTATGATGAACTCGAGAAGCTGACGCAGGATGCGGAAGAGATCCTGAAGCGGCTCGAGCTCCCTTACAGAGTGGTGTCACTGTGCACGGGGGATCTTGGTTTTTCTGCAGCCAAGACCTATGACCTGGAGGTGTGGTTGCCGGGCCAAAAACTGTACAGAGAGATATCTTCTTGCAGTAATTTTGAAAGCTTCCAGTCAAGACGGGCCGGAATCCGATTCAAGAGAAAGGGCCGAAGCGGCACGGAATTGGTGCATACCCTCAACGGTTCCGGACTTGCGGTGGGCCGCACCCTGGTGGCTGTCTTGGAAAACTTTCAACAGAAGGACGGCAGTGTTACGATACCCGATGCACTCAGACCCTATATGGGTGGAACCGTCTCGATCGGGCCTGGTTCGGTATGACAGAGACAGGGATGAGTCAGAGGACATGGCGAGACTACCAGAGAAAGCTTAAAAGGAACGCCCAGAGACGACACGTCCTGAAGAGGCTGCCTTGGCTGGGATTGTATGCCGTCGGTTTGAGTTCAATCTGCGTGATTGTTTTCTATGCGGGCTCCTGGATATTTGCCCATCTTAATCAACCCGTGGAGCAGTTCGTTCAGGAAGAACCACCCAAACCCCAAAAGCTGGTCCGGGTCGACCTGCCGGAACTTCTCAGGCGCATCGAACCCAACCTTTTCCCCATCTTGGATAGCTACGTCCTGGAAGATCAAGGAACGATCTTGACTGTGGAGACATCCATTGACCCTGATCTCCAGGCGTACATTCAGCGACTCTTGAAACGTTCTATGGCACATCAAGCAGCGGTTGTCGCTTTGAGACCCGATAGCGGTCGAATACTGGCGCTGGCCCAATATAGCAAGGAAAAAGGAAACGACCATGAAAACCTGTGTCTGACAGCGGATTTTCCGGCTGCGAGCCTTTTCAAGATCGTGGCGGCAGCCGCCGCCATCGAGTCGCGGGGCTACACGCCGGACACGAAACTCTATTTCCGGGGCCGAAAGCACACCCTCTACCGCAGCCAACTCAAAAACGAAGAGAAGGGGCGCTATGTGCGAAACACAACCCTCAAGAAAGCATTTTCTGGCTCTATCAATCCGGTTTTTGGTAAAATAGGAATTTATGATCTGGGAAAAGACGTGATGGCTGAATACGCGGACAGATTTTTCTTCAATAGGGCCATCCCTTTTGAGTTGCCCCTATCCGTCAGCAATGTGGCGGTTCCTGAAGATGAGTTCGGATTGGCGGAAATTGCTTCAGGATTTAACAAGAGAACCCTCATATCTCCGCTTCACGCGGCCCTGATTACGGCGGCTGTGGCCAATAACGGGACCATGATGACCCCATGGCTGGTGAAGACCATCAGGGACGGATCCGGGAAGACCCTCTATCAAGCGTCTCCCTCGGAATTGGGTAAACCCATCCAGGAGAGAACGGCCGAAGAACTGAGAATTCTCATGGCGGATACCACAGTGGCCGGAACCTGCCGAACAGCCTTCCGGCCCCTGAGGAGGAAAAAGTCCTTCAGGGAGATCGCCTTAGGGGCAAAAACAGGCACCATTAATGACAGGCTGGATCAGTACAAATACGACTGGCTGGCGGCGTATGCGCTGCCCCTGAACGGGGGTGACGGCCTGTGTCTGACCGTTCTGGCCATACACGGGAAAAAACTGGGCATCCGGGCCAATGATTTGGCCAGGTATATTCTGAACTACCACTTTACGTCTTGAGGTGAGCCATGTGCGGCATCGTGTGTTATGTGGGTAAAGAAGTGGCTAAACCGATCCTTATAGAAGGATTGAAGCGCTTGGAGTATCGGGGCTACGACTCTGCGGGACTGGCCGTCCAAAACGGCCACCACATCGATCATTGCAGAGCCGTGGGGAAAATCGTGGAACTGGAAAGAAAGATCATCGATTTGGATATCAAGGGAACCTGCGGGATTGCCCACACCAGATGGGCCACCCATGGAGAGCCTACGGAAGAAAACGCCCATCCCCACCGCGACCAAGACGAGAATGTTTTTGTGATCCACAACGGCATCATTGAGAACTTCTACGTGCTTAAGAAAAAGATGGAGAAGGCGGGAATCTCCTTTCGCTCGGAGACGGATACAGAGGTTCTGGCACACCTCATCGCCCTGAATTTTGACGGGAATCTCCATGAGGCGGTGAGAAAAACCATGTCCCAGGTGGAGGGGACTTTCGGCTTGGCCGTTGTGCACAGACATCTGCCGGGAGAGATTGTTGTGGCCAGACGAGGAAGCCCCCTCATTATCGGGGTTGGCGAAGACGGGAACTTCGCGGCCTCGGATGTGGCGGCCATGATGCGATACACCAATCAGGTCGTACACCTCAATGACAATGAACTGGCCTCCATTACATGCGATGGTTTTACGATCTCCACAGCTCAGGCCAAGACCATTACCCGAGAGACCGAGACGGTCGAATGGCACCCAGAAGATGCCGAACTGAATGGATTCCCCCACTTTATGCTCAAGGAGATCTTCGAACAGCCGGAGACGATCAAGAACGCCATCCGGGGCAGGTTGGAGCCGGGCGAGGGGGTGCCCAAGCTGGGCGGCATTATCCCGGTCTGGGATCAGCTGAAGGACTGCCGACACATCGTCATGGTGGCCTGCGGCACCTCTTACCACGCCGGGCACGTGGGAAGGTATATTTTCGAAAGATTGACCGAGATCGATGTGGAGGTGGAGATCGCTTCGGAGTTTCGTTACCGGAAGCTCAATTTTCCTCCGAATACGTTTGTCATTGCCATCAGCCAGTCCGGAGAGACCGCCGATACGCTGGCCGCCATCAGAGAGGCACGGAGAAAAGGCGCACGCCTCTTGGGGATCGTCAATGTGGTGGGAAGTTCCATTTCCCGGGAGACGGAGGCGGGCATCTACAATCACGCAGGCCCTGAGATCGGTGTGGCTTCTACGAAGATCTTTATTTCCCAGCTGACCATTCTCACCCTTCTGTCCCTCCTTCTCGGCAGGCATCAGAAGTTATCCCTCACTGAAGGGGTAGAGGCCATAAAGGCGCTTACGGCCTTGCCGGACCAGGTGAGAAAGACCCTGTCCCAAGACAACCACATTCAGGCCATTGCCGAGAAATACTACCGGTGCAGCAATTGGCTTTTCTTGGGCAGGAAATACCAATACCCGATTGCTCTTGAAGGGGCTTTGAAGCTGAAAGAGATCTCCTACATCCATGCCGAGGGTTATGCTGCAGGGGAGATGAAGCATGGCCCCATCGCGCTGATCAACCCGAAAATGCCTACCATAGCCGTTGTGCCCATGGATTCTATGTACGAGAAAATGATCAGCAATATCCAGGAGATCAAGAGCCGTAAAGGCCCCGTCATCGCCATTGCCACTGAGGGCGACAGCAAAATCAAAGAAATGGCGGATGAAACCATTGAAGTGCCGCAGACTTTAGAATACCTTTATCCCATCCTCACCGTCGTTCCCTGCCAGCTGCTCGCCTATCACTGTGCCAGATTCTTGAATCGGGATATTGACAAGCCGAGAAATCTGGCGAAAAGTGTCACCGTCGAATAGGCTCAAACGGCCATTTCAAGTGGAGTTCCATGGGTGGCGGCTGCCCTTTTCGTGGGTAGGGGAACCCGTCTGTGCTGGGGCGGAGAAATTATGCCAGTTTTTGTGACCCGTGGCCAAGCGCTGTTCAGTGGGAGAAAAGCGTCTGTCTTTCATCTAACCAGGCTCATGGCCAGAGTTTTCCTGGCCCCCTTTTTTGGCATGGAAGTCCTGAATCAAGATTCCGTGCCCAAGGAGGGCGCCTTCATTCTTCTTCCGAAGCACCAACGGTGGGAGGACATTCCTCTCCTGGCTCTGGCTTCACCACGGCCTGTTTACTACGTCGCAAAATACGAACTCTTTGTGAATCCCCTCTCAGCCTGGTACATCAGGTCCTTAGGGGGGATACCCCTGAACCGGAAGCGCCCTTTGGAAAGCCGCGCCGCCCTGAGAGGGGTGTTGGAAGTTCTTAAAATGGGGGAAGGGGTGGTTATTTTTCCGGAGGGGACCTATTTTAGGGACAGGATGGGCCCCGGGCATGCCGGGCTCATCCGCATGATTCGATCCCAGATAGCGGTTTCGCTTGTTCCGGTGGGGATCCGGTATTCCGGGACAGGGCGCAAACACGTGGAAATCAAGTTCGGCCGCCCCCTGTTTGAGGATCCATCCACCAGACCTGAAGCGCTCCGGAACCGGATTATGGAGGATATTGCCAGGCTTTCCGGTCTTTGAATGGCACCGATCCAACCTGGGGGTGGCGGCAAGGCCCGCTTGGGAAATCCCCCGGCTCCCTTTATGAAAGGGGGAGAGAGAAGACGCGCCCAGAGTAGGGAAGGGGGCAGAAGTGTTCAATAGGGTCCTCCCCTTTGAAAAGGGGAGACAGAGGGGATTTTGAATTGTGGCGCGAGGATGTGCCGCCTAACACTTGGCGAGATTGTCCCGGTACCCCTTTTACGGAGGGCATAGTCAAAACCGCGCTCTTTGGCTGCGGGTTCTTTACTTAACGCTCTATGAGATCTGAAGGAGGGGAATTTCCATGACGGAACTGCAGAAGATTTTTGACGCCATAGAGAACAGCAGGGATGAAATCATCTCCCTTCAAAGGAATCTCACGTCCAGGGTGGCCCTTGGACCTGATAACGGGGGTACGGGCGAGCACGCGAAGGCGGCATACCTTCGAAAGCGATTGGAAGAGCTCGAGCCGGATCACCTGGAAGAGATCAAAGCCCCGGACGATAGGGCAGAGGGGGGCTATCGGCCCAATTTGGTGGCGAAATGGAGAGGCCGAAAAGAGCCGCCATTGGTCTGGGTCTTGAGTCACATGGACATTGTCCCTCCAGGAGACCTTTCTTTATGGCAAACCGATCCTTATGAAATTTGTGTGGATGGAGACCGAATCATCGGGAGAGGAGTAGAGGATAATCAGCACGGGATTGTAAGTTCCTATCTCGCCCTCAAGGCCATAAAGGATCTCGGCTGGAGTCCGGCAAGACCGGTTGGTCTCATCCTGGTGGCTGATGAGGAAACCGGCAGCAAATACGGCCTCGAGTACGTTCTGATGCACCATAAGGACCTGTTCAAGCCCGAGGACCTCATCATCGTTCCCGATGGGGGCAATGAAGAAGGAACCATGATCGAAGTGGCGGAGAAATCCATACTCTGGCTCAAGTTCACGGTCACGGGAAAGCAATGCCACGGCAGTACGCCCAGCAAAGGCAAGAACAGCCTGCATGGGGCTGCAAGACTCATTGTGGATCTGGAGGAGCTCAAGAGCGTGTTTGGCGAGGAAGATGCGCTATTCAGCCCACCCATGTCCACCTTCGAGCCCACCAAAATGGAAGCCAATGTGCCGAATGTGAATACCATTCCCGGGAAGAATGTTTTCTACATGGACTGTCGTATCCTGCCAAATTACGCCATTGAGGATGTGATGCAATTTGCCAGGGACAAAGCCGACATCGTGGCAAAAGCCTGGGGCCTATCTATACAGGTGGATGCAGCATACCAGCAGAAGGCCCCGGAACCGACCCCTGCCGATGCGCCGGTGGTCAAAGCTCTGGCTAGGGCAATCAGCGCGGTGAAGGGCGCTGAGGGAAAGCCCATGGGAATCGGTGGCGGCACGGTCGCCGCCTTTTTCAGACGAGCCGGTTTGCCTGCAGCGGTCTGGCTCACCGAATCCGATACACCTCACCAGCCGAATGAATTCTGTCTCATTAGCAACCTCATGACCGACGCAAAGGTCTTCGCCTCCATTTACATGGACTCTTAAGTTTTCCAGGTCCCGATCAGGGTCACGTGCTTTGAAAAACATATCCCCACCACCGCAGCACTGAGTACACAGCGCGATATAGCCGCAAGCAAATCCCTGCCTGGCCCAGACCTGGCAAGCAGAGAAGCGCTTTTCGGACCGAATGGCAATCATTGCCAAATGAAGACCTCATGGCAGGTTTCATCCCCTCGGGCAATCATGCGGTCCTTGGTGTAGGTCATCCTGGGATGATACTCTCTAAAGTAGGCAAAAGCGATATCGCACATCCATCGCGTGAGTCGCCCTATGCCTAGCTCATTGAAGGCTTCATAGATGAAGCATCGTTTTATGACAAGCTCGAGTTTGTCATGGGATTCTTCAATGACGTGGAAGACAATATTGTTGCTTTCAAAAGCCTTATACACTTCGGCAAAATCCCGAAGGTCCTCCCCGGGACGCATGGCTCTGAATCCCCTGAAAAAGACCCTTCCTCCTTCCATGAGGATTCTTTGCATGATCTCATCCGTTCTTTCCGTTCCACATCGTTTCTGAAGTGCCCGATACAAAAGAGCCAAGAGCTTGAAGTGGTTCTTGATGGCAGTCTTTTTATTTTCAGTCGCACTGGTCTTTTCATCGGCCCGATACCGTATGCCGAGCCCTTTGATGAGCGAAGGAATGCTGATTTTGAGGGTGGGCAAAAGACCGATTTCATCGATTAAAATGCGAAAGCCGACCCTGTACTCGGGTTCCAACATAATTTCGTTTTCCTTTAAGGCTTTAGGTTTTTCACCATAGTAAACAGCGGGGTCCCTAACACTTCATGCGGACCTTCATCGCTCTCCGTAAAACCGTATGCTTTGTAGAGTTGAATGGCTCTTGAGAGAAAAGGGGTTGTGCTGAGATAGAGGCGCTCTGCGCCCGCTTTTCGAGCGAGTGTCTCCACCTGTTCCAACAAACGCCAGCCCACTTTTTGTCCTCTCCACAAGGGCGAGACGGCCATGCCGTGAATGTACAAGCCGTCATCCTTGTTTATTGCCGAAACCGTGCCCACAATGGTGTTATTCTGCTGCGCAACCCAAATGGCCCCTTCTTCTAAGCGTTCGGCGATTTTTCTTGCCGGAGGCGTGGTCACAGCGAATGCGCTGTCCGTGTACAGCGACTTGTATTCCTTGAATGAAGCATACAGAACCCGTGCAATCGCTGGAGCATCCCCTGCATCGGCTGGCCTGATTCGGATCTCCTTTACCTGCGGTGAACAGGATTCTGAGTTCACAAAAAAGCCTCTTAAAGGAAAAGGCGAGCCTTAGCCCGCCTTTCACCGTAACACGTCTTTGATAGGTTTGTTGATCAGGGTATGGATCGATGAAAGATGCGCGACTACTGAAGTCTCTCGAGAATGAGAACCAATTTGCCGCCAGTCCAGTACTCCACAAAAGGGGCTGCTGTGTTGATTCTGTAGGTATACCCTTGCTTGTTCCTTTTCTGAGACTGGTACACCCTGACGGGCATTTCCCATTCGCCGTCGAGCCACTGTCGATAACTGGTCATATAGTCATTGGAAATTTTGACGATAAACTCTTCGTTCCAATAGCTGGGCGACACTTCAACGTAAATGTCATTGCCTTCCACGGCAACGGCCTGAACCACCTCGGGGTCCATCTTTACGGCGCTAAATGGACCGTACTGGTCGCCTTCTCCGGCCCAAGTCATGGCAGCGGAAAAGCAAAAGAGGAACAAAAAAACAGGAATCAGTGTTTTTCTCATACGATCTTCTACCTCCTTGCATGAATGGTTCACCTAAGCGATGCCTCCCTCATTGATCTTGGAGGCGACGTCAAAGCAACATCCATCTTTCATAAAGTCAACACGATTCAAAGGAAAACACAATTATTCTTATCAAATTTAAACTATTATAAGCATACCTTATTAAAATAGAAAAAGCAATATAAACCTTGGCTTATTTGAGATCTTAACACCGTTGTCGAATAGAATTCGACTGTATGGCTGTCATGCTCGTGCGCGTCATCATAATCAACCTGGTAGGAAACTCTACGGCGTGGGATTTTTCTCACAGGTTGAGCACAAATTTCTGTTCATTCACCTTTGTTCCCCACTGGGTTCCCTCATACTCTTCTTCAATATGGAATCCGAATTTCTCGTAAAGATGCCTGGCCGCATCAAGACCCTCAAAGGTCCAAAGATATACACGGTTGTATCGCATGCGTTTGCAAAAGGTGACCGCCTCTTTCAAGAGCTGATGGCCGAATCCTTTTCCGTGCAACGCCGGCGAGACGATGAACCACCGGAGGTGCGCCCCTTCTGATGCGGCTTTGATGCCGTCAATGGCAACGGAGCCTTCGACCCTGTTCTCGAGGCAAACGGTCCAGAACCCATCGTGAGCTTCGTCGAATCGGCTCAGGAATTCTGAAAGATCAGCAGCCACCTTTGCTTCGAAGAACAATCCAAAACCCCAGTGTCGGTGGTAATAGGTGGCATGCATCTCGGCGATACGACCGATAGCCCCTGGAATGTAATCCCGGAATTGAAGGTCAGTCATAACCAACCATCCCCATTGAAGCGCTGTCACTCTAAGATTTTGAAATTTATGATTTAGTTTTGTATTTCTGTCAAGGCCCTGTGGGTGTTCAAAGCGTTTCCCTGTGATCTTTTCTTTGCGGACATTCGGGCGAATGAGCGGGCATCGCTTAAAGGGCTTCGCATGAAGGATTGCCATAAAAGGACCGTAGGCGCTTTTGGAGAACTCCCTCTCCCTTGGCCTACTTCGCCGAAGTGGCTACGAAGTTTGAAAGGGAGAGGGTCGGGGTGAGTGTGTAAGTCCTGGAATTCCTCCCCCTCACCTAGCCCCTTCGACATGCTCAGCACAGGCTCTCCCTCCTCTAGGGGGAGAGGAATTGCCGGTTGTCGGACAGACTCGATACAGAGTTTCCTTGGATCATGAAGGCCTCCCGCCCCCGCCACAAGGCAGCGGGATCTTCGACAGTCACTCATAAAACCCTTTATGGCCCTTTTATGGAAACCATTCATGAAAGGGTTGTTTAAGCCAAAAGGTCTCATTAACCGGATGAACCATCCCTTTCCTTCTTGACTGTGGAAAAAAGCCGGTGCTAGGGTGTCTCCACGGTTTTTTAGGTGATCTCAAGGAAATAAATCGAGAGCACGGAAAGGGCATGTCCGATATTATCCACAAGCTGGGGTTTTCGGTCATTCAGCACGGTCCGTACAACAAACGGATCTACCTCATGAAGCCGGATGATCGCGACATGCCCGGGATTTTGCCCGCTCTGGATAGACTCGCCGAAGAAAAAGGCTACGAGAAAATCCTCGTTAAGATTCCGGCCTATGCCAGGCATGCCTTTGAAGAAGGGGAGCCGCGATCTCGGCCGAAGGGCTGCTGAAAGGGTGGACCAAATACTGGCGGAACACAGACCGGAACCGCTCTCAGAAAAGGTCAAAGGACGTTTAAAGGATATCGTTGAGAGGGCAAAGGCCCAATACGACCGGTAAGACTTAAAGGCTTGTCTTTAGCAGATCATCTTCCTCTTTTAAACGCGATATGTGTTTCCAGAGCCTGACTTATTCATTCGTCTGTCTCGTATCAGGCCTGTGCACGGATATCAACGAAACGCTCTGAAGCTTCCATTGAATCCAGAGACAATGGCGGAGAGGACTTCCCTGAGGGCTGAAACAAAACTTCGGAAAGTTTCGGTTCTGTTGTTTCCGTCCCTTTTTTCGAGACTGGTAAACATCTTTTTTCTCAGGCTGCGAGTGAGCTCCAATTGCACACCCCTTCCGGTTTGACCTCGGTTGCATATATTCTGTGAGTGCCTGCCTTGCCAGGCGGGCTTCGCCTCTTCCTCTACAGCAAAACCCCGTTTCTCCAGTTCTTCTTTGATCCGAGCCTTGATGTCCTCATCTCGACCCCCGAGGTGAACCTTTTCTTCCAGTCCCTCACATCCGTGCAGGGCCAATACGATTCGCGATTTTCTGACCAGTCTCAGAGCAATGGGTTCATCAAAGGACGTGCTTGTGATATGGAGCGCCCCGTTTCCTTTTGGCTTTTTGCCTTCAAAAGCGTAGAAGGCATATTCTATGCCGGCTACCGCGTCTGCAAGTTCCAGGGTGCCCGGTTCAATTTCACCCCCGTGCGGTGCCATCACAGCGATAGGGGAGAGGGCCTCCCTAACTTGAATCCGGTAGTCCACCCCTTCCGTCTCGTGTTGCCTGAGCTCGTGGTAACTGGCGTATCGGCCCATCCCCTATCTCTCTGCCTGTCCTTTTATCCTTTTATCGAAGAGAACGGTTCGCGCTTTCCAAATCAAGCAAGGCCTGCTTGATTTCCAAGCCGGCACCATATCCCGTTAAGTGGCCATCAGCGCCGACAACCCTGTGGCACGGGATGACGATGGGCAAGGGGTTATGGGCATTGGCTGCACCAACGGCCCGATAGGCACTGGGTTTGCCGAGGCGCTTGGCAAGGGTTCCATAGGAAATCGTTTCACCGTAAGGAATTTCCTGGACGGCCCGGAGAACCTCCAGCTGAAACGGCGTGCCCTGGAGGACTAGCTTGAGTTCAAAATGTCTCAACTTGCCTTCAAAATAGGCATTGAGCTGCTCTGCCGCCTCCCGAAAAAACGGCCTGTCTTCTTTCCATTCTGGATGGGTAAAAAGCCTCTTTGTCCCGATCAAGAAACGGATGTGCCTGAGACCCAACGTGTCTCCAGCCAAGAGCAGTCTTCCGAATGGGGTGCTGATCGTGCAATAGCGAATGGGGCTGTCTTTTCCTTCCACCTTCCTTTTCTCCCCTGACGCTCGAACCGACGAGGCTATTTGTGCCTACCGGTTTTTAGCTCTTTTCTTACTCTCGTTTCTTTGGGGATTGAATGGGAGAAAACTTGAGCGGCTTGTCCAGACCTTCGCAGTCGATCAGCAAGTAAGGGCCTTCTAAAGTGATCCGTTGGGCCTTTTCCAATGCACGGAAGAACCGATCTTCCTGATCCATGACCGCTGGAGCACACATTTTCCTCGTGGCTCCAATGGGGCCGACTGAGAATTCATGGTTCACGACCTGAAAGCTACCAAAGTAGTTGTTGCAGCCGGCGCTGCCGGCAATCCGGTTTCCGTCCTGAAACTGAAGCGTGGTCTGAACACGATCCAAGACGCCTTTGCCCCCAAGGTCCTCCAGCAACCAACCGGTCCCAACCAATGCGTCTGCATTCAAGCCTGCACCTGTCGGCGTGCAACAGGCACCTATGGCGATCAAACCAAAAAAAAAGATAAGTCGATTCATAGCAGCCTCCAAACGTTTTCTGTCCGCACTCGCCCAGACCGCCTGATGGGTCAGTGAAGAGCCAGGCCGCAACCGCGATAGGCCTTACCATCCAAGGTCACTTTAACGGTGCTCTCAAAGCTCTCCCCACTCATGGAATCCGCGCACCGTGTTTCCGTGACCTGAATGGTAAAATCGTGCCCGCTGTCTTGTCCCTCATAAGTGGTGACTGCCTTCTGCTGATCCACGTGAGGTACGGGGGTGAGGAATTCATATCTGTCCCGACCGTAATTGGTCACGAAAAATATACTTTCAGGGTGGATCTCCAAAGTCCAACCGGGTTCGTTTCCCGTTGCCCAGAAGTCGGCGCCCCGAAGCTTGGCATCCTCGATGATGGACTTTCGCCTGTTCTCGGTGCAGCGCTTGAGACCGGCAGTTCCGATTTCTAAAAGGGCCTCCCTTTCACCCTTTGTCCAGAAGGTGATATTCCCGTCGCTGTATTTTGCGCCGGACGCTGCAGGAACATGAGGAAGGTGAACCGTTTTTCGGGGCAGAAAGAGGATGACCTCATCCTCTTTTTCCTGGAAATGCGCCACAACCTCAATTCCGTCGGTGCATTCGAAATAGAATGTCCTCAGCACCGGCGCCTCGCTTTGGGATGCATGAATTCCAGTTTCAAGAGTTGCCGTGCCAATCTCCTGAGATGGCTGATCTGTAGCACAGCCGGGATCCGTCGAGGTGACCAACATAAAGAGACCGATAGCAACGAGAAGCGTCCGTGTTAAATGGTTTTTTTTTTGCACTGCGGCTTTCCCTCGTGTGTTTGGGCTGTGATTTCTTTGCCCTTATGGCAGGTTATGGGATTCGGCCGAAACCCCAAGAAAATGAACGCTTGAATATTTCATGGCCACCGACCCTGACGCCGTGGAACATGGTCTCCGCCATTTCTGTTGAATCGAGTAAGCGAGCCACGTCAATCATAAGCTCAGCGTCTGCGACCAATCTCTCCACATTCTCATTCGGGTATCCCGCCCAGTACTTCAGGTCATGCACAAAACAAGCAGAATACAAGCTGATTCCTTTCCATGAATCAAACCACATTGAGCAGCCGTCGCTTGTGAACGGCTTTGGTGGCGGGTCCTTTTCAATTTTGCGCCACAGATCATGGAGGCCATAAAACTGACAGATTTCTTTGATCTTGGGAATCGGCACCTCTTCGCCTTTTTTGGGCAGTTCCATCTCTTCTCCTCTCTTTCTTAGGAAAACGGCTTCTGCGCAGGAAGCCCGGGTTGATCGGGATCAAGACCAGATTGGCGCCCATCCCCGATCCGCTGTAACGGGGGATTGCAGACTGTCCTCGCCTAAACCAGACCCCCAACGAATATGAGAGCTGCAGATAACAGAAAAATGAACGGACACAGCTTGAACGGGATCAGATTCACTCTGAAGCCGGTGAACAATGAGACCGTGGCCAGCACAAGAAGGTTTAGGATGCTGACAATATACACAGCTTTTGACACGGTATTCAAAGGGTCAATGGCGGTTACAGTGGCCACAAACACACCAAGGAAGAACAGGGATACGCCCTCTATAATCCATTCCATGGTGATAATGCGCCCATTATCCATAGCAATGTCTCCAAAGCCCTGAACGACAGACTTCGTAGGAAAAAGATGTGTAATTCCCCACAAAGCTGTCAGCGCGGCTCCCAAGTAAATAAGGACTATATGCACCATGTTTTCTCCTCTCGGCCTTATCTGACGCGCTTAAAGTGCCAAATATCCATCAGGAGCCAAGCTGGTCGCCAACATCACCATATTGATTTCACGATGGGCGCTCCAGGTATCGGCTTCTCTGTTGGCAGGGTCGAGCCAAAATTTCTCAATGGTATCAATCAAGGGTGCGTACCGCATCAGGATTTCAATCTGTGAAAGCAAGGATTGTTCCTCATTCAAATGCCCCGGATGGCCCTCGATGAGTCCCTTCAACTTTCCAATAGCACGCAAACCAATGGACAAGCCCAGTTCGCGAAAGGCAAGGCGGTAATCAGCTGGAAGCTTGAAGAAATTCCTTCTTGCGTAAGTTTCCAAACCCAGCAGAGCGGAATCCACGATCGTCTCCAGCAGCCCGGTCTGTTCAAGATTTTCGTTAACGATCAATTGCGCCAGCCTGAAGGCGTCGCTGAGAAGACCGCCGAGACCAAGGGGGTCATCGGTGGCCCAGCTTTTTCCTTCGCAAATGCGAGCCATGTCCGCAATCTCCCCGCTGAGATCCGGCGCAGGTTTTTCAGGATCTTGAGCTCCAGTTGCCTGGAGCTGGCTGTACGTGATGAGTCCATCCAGGGGATCGTGGTGTCCCATGGATTGTACGAGCGGGTAAGACAGGTCTATGCTCATTTTCCAGTACATGCGTTTCTGGCCGCCGGAGGGCCGAACATAGGTAAACCCGGCATGGGCCGTTTTTGCCAGTTCCATCGCCCACCTGTTGTAACTCGAATGTTCGGTGACACGGGTTACCCGGTTGAGCGCATGCATCCATTTGGTCAGATAATGATAGTATTGTCCGTCCCGATCCCATTCCACGCGTTCGTCAAAGGGATCACCGGGACCCCGTTCATTCATTTCCTTACCGATCCTCAGCCCCCCTTTTGTGGGGTGAAGTTTGCCCTGGCGCTCATCCAAACCGCTTATCCAGCCGGTTCGTGCGTCATCTTCACGGTGTCGGCCGAGTGTGCGATGAACCTGATCGACAAGGCGCAAAGCGAGATCTTTGTATGTTTCATCACCCGCTTGCCCAAAGAGCTCCAGGAAATTGCACACGGCAAAAGCGTCCGTCCATAGATAGCGGCGCGGACGCTTGGCGACCGGTGAAAGCCCGGTCAGGTTGGCAAATTCAGTCATGATGCCTCGGACTATAGACCTGGATGCATTTCGCTCCATCTTTTCTCAGTCCTTCAATCTTTGACCATGCTTTCCTGTGCCCGAGAAACTTTTTGGACTATTCGGCTTTCTGCATCACAAAAAACTCGTAACCAAAATAGTCCGAGTATTCTTTATAGAAGGCTATTTCACTTAGCAAATTCTCAAAAACACCCAGGGCCGTTTTGTTTCCCTCATATTTCTCTTCTAGGCGAGAGAGCTCTTTTTCCATGGGCAAATAAAAGCTGTCCAGCCATGCCGATTCGGAGAGTGTAAAATGCGATAGTAAACGATACCCCTCATCATAAATCAACCTGATCCTGGTCCTGACGTCTTTGATGTCCGGATATTCCTTCTGCCAGTAAGCAATGACAGGGGCGGGCGGATCGGGCACAAGGTATACGACTTCCGTCACGGCCAAGTATCCATGATCTTTTAGTAATGGACGGCACCGCCTGAGGCCCTTTTGGAATCCCATAAGATACAAGGCCCCTTCTGACCAAATAATGTCAAATGTGTGCTCGTCAAAATCCATATCGAGCATGGAGATATTCTTAGGGATAATACGATCTGCAAGCCCTCCCTCCCTCGCTTTTTTCATCAACTTGTCGAGGAAGGGTTGATGGTTGTCTAAAGCAACAATCTGGCCATTCGAGACTTTGGCCAACGCGATCGTCTGTACTCCTGGGCCACAGCCGATATCCAGAATGAAGGGCTGTTCCGGGAGGCTATCCAGTGCACTGAAAGCCCGTCGGGTGGCTTCATTTTCTCCCGGGCCACATCGGGGGAGGGCCTCAAACAATTCGCAGAAGTATTTCATTTTTTCCATTGTGAGATGCTTTCTCCCTCGCCATCAGCAAGGGCAGCCAAGCCGGAGAATCTCGCGAGTCGTCTCATGACGGCCGACCTTTCCTGTGAATCAGATAGGATTCTTCGGGTAACCTGGCGTCCAGCAAAGCCGATTGGGATAGTAAAGGGGCTTGCGATGGGGGTATCGCTTTCTGTAATTCAAGTATCGCTTGTGCCAATATCGATAACGTTTATTCGACATGTGGAAGCGTCTGTGCGGCATGTCGATGAGAAAACGCTCCACCTTCCACACATTTCGCTCGGAGAGCCGCCAGTCGTAATGCCCAAGATCGGCCAGGTTGCAAACGGCAAAGCCGATGATACGCCCTGAGAAGTCGATAAAGGGATCGGCGTAACTTTCCACGAGGTCCCGAAGGGTACTGAAAACGGGCTTCCTGCCGTGCAGGCCCGGATCGCGAGAACGTGCCACCGTGCCCCACCTTCCGTTTTTGCGGTAAAGAAAAAGGACATGATCGAGGTGGTCTTGGGACTCGAGATCAAGCAGCAGGGTGGGGTAACCCTGTTGTTCCAGAATTACGGCAGCGGACAGCGCAGCCTCCAAGCAATGGGCTGTCCCGTGTTTAACGACCCACCTGAAGGTGTGTAATGTTTGTTGGCTCCTTTCGTGGTTGTAAGGGAGTTTATTGAGGAACTGCTGCACCTGATAGGGGGTCCTGTGCTGGCAGACGATCTCCCATTCTTTAGCCGTAAAAACGTCATAGGTCGGAGTCATTTTGGCGCGCTAACGAAGTCTCTATATCAATATTAATCCACCTTTTCTACCGGTGGTTGGTGCTTTATGCGTGGAGGCCTTCATCCCTTCGAGATTCAGGTTTTACTTTCTTTTTCCATGGTTTCAAGGCTGTGACAAAAACAGCAAAAATGAGTGTTGCGACCTGAAAGGTTCCGAAAGTATACAGCATCGTTTTATTGTGCAGATAGGTCGTGTTCGTAAGGGCGGACAGGCCGCGCTCTTTGGATATGCGGGCCAAACCGCTCATCCAAGGGCCAAGCGGATAGGTGCCGAAAATGACTCCGTACAAGCATATGACCCACTTATTGAGGAGAGCAAAATATTGTTTGCATTTCCACGGGTCATGGGGCTTTTCTTACGTTCCGAGGCTCCCGGCCTGGTCTTTTCAGTGACTTATCC
>Ga0209427_10000644_pt1 | contig 37909 bp, 34 predicted proteins | sample DeeMarSWOR136_30_FD_187465 | JGI IMG/M metagenome (GOLD analysis project Ga0209427, IMG submission 187465) | Marine sediment microbial communities from White Oak River estuary, North Carolina - WOR-1-36_30 (SPAdes) (version 2) | ecosystem: Environmental > Aquatic > Marine > Intertidal zone >...
CGGAGAATGGCAGGAAGAATTTGACAGAACGTTCGAGTACCAGGAAACAGAGGATCAGCTCAGAGCCATTAAAGATGTCATGGAGGATATGGAGTCGAATTCTCCGATGGATCGCCTCCTCTGTGGTGATGTGGGCTACGGCAAGACTGAAGTGGCCCTGCGGGCTTCCTTCAAGTCTGTTATGGATGGTAAGCAGGTTGCCGTCCTCTGTCCGACGACAGTCCTTGTCAGTCAGCATCTCCACACATTCAAGAATCGGTTGGTTCTCTTCCCGGTCCGGGTTGAGGCCCTTTCCCGCCTGCAATCCAAAGCTCAGCAGAAGAAGATTGTCGAAGACCTCAGAAAGGGACTCGTCGATATCATTATCGGTACCCATCGGCTGCTCTCCCAGGATATCCAGTTCCGCGATTTAGGGATTTTAATCGTTGATGAGGAACAGAGATTCGGGGTTAAGCACAAAGAAAAAATCAAGCAGATAAGAGCCGAGATCGATGTTTTGACCTTAACCGCCACACCCATTCCCAGGACCTTGAATCTCTCCCTCACCGGACTCAGAGATATGAGTCTGATCGAGACTCCTCCCAAAGACAGGCTGGCCATCCACACCGTGGTGGCGCCCTTCAGCCGAAAACTGATCGCCTCGGCCGTCAAAATGGAACTGGCGAGAGAAGGACAGGTCTATTATATCCACAACCGGGTCGATGATATCGAGACCATCGCTTCGATGATCGAAAAGCTGGTGCCTCAGGCAAAGGTGGCTATCATCCACGGTCAGATGGCGAGTTATCTCCTAGAGAGGAGGATGATCGCTTTCATAAGCCGCGAATACAACGTCCTCGTCTCGACTACGATCATCGAAAACGGGATCGATATCCCTCTGGTCAACACCTTGATCGTGGACCGGGCTGACCAGTTTGGGTTGGCTCAACTGTACCAGCTCCGGGGTCGAGTCGGGCGCTCGGCGCGTCAGGCGTTCGCCTATTTTCTAGTTCCCCCCTTTGTGGAGCTCACTCCGCTGGCTAAAGAGCGATTGAAGGCCCTCCAGGAGTTCAGTGAACTCGGCTCGGGTTTTCGTTTGGCCGCCAAGGATCTCGAAATAAGGGGGGCCGGCAATTTTTTAGGAGCCAAGCAGCATGGTTACATCGGGGCCGTCGGTTTTGACTACTACATATACCTCTTGGAACAAACCATTAAAGAGATGAAAGGAGAAAGAGCCGGGGAAACAAAATCTGAGATCAACCTCAGAGTGGATATCCGGATTCCTGAGGACTATCTCCCTCAAATCAACTTGAGGCTTAACCTGTATAAGCGCATTTCTTCTGTTGAGAGTTTGGATGAGATCGAGAGAATCAGCGCGGAAATCGAGGACCGATTCGGGCCGCTCCCGATGAGTGTCCAGAACCTTCTCCGCTACGGTATCATAAAATATCTGGCTCAAAGAATCGGCACCCAGGCGATAGACCGGATCAGAAAGAAAATCATTTTCAAATTTTATCCCAAGACTTCCGCGGACTTGACTCGATTGACTGACCTGCTGGATAAGTATTCCGGCTCTATCACTCCTCAAGGAGTGATGAGTTTTTCACTTGGGGGGGAGAAAGAGGCCGAGATTATGGATGAAACCATCTCCATCTTGAAGGAGTTATCTTTAATGTAATATAATCTCTAATGCTTTATACTGAATTGATATTAAAAAAGATGAAAACATCCGGACTGAAAACTCAGGCGAAGCTGGTGACCCTATGGCTGGCTTTCCTTGTTTTTTTCCTGAATTGCCAGGGAGAAAAACCTCAACCAAGTTCTCAGGCTCAGGAGATCGAGGACATCCAGAAAAGATCCATTGTCATCCTGAAGATAGAAGATGTTCCGTATTCGAATGCAGATTTTGAATCCTATGTTCGGAGTATGATCGGCGATGAGATAGACAGCCTCACTCCGGTTTCACTCAGCCGTCTCCTGGACAATTTTATCGAAGAGAAATTGCTTTTACACGCAGCCCAAAAAATGGACCTCTCTTTGACCTGGGAGGAGAAGAAACAATACTTGGCCAAGTTGAGGAATGAATCGTGGCGGGATGAAGTCGAGGAGCCCCTCGAAGAGGCGGAGACCCATCATCTGTTCGATCGGCTGCTGATAGAAAAATATACCTACGAGAAGGTGAAAGGTTTTGACGCAAGTGAGGAAGAGATCAAAGAGTACTATGACCTTCATAAAAGAGATTTTTTAAAGCCGGAGAGAGTGGAGGTCAGCCAAATTCTGCTGAAAACCGAGGATAGGGCAATCGATGTATTAGAAAAGCTTAAAGGCGCCTCAGCCGAGGATTTCCAGGCCATCGCTCGAGATGAATCCAAGGGAGTCGAAGCCTCAAGAGGAGGAAAGATGGGGATCTTCGAGATGGGGCAACTCCCTTTCGAAATGGAAAAAGTCATTTTTGCCTTGAAGGAGGGAAAGCTGAGCCAGGTGGTCGAGTCCTCGTATGGCTATCATATCTTCAGGTTGGACAAACGACACGAAGCCGAGCTGGTGCCCTTTGAGGAAGCATCTACTTCCATAAAAGTAAAGCTTGTTGACCAAAGAATAAAGCAATTTATGTCACAACATCTGCAGGAATTGAAGGAAAAGACAATCTGGAGCTTCTATCCTGAAAATCTGTCCTTTCCTTATCAGAGGAATAGTTCATGAAAAAAGTCAAGTTGGTCAACCTTCTCCTTTTGATCTGGGCGCTCTCTGTTTTTCTTCTCGGGCAGGAAGTTGTTGAATCCATCGTGGCCATCGTCAACGATGATATCATCACCCTCTCTCAGTTCAAAAAGGCCCATGACCAGATCTATCAGATGCTTCGCAGCCAGTTGCAGGGGGAGGAGTTTCAGAGACAGTATGATCGAATGAAAAAGGAGCTGTTAGAATCGATGATCACAGAGCTCTTGCTGCTCCAGGAAGCCAAAAACAGAGGATTGAATGTGGCCGAACAGGTCAGACTGACGATCGATAACATTAAACAGGAAAACGGGATGAATTCGGATGAAGAGTTGATGCTTGCCATGCGTCGGCAAGGCATCGATTTTGAAGCCTGGAAGAATCAGATGGAAGAGAACATCATGAGACAGGGCGTTATCGTGACAGAGGTCGATAGGAATATCGTTATCGAGGATTCTGGAACTGTCAACTACTACAAGAGTCATCCAGAGGAGTTTACAGATCCTATAGAATACAAACTGAAGGCGATCTACATTTCCTCCCAACAGAGGAGCAGCGAGGAGGCTGAAAAGCTGAAACAGGAGATAAGTTCTAAAGTCGCTGCAGGTGAGGAGTTTGCTTCCTTGGCCAGCGCATATTCTGAGGGCCCTGAGAAGGAAACCCAGGGAGATTTGGGGAGATTCAAGGAAGGGGAATTAGCCAAAGACTTGGAAGAGGCGGTCGTGAATTTGAAAACAGGGGAAACAACTCCTTGGCTTAAAGTGCAGGATGGCTGGTATCTGCTGTGCTTAGAGGAAAAAAAGGAGAGACGCCTCAAAGCTTTTGAGGAGGTCAAGAAGCAGATCGAAGAAAAGATATTTGCTGAAAGAAGGCAAGAGATGCTTCAAAAATTCCTCGAAGAGCTCAAAGAGAGAAGCTATATTAAAATCATCAATCCCAAGCCTTTTGATTCATGATTTTCAACTCGGAGTAACAATAATCATTAATGGCGATGTCGTCGGGTTGAAAAGGAGCTGGGGGATTTTAGGTGGGACAAATGATGGCAGCTTTGGTGGTTATCCTGAGCCCGTTATTTCTTTTCGCCCTCTTTTTTCTCCTCTACGCCCACAGGCTCGGGTTCCTTGAAATCGATATTCTTGGTAATTTCCCATTGTCCGAGTTCTACGTACTGGGATCCTCGGGATTGAGCGAAGAGCTTGACGATAACCACCTTCCATTGGGGGTTGTCTTTGAACGAAGCGAGAGATTTTCCCTCGACCCCGTAATTGCTCTTAAGGAGAATCGGGTCGCTGACTTCTCCAGGCGGGACAGGTTCATTCCGGATGGCTGCCAAAAAGGAATCCCCTAAATTTTCATAATCGTCCATGAACCTGAAATTGGCGTTGAAATTAACATACCGCAGTGGCTTATCCGTAAGGTTCTTAACCCGGAAAGAAATGGTAGGCACAAGGATGAGTTTGGGTGGCCAGGGTTGATAATATTTTGACACCCACTTGGTTTGCACTTCTTGGAGTTCAAGGGAAGCCTTTAATTCCTCAGGGGATACGGTTTTAATAAGGCCAGCCTTACTCAGGATGAATAGAACGGCGGCTACGATGATGATGGCTGCTAATATGAAACTGTATTTTCTCATTGGATTCCTCCTCCTCTTATTTGTCTAATATAAATGATGGTCAAGAATTAATCAATAACTTTTGGGGTTAGACTTTGCTTTTCTGGGGGATTTTCGCTATCGTACCTGGGGATGAAACAGAGGATTCTACGCCTTAACCTTTACCTGGGTCTTGTTTTATTCCTTTTTGCTGTCGTCCTTCTCTTCTTGCAGAGTCCGTTCATGAAAACCTGGTTCTACTGCTTTGCCTGGTGGTCCTTCATTCTTTTCCTGGACAGCCTGAATTTCCGGAAGCACGAATCCTCACCATTGAGTGAGTCGCCTGAAGTATTTCTTTTCGCGGCCTTTATCTCAGTCTTTGTCTGGCTCGTCTTTGAGCTTTTTAACCTGGTGTTGAAGAATTGGTCCTACCATGATCTTCCCTCCTGCGCTTTCGAAAGATGGTTAGGCTACTTCATCGCTTACGCGACAGTCATTCCTGCTATAAGAGAAATTTCCTTTTTTATCCGAGGTTTAATCAAAGGTAAAGGATTCGCCCTCTTCCGGTTCAAAGCCACTCCTTCTATCCTAAGGGTGTTTGTTCTGGTTGGTTTATTGTTTATTCTCTTGGGTCTTCGGTGGCCGGACCTGTTTTTCCCCCTTGTTTGGCTGTGCTTCATCCTCCTGCTGGAACCTTTAAATTACTGGCTTCGGAACGACACACTCCTTGTTGATCAGGAAAAAGGGGATTGGTTGAGGATTTGGAGCTGGGTTTTGGCAGGTCTTGTGGCCGGTTTTTTCTGGGAGTTTTGGAATTTCTGGGCTGGCTCTCACTGGGAGTATTCCCTTCCTTACTTAAATTTCTGGCGGGTGTTCCAGATGCCCGTTTTTGGATACACGGGATTCATGCCCTTCGCCCTCGAGGTTTTTGCTCTTTATCAGCTTCTTCTGGGGTTGTATAAAAAAATAGAGAAAAGGATGTCATTAAAGGTTCTTTTATTCTTTGGTTTAATCTTGTCTTATCTTCTGTGTTTTCACTTGATAGACACCTACACTCTTGTTAGATAAAAAAAAGGGGACAGGCTCCTTTTTAAAAAAAGGTGCCTGTCCCCTTTTTTTTATGAATCCACCACCCTCCGTCATTCCCGCGGAAGCGGGAATCCAGGCTTATACCTAGGGACTAAATATGGGGATAAATATGGGGACGGTCCTATTTTTCCCCTTCCTGTCATCCCTGTACCTGCCTGCGCAGGCACAGGCTTCAGCAGGGACCCAGTAAAAATAAAGTTAATCCCTGTGGAACCTGTACTTGCACCTGCTACCTGTCTTCACAGGTACAAGCCACGCAGGCACAAGCTTCGTTAGGGACCTGCTCCTCTCCGTCATTCCCGCGGAGGCTGGAATCCAGGCTTGTTCCTGCGTAGGCAGGAATCCAGATTAGAAATAAAAAGTCTATCCCTATTTCTAAAAATAATAAATAAAACCGAAACCGATCATCAACTCCGTCCCGAGATCGGGAGTCAAATCCAGCAGCGGCACGATATCAAGGTAAACATCCAGGGGGATTTTTTCGAAGACATAACACAGACCCACCGGAAAACGAAGGCCGATCCGATCCTGGTGTTTTGTCTTAATCCTCCCGCCGACACCATAGTAGAGGAAAAGCTTGACATCCGGGACTTGGACAAGACGGTGGTTATGAAGAAGATAATCCGCATGCAAATGAAGAGAGCCGCTGTGGACGATCGACCAAGCTACGCCCCCGGAAACAGCGGTTTTGCTTCCTGTCCAGTTCTTAAAACTGAACCCGCACGGCTCACCGATGATAAGACCAAAACCCAAACCGCGGTTTTCAGCCGCAGCAATCCCGGCGAAAAACAGAACGAGAATGATTAAGACCAGAAAGAATTTCTTCATCGGCACTAATTTTGTCGTGGCCAAATTAAAGATAAGAAAAGGATTTTAACTCATGACGAATTTAAATCAAGGAAAAAAAGGAAAAAAAAGGGGACAGGCACCTTTTTTAAAAAAGGTGCCTGTCCCCTTTTTATTTATTTAGAAATAATATCTGAAGCCGATCCCACCTGTCACCCGTAATTCTGTGGCCGGTGTCAGATCAAGCACGGGGCCTAATTCCAGGAAAATCTCTACCGGCGCTTTTTCAACGAAGTAGGAGAGACCTACTGGAATGCGGACCCCAACTCTTTCCCTCCTCATGGTCCTGATTCTGCCTCCTATGCCGTAGTGAATGGCGAGTTGACCTTTTTCGGCTTCAATTAGACGAAAATTATGGATCAAATAGTCGATATGAAGATGGAATGAACCGTTGTGTTCAAAAGACCAGGCTATTCCCCCATCTAGTGCGGTTTGGCTCCCCATCCAACTCTTAAAACTGATCCCGGTCGGTTCACCCAGAATAATGCCTAAACCAAAACCTCTTGGTTGAGCCGAACTAAGGCTAGGAATAAATAATATGACTAAAACAAGTATCAACACTGATCTTCTCATTATTAAGACTCCCATTTAATAGTAGAGTTAGTTGTATTCGGAAAGGGCTCTCGTGTCCCATGTTTTGTGTCCATTCTAAGTATAGTGAAGAAGAGAAGCTGTTTCTATAGTTTTGTCGCAGGAAAGCAGAAGACAATGGGAGACAGTTTTTAAAAGATTAAAGAAAAAAATAGGACCGTCCCCATTTACCTTTATCCCCATTTACCAGACATTTGAGGTCCTCAAGCCGTCGGATCAATTGGTTCTAGGAAGGAAAATCGATGGAAGTCAGTGTCTCTGGTATAAATCCTGGTGATTCCGTGCTCTCGCATCAATATCGCTGTTTGTGCGTCATGCAGCAGGTTCCCACTCAAAGACGGCATGCTTTTAATAACCTCTGCAGCCACGTCAGCATGCCTTTCGGCAGGAATAAGAATTCCCAGGGCGGGTGATGAGAGGAGCGCTTCTACGAAGCCCCAAGCCTTGCCGACAGACCAAGGCTGGCGGAAAACTCTCGGATGAGTGCTTATTCGCAGAAATTCATACAAAATACTCCAGGTTACATACCAGGCCGTAGTCTGTCTGCGCCAATCCTCGATGAGTTCATAGCAGCGCGGGTGGAAGTTCGAGTCTTCATCTGCAGCATAGACTAAAATATTGGTATCAACCACAAACATTACCGGCCCTCCATTGCCTGATAGAGGGCGTCACGATCAGAAATATCTACCAGGGGGCCTCCACTCTTGAATGTTGGTAAAGGTGGCATTTTCTTTTGAGGCCTCTCGGATTGGAGTAGGAGTCGAAGAGCAGATTCTACGAGTTCAGACATCGTACACCCTCGACGAGCCGCTTCTCTCTTCAGTAGGCCCATGACAGAATCGTCGATCTTCAAAGTTGTCTTCACTTTCATACATACAACCATACCATATGTATGGCTGTATGTCAATTTTCAGCGAGGTTCTGTATAAGGTTGAATTGTTTCGCTGGAAAACTGAATTGAACCGTTTCTTACTATAGTGACGTGTAAATCTGGAAAAAATTCTCGTTTATTTCTTTTTATCCATCTTAGGCAGGAAGTTTTCCATGACCCAGACTTCAGGGGATGGCGCTGCGCCCATTGTGTATGAGGACATGACAATTTGTTGTCCATCCGGATGAATCGAGATAGTGGGGATTTTTTTCAATTTTAATCCTAGATTTTCAGCATCTCCACCCTTGACAGGAATTCTCCACAATTCCCAATTCGGGAGACCCCCTTTATTCTGTTCTGAGGACATACGTGTAAAGAAAATATATTGTCCATCGGGAGACCACGAAACATCCACGAGTCCCCAGCCCCCTACTTGCATAAAGCTGAGTCTTTCTTTCACTTCTCCACCGTCAACAGGAATGATTTTCAGCATATGTTTCTTTTCCTTATTCTCGTAGGGATTTTCCGAACACATCAGAGCCAACTGCTGGCCATCGCGAGAGAGAACCATATTGTGAGGATAAAAGGGTATGCTGTAGAGCTCTCTTTCCTCTCCTGTCTTAAGGTCATGAGCCATGACATGAGTGATTTTTTTATCCCGATCAAACCGGACAAAATACAGCGAATTGTTATCGGGTGAAATATTGGGCGCCTGCTGTCCTTTTGGTTCAATCAAGAGGCTAAAATCTTCGGTTTGCACATCGACCTTATAGATTCCTTCGCCTAAAACATAAACAAGAAGGAAGCGACCGTCAGGGGACCATCGGGGATACGCCACTTGACGTTTATATGGGATTTCACGGATTTTTCCTGTCTCCACAGAATAAATGCAGAGAGTTCGACGACCCAACGGTCTACGCTGGGAAAAATAGGCAATGTGTTTTCCATCGGGTGACCAGACAGGTCCATGATTTTTTCCTTCATAGGTTAAGGCTAATTTTTTTGGCGAACTGATAATTTCACCAGTCTTGGGATTTATGGCAGCAGTATAAACATCCGATCGTAAACCCCCACCAATGTTGTAATAAAAAGAGCCATTCCGAGTTATTCCGAGTGGATTGATAGCGCCTATATTCCTCCGCAAAAGAACAGGATCTCCTTTTGGCATTCCGTTTTCGACGGCAATAAGCCATAAGTCTATTGTTCCTGTCCGATCGCTTTTAAAAATGATCATCTTTCCGTCCGGTGACCATCCGACAAGGGATTCATGGGCGGGGTGAGGAGCCAACGGAACATCGATCGTCCCATCCGCTGAGAATAAAAAGATGTCATGATTTGGTGAATCTGCATTTTGTTGGGAATCATAGGCGATGTAATATCCATCAGGCGAGAATTTGCCTCCTTTAGGGTTATTATGAAATTCCAAAATGTCGATCTCTTTAATGATACGCAAAGAGCCGTCTGCGGCAGACACGAGCCCGAATTTGAATGGATTTTCAAGGAGTCGGACTAATATGTGCTTTCCATCGGGAGTCCAATCACAAGGCCCGATCCATGAATCAAAATACCCAACACGGTGAAGGATACGAGGTTCTTTATTGTCAATCCCTATGACACGAAGGTCATAATAATTCTCCTGATCATTTTCCCAGCAGTATGCTATCTGCGTGGAATCTGGAGACCATATGGAGCCATAGGCACTTTCTTGGCTTCCTTTCTCCATATCCGTTAGGTGATGTGTTTTTCCGGTCGCCAATTCCCGATAAGCTAGATCCCCAGTATCCCAATCCACATAAGATAAATATTTACCATCCGGAGAAGGTGCTCCTTCAATATCCCATTTGGGTTTTGACCAGACCACTTCTGTCTTGAATTCTTCATCTCCGGTTTCGATAGTGGATTTGGCTCGCATCAGAACAGATAGCTTTTCCTTGGCCAGGGCCACTTCCTGCTGTTGATCAGGGTAATTGTCGATCACTTTTTGGTAGGCCTTTTGGGCTTCTTTGACTCCAAGCTTTTCGTAGCAGGTGCCGATGTAGAATTGAGACTTAGCGGCATAATCCCTCTCATCGGGATAATCTTTTATAATCTGCTCGAAGAGCTTTATGGCCCCCTTGAGATCCCCTTTAGTTTCCATCGTGAACTTGGCTTTCTCGAAAAGGACCTTGTGTTCTGAGGAGTTCTGGAAGCCGAAGGCCATGAGAACTGCGGCCGTGAAGGCCATCAAGATCATTATTTTTCTTAAATTCATGAGGCAACCTCCTGCAGATGATTTTTTGTTTCACCCGCAATATAGCTCTTCGGAATCGGTGAGTTGTCAAACAAAAGTAAAAGAATGTCAAAGATTGTCATCAACCCAGGAAGCGGTAGCCCTCGCCGTAGACAGAGAGGATGTAGCGAGGATGGGAGGGGTCGTCTTCGATCTTTTTCCTCAATTTGAGGATGTGATTGTCGATGGTTCGAGTGGTGGGATATTTTTCGTAACCCCAGATTTTATCCAGAAGATCATTCCTGGGTATGACCTCACCCTGGTGGGCGATGAAGTATTTGAGGATTTCGACTTCAAGCGACGTGAGGTCTAATTCCTTATCTTTTCGCCTCACCTTAAAATGGGCAAAATCGATCTCCACATCGCCGAAGCTGTATATTTTTGGTACCTTCCTCTCTTCTCTTTTCTCACGCCTTAAATGGGCTTTTATCCGGGCCAAAAGCTCCCTGATACTGAAGGGCTTGGTCATGTAATCGTCGGCTCCGATTTCCAACCCGAGGACCTTGTCCACCTCTTCCCCTTTGGCTGTGAGCATGATGATCGGGGTGTTTATTTTTTTCTGCCGGAGCTCCCGGCAGATATCCAGGCCGTTCTTCTTCGGGAGCATGATATCCAGGATGATCAGGTCGTACGTCCCTTCTTGGGCTTTGCGCAGCCCCTCCTCCCCGTCTTCAGCCCAATCCACCTCGTATCCTTCATCAGAGAGATTGAGCTTTATTCCCCTGACGAGGTCTTCTTCATCTTCGATGATGAGAATCTTTTCGTTCATCTTTTTATCCCTGACGAGGATTGGATATCGGCAGTATTATGGAGAAGACACTTCCTTTTCCTGGCTCGCTGTCGACCTTGATCCGGCCGCCGTGAGCTTCTGTAATGTGCTGGACCAACGTTAAACCCAAACCGCTTCCTCTAGTATCAGAGACCTGTTCACTCTTTGAACGGTAAAATCTTTGGAAGATACTCGACACTTCTTTCTGAGAGATGCCGATGCCTTTATCGGCGACTTGAAGGACAGCATCTTCATCCTCTCTGAATAATTTTATGGTTACTTCCTTCTTATCTGGAGAAAATTTCATGGCATTGCTCAGGAGGTTGACCAGGACACTGGTCATGGCTTCGGCGTCAAAACTCATTTCTGGAAGATCGGAAGCGATCACCATATGGATAATAAATCCCTTTTTCTCCAGATGGTAGCGGTAGGATTCAACCGTATCTCGAATGACCTGAGCAAGGTTGCCTCTCTTGAAATCAAATTCCTTCCTCCCCATCTCTATCCGGGAAAAATCCAACACGTTGTTGATCAGGTGCGACAGACGTTCGCTCTCTTTAGTGATGATTTCATAACTTTCTTTTCGTTCCTTATCGGACAGGTTTTCTTTACGCTGGAGCGTTTCTCCGTACAGACGGATGAGCGTGAGGGGTGTCTTGAGCTCGTGGGAGATGTTGTGGACGAACTCTGTTTTGAGGCGGGTGGTTTCCGCTTCGCGCGAGATATCGCGCACGATCAGGAATGCACCCAGCAGCATCAGGACCACAACAAAAGCCAGAAGGATTCCGTAGAGCCAGTTTTCCCGGCGGGCTGTCCTCTCCAGGTCTTTGAGTGCTGGTTGGGAGACGAGGAGTTTCCAGGGAAATGGGAATTGTCTGAAAGAGAGTATCAGGGAATCACTTGAAATAGATTCCTCACTTTCTGATTGTTTTTTCTGACCAGCCTCATCGATGATTTGAATTTTGAGTCCGGTCTCTTTTTTTATTTCCTCGATGATATTAGGTATAGTTTCCTTTTTAAGTGCATTGAGATCCCAACAAAAGCCTCCAAAAAAGGTCTTTTCAGACTGAAAATCAGGGAAAGGCGTGTAGGATACCAGACAGAAGTCTTCATTCTGAGTCGCCACAAAGCATCCCTGCGGAGCTTCACCTCCTAATCGGTAAAGAGTCTGCCTGTCCTTGATCTTCGGGACCACTTCATTTTTTAAGAATTCGCTGAAGATCAGTCTCTCTAAATAAGGAGATTGTTGTCTTCGGAGAGCATTATAGGATTCTTGGACGGCAGGAAATTTTTCCATCGATCCTTTTTCTTCAAGTATAGATTCGATCTCGGTCGTGAAAAAATCGTATGAAGGAAGGTCAATCAACCAAGCGCCCGTCTGGATCCTTTCATAAAGGCTGAGGAGAATTTTTAGGCTAGCTTCATTTCGTTGCCTTCGCTTTTCGATTTCATAGAGCTGGAAGACGGCGAGAATGCCGTAGGGATGTCCGGCTTTGTTCTTAAGCTGTCTGTAGTCGGTAGCGAGTTCGTCATAAATGCTGCAAGCTTTTGCATAATCTCTAGAGGCTAAATAACAGCGTCCTAAAGATTCGAGGGCTAAGGCCTTGTGTTGATTTGAAGGAGCCAGGGAAGAACATTTGCGGTACGCTTCAGCCGCTTGGGCATAGTTCCTCTGGGAGAATTCCAGGGCTTCGGCTTTCTTGAGTGTCCTGGCAAATTCGCTGTTTTCTTGAGCCAGATCGGTGGCGATGGTCGCTGTGTCTCCTTTTCCTGTCTTGGGAATGGTGACTTGATAGTCAGAATCGAGTAAAAAAAGCCTTCCGGCTGTGCCCTGGGGTTGGGAGAGATTATTTTTGAGACTTATTTCTGTTTCTTCCGATTGAAGGAGCCTGGAAAATTTATCTAGATCTAGAGCTTTCCTTTCTTCATCAAACAGGGCATCCTCCATGGATTTCAAGGCCGCTTCGCCCGAAATCCAGAGGTTTGATTCCAGAATATTCCTGACCGCCTCTCGTCTTTTAGAAAAGGTAGTAAAGCTCAGATAACCGACGATAAGAGAGGGGAGGAGGATGGCTATCAGGAAAATGAGGACGATTTTCCTCCTGGCCAGGATGCCTTGAGTGAATAACTTCATGACTTAGGTCGGGATAAGGTTTATCAAGCTGAATTCACCCAGATTGTATCAAAATCCCCCCTCAAAATGTCAAAAAAATGTAAAACTTTGTCACTAAATGTAAGAAAAAAAAATTGGGGACGGTCCTATTTTTCCCTTCCTGTCATCCCTACTCTTTCTCGTCATCCTCGCGGAAGCGGGGATCCAGGAAAAATAAAGTTCATTCCTGTGAAAGAAATAGAACCGTCCCCAATAATTTGCACCAATAATTCGCATCTTTGATTTTGATTCCTCGACATTTTCTATTCCTTAGTCGAGCTTATCGAGAATAAATAATATTTCTACACGTCTTGTCTTAAGGAAAGGTTATGAATAGGCGAAAATTGGAGAAGAGAATCGAAAAATAAAAATTTGACAATCCTGTATTCATTTTATATCATGATTTAGGTCTATAAATTGGTCTAAAAATAGACCAATAGGAGAGATTAAATTGATGAACTTTTCGGAGACAATTCCAGTTAGCAAGGCAAAAACATATTTTTCTGAGTTATTGAAAAGGATTAAAGAACATCATGAATCTTTTGCCATCACACAGAGAGGGAAGGTTGAGGGCGTACTGATAGGCATTGATGAATACGAAAGTCTTATAGAAACCCTTGAAATCTTGAGCGATTCGGAATTGATGGATAGCATTAAAAGAGGCCTTCAAGAGGAAAAAACAGGGGATCTTCATTCTCACGAAGAAGTTTTTGAGTAGGAACAGGAATGAATATCTGTGAAGAAATATAATGTTAAATACACAAAAGAAGCAAAAAGGAACATCGAAAAACTTGATCAAACAATAAAACAGGTCATAAAAAAAGCAATAGAATCTCTCTCCTCCAATCCTTACAGGGGTAAACCTTTGGCTTATGAATTATCAGGTCTCTATTCTTTCCGAACATCTGATTACAGAATTATTTACCGCACCAGAGAAGAGGAGATTCTTATTATTATAATCACCGTCGGGCACAGAAAAGAGATCTATAAAAAGCTGAGAAAGATTCTCGGTTAGTGACAAATTCGGGACGGTCATATTTTTCCCTTCTCGTCATCCCCCCTTCTTTCTCGTCATCCCCGCGGAAGCGGGGATCCAGTAAAAATAAGATTCCTCCCTGTGAAATAAACAGAACCGTCCCCATTAATTTGGGAGGAGAGAAGAATATTTATCCTAGAATTTATACGGTGCTACTCAATAATTTGACGAACTTCAAATCTTTGGTCTTTCTGAATAGTCCCGCATCAGATGTGATGAAATCACAGTTAAGTCTCTCTGCTAAGATCACATAGCTTGCATCATAAACACTGATTTTGTATTTTCGGGAGGCTCTGATTGATGAAAAAAATTCTTCTACACCCAAGGTGAAAGTCTCAAATTCCAGGTTAAATATCTCAGCTAAAGCCGATGAAGCATTTTTTGTAGATACTGGTACCTTTGTCGCTAATACGTTAGCTAATTCATAATACAGAAGTTCTGGCGCAGCAATTCTTTCTTCCCCTGTAATATGTTTCTCTCTCAGTTGGAGCACGAGTGGGGTGTCCTGCTCTTCAAAAATCAACTTCAAAATTATAGATGCATCTAAGACGGTCATCCCTCTTCTCTCATTTGACGGATGATTTTCACTGAATTCAAATTATCAACTTGTCGAATATGTTTCTTTCGCCATTGATCGATCTTAGAGGCAGCTAAGCGAAGTCGTTTCTCCCGTTCATTCTCCTCTTTTAGATTTTTATAGTCTTCGAAGGGAATTATCACGGCTAAAGGTCTGTTTGCTCGAGATATAATGACATGTGTTTTTTTCTTATCCACCTCATCTAAGGTGCTGCCAAATTTTTTTCGGAAAGTTAGGGCGTTTATTGTCTTCACTGTTTCCTCCTGATGAATATACTATAGTATGATATATGCTATATTATATGTCAATATACACTTGAAAATTAGAGGGTGAAAATAGAAAGTTCTGGAGCCTCATTCTGGATCATCTTCCAACAAACCTTAAGGATCTTTATGAAAATGTAATACATCGCCATATTCTTAGACGATGAATGCTGGGGAATTTCCCATAATCTACGATAAATGAAAACAGAACAGTCCCTTTTTTTAAGTAGGGAATCTAAAAGCTAAGAGAGGTAGACCAAAAAATGAGGAAGGGAAAAATTAGAACCGTCCCCAATTTTTATCCCTTCCTTCTCGTCATCCCTGCGAAAGCAGGGATCCAGGCTTTTTCCCGCGGAAGCGGGAATCAAGAAAAAAAAGAACCGTCCCCAGTTTTAATCCCCAATTTTTACATCCTTCTCCCTAAATTGAAAATCATAGGCGAATGTGATAATTTGTGTCCAGAATGAAGAAAAAACAGATTTCTGAGACGAAAAAAAAGACTCTTATCGAGGAGATATCTTCTCTTTTAAAAAAGCGAAAATCTATCATTTTTGGCTATATATTTGGATCATTTGCCGAAGATAAAAAATTTTCTGACATTGACATCGGTATCTTCATCAGCGGAGAAAAGAGTGTCGACTCTCTGGATTTTGAAATTGAGTTAGAGGAAAAGATTCAATCCTTTACGAATCTCCCAGTTGATGTGAGAATAATAAACCATGCTCCTCTCTCCTTTGTTTATCATGTGATAAAAGAAGGGATTCTAGTAAAGGATGAAAATCCTTCTTTTAGAGCAGATTTTGAGGGGATGATTTTCAAGAAATATCTGGACTTTGCCTTCTATCGAAAACAATACCTGAAAGAGGTCGTAAATGCCCCAGTTTGACTTGGACAGGATGACAAAACTTGTTTCCCAGATACGGGAAGCTGTAGGTCATCTTCACAGGCTTAAAGAATTAAAAGAATCAGTATTCATTGATGATCCTGACAAGATAGCCAGTGCGAAGTATCATTTTATCGTTGCCATCGAGGCCATGATTGATATGTGCAGTCACCTCATCTCCCGAAACGGATACCGGGCTCCAGAAGATTATGCAGATGCTTTTGTCGTCCTCGGAGAGAGGGGGGCATTTGATGAGTCTTTTGTAAATGATTTAAAGGAAATGGCCAAATTCAGGAATAGATTGGTTCATGTGTATTGGGAAATCGATGAGAACAAAATCTATGACATTTTACAGAAAAACTTAGGAGATTTTAAAAAATTCCTTAATTACCTCGCCAAGTTTTTAGATTGGTCCAACATGGCTTAGAGGTAAATTGGGGACGGTCCAATTTTCTCCCTTCCGTCATTCCCGCTCTTTCTCGTCATCCCTGCGGAAGCAGGGATCCAGGCTTTTTCCCGCGGAGGCGGGAATCCAGAAAAAATCTATCTCCATTTTTATTTTTTCTTATCCATTTTAGGAAGGAAGTTATCCATGGCGTAGATTTCTTTTATTCTTTGAGCAGCTCGAAAGGCGATAAGCTCTCCATTGGGATGAATACGAATTGTGACCACTCTGTCCATCTGTAATCCCAGGTTTTGGGGCTCTCCTCCTGCCACAGGAACCCGCCAGAAGTTAAATTTATGGCCTCTCTGGAATTTACTTTCTGCGAAAAACAAGTATTTTCCATCAGGAGTCCAATCTGCAGTCGTGATGTATAATCCTTTTTTCCACCTGACCACTTCTCTGGCTTCCCCTCCTGAGACTGGTATGACCTTCAGAATAGATTCTAGTGTATCCCGATCTCGGACATTGAATGCCAAGAATTTTCCGTCTGGTGAGAGGACCAAATCTTGTGGAAAGAAAGGTCGGCCTTCCCAGTAGTAACGCTGAAAATTATCACGATGGATTTCCATCTTTTCTTTAGAAGTTAAGTCATACATCATGATGCTGGCCATTTCTTGCTGTGGATCTTTATGCATATAAAATATCTTTCTTCCATCTTGAGACCAGACAGGAGCTCCGACTGTATCCCCTTTGTCGAGCTTTAGTATGGATGTGAAATTCCATCTGTTGACGTCTATTTTGTAGAATCCCTCTTGACCGTCCGTTTCTCTTCCTACCGAAAGAATATAATTTCCGTCAGGTGACCAGCATGTTCCCGGCTGTATGTACCTCAATTCAGGATGAATCTTACGTTCCTTACCGTTCTCTTTGGAGCGGATGATGAGGACTGATTTCAAATCTCCCGCATCAGAAAGATAAGCTAAGAATCTTCCGTCAGGTGACCAGTCCGGGGTTATGGCAGAGCCGACAAAGCTCTCGGAGGCTTTCTTTGGATTCGACTGGATTTCATGAGTTTGGGTGTCAATCACGGCTGTGTAGACATCACTGACCACAGTTTCAGAGGCATAATAGAACGAACCTTTCTTGTCAAAACCCTTGGGCCAAATATCCCCCATATCTTTTTTAATAAGAACAGGTTCTCCCTGAGGCCTGCCTTCTGATATTCGTATAGCCCATATACTTACAGTTCCAGTGCGGTCGCTGATAAAGATAAGGCTTTTTCCATCAGGAGCCCATCCGAGGACGAAATCATCGGCAGGGTGCTCGACTAGAGCCACTTCATGGTCTCCATCTGTCGAGAGAAGGAAGATATCGCGCTTTGAAGAGTTTTTTTGTTGTGAGTCAAAAACAACGTGATGGCCGTCAGGTGAAAAGAGTTCTCCTATCCTAAATCCGTCCCCCCTAGGGAGTTTGTCAAAGCTCTTGAGAACGCGTATTGAACCGTCTGCCACAGAGATCATCACCAGCTTGCGGGTTTTATCTTTGCTTATCAATTCAGCTAATATATACTCGCCATCCGGTGACCAATCGAGCGGATTCACTTTTTCCAAATCATAATTACTGTAGAGAACTTTCGGATTGGAGCCGTTGAATCCAATAATGCGCAGTTCTTTAAAAGCATCCTTTAGGTTATACTGCTTATCCCAAGCATCTTTGAATGTAAAAACATCCTTGAATTTCAGCCACGTGTAAACCACCTTTTTTCCATCCGGAGACCATATGCTGCCACCCCAATGAAACTCGACAGGCTTCTTTGTGGGATTTTCTTTTAAAGTAGAAGGGATCTTTTCATTAGTAATGAAGTGTTTCTTTTTGGTGGCTAATTCAAGAACACATACGTTTATGGAATACATGTCACTATACAAGAGATAGCGGCCGTCGGGAGACGGTCTTCCCATGTTGCCTCTGCCACCCATCTTGGCATAATCAAAGACTTTACGGATCCTGAATTCTTTATCACCCCTCTCTATAACGTTTTGTGCCTTTTCGATGACGGATAATTTCTCTTTAGCTATCTTGACCGTTTCAATTTGTTCGGGGAAATTCTCGACCACCTTTCGGTAAGCCTTTGGTGCCTCTTTCAGACCTAATTTTTCATAGCAGAGGCCGACATGGAGCTGAGCCTTGGCGGCCACTTCACGATTCGATGTGAACTGCTCGAGTATCTTTTTATACAGATCGATGGCCTTCTCCAGTTCTCCTTTTGCCTCCTCCAGGTAGAGGGCTTTTTCGAACATCTCACCTGCTGTTTGCTGAGGATAGAGATCATTATGAAGAAAGAAAAGACATAGGGCTAGCATGAAGGAACAATAGAATATATTTTTTGTGTTTTTCATCATTTCCCCCTATTTACTTTTCTCTTTAGGCAGGAAATTCTCCATCACCCAAACTTCGGGAAATTTTTTGACGGACCCGATCGATGAAAAGGCAAGATGATGACCATCTGGGTGGACACTCAGATGACGGATTTGAAACATCGTCAAATCAAGTCTTTGAGGCTCACCGCCTTCAACAGGAATGCGCCATATATCCCATTGCATTTCCTGAGCAGCTTGACCCGTCTGAAGAAGTCGCTTAGGGAAAAGGATAAAACGTCCATTAGCAGTCCAGGCAGGAGTGAGAATGAAATTTCCATCTTGCTTAAAACTATAGAGTTCTCGAGGTTCTCCTCCCGCGGTAGGGATTGTCTTCAGCACTCTTTTATCTTCTCTGTTCAACAGGACTAAAGACTTACCATCCGGAGAAATATCTATATCTTTTGCGTCAGATGGGGTACCAGAGAGTTTACTATCCTGGCCTGTTTCAAAGTCATGGACGAAAATGAAAGAGGTTTTGGCCTCCCAATTACCTCGAGTATAGAAAATCGCTTTTCCGTCCACAGACCATCTGTGTGAGTAAATATCATCTTCGTTTTCGCACACAACTACGGGTACATACTCACCTGTCTGGACATCGATCCTGAAAATCCCCCAGTGGCCTTCCTCTTCGATGCCTTCTAGGGAAATAGAATTGCCATCAGGCGACCACCGTGGATAGCCAAACTGTCTAAGACTCGGGTTCAGCTCTTTTTTTTCCCTGGTCTCGAGCGAAACAATACAAAGTGTATTCTGATGAAAAGGCAAGCCGCCGCGGAGAAACATGTAGGCCAGCTTCTTTCCATCGGGTGAGTAGTCGGGATAATAATTGTGGCCCTCATAGTTTAAGATTTCCTTCTTCGGAGGAGTTAAAATTTGACCTGTGTTGGGATCAATCTTGGTGGTGTAAATATCCGATATCTCGCCAGAGAACCCATAGAATAAATCCCCTTTGGCAGTGCATCCCATTGGCTCTATCGGACCGATATTATCCTTGATTAACTCAGGAGTTCCCTGAGGTTTTCCTTCTTTTACCGGTATGAACCATACTCCCCGGGATCCTGTGCGTTCGCTTGCGAACAGGAGACCCCGACCATCGGGTGTCCACTCCAGGACATAGTCAAGAGCCGGATGCTTGATCAATGGAATTTCGCGGCTCCCATCAGCTAAGAGCAAGTAAATATCCCGATCTTGAGTACTTTTACCAGGCATGAAATCATAAGCTATATAGCTTCCATCTGGAGAAAAATTAAATCCCCAAGGAGGGCTTGTTCTGGCATATTTCGTTTTGAACGTTTTTATGATTTGTATAGATCCATCTTCTATTGTGATTAGACCTATTTGAATTTCATTATTCTCGAGATTAAAAAATCCAGCTAGGATGGACCTCCCATCAGGAGACCAATCGAAAGCCTGGACGTATGGTACTTCCTTATCTCGATAGAGAACCTTAGGCTTTGATCCATCAACCCCGATGGTGTGAAGTTCATAAAATCCCTCCTTACCATCGCACCAATTGTAAACGATATGTTTGCTGTCAGGTGCCCATTCTGAAAAGAGGGCAAATTCTTGAGACTTGAGCCAGGACCCCTTGTTGGTGAGGTGGCGGTTTTCCCCGTTGCTGAGATCTCTGATGGTCAGATCGCCTGTATTCCAATCCGTGAAACAGAGGAACTTTCCGTCGGGTGAGGCGGCTCCTAGAATATCGACTCCCTGACCTGACCAGATCTGGCGGATCTTCAATTCTTTATCTCCTTTTTCGATTAAGGCCTTGGCACTGATGAGGACGGTAAGCTTTTCTTTGGCGACCTTGACGGCTTCTTTCTGTTCTGGATAGTTCTCGACGACTTTCTGGTAGGCGTTCTGGGCTTTTTCTAAGCCCAATTTTTCGTAACAGAGGCCCAGGTGGAGCTGGGCTTGAGCAGCGATTTCTCGATTGTCGGGGAACTGTTCGAGAATCTTCTCATAAAGATCGATAGCTTTCTGGAGATCTCCCTTGGCTTCCTCCAGGTACAAGGCTTTCTCGAAGAGTTCTCCAGCGGTTTGTTGAGAAGAGAGATTGTTGAACAGAAGGAAAATTGTGAAGGTCAAGCTAAGAAAAATAAAAATGTGTCTTTTCATTTTTTTCATGTCGTTCCTCCATCTCATCTATTTGCTGTCAATATAAGATTTTTTTTGACGAGATGAGTTAAGGAAGTATGAAGAGATGATGGAAATTCAGCACAAAAGTTGACGTGTTTTTCTGTCAAAAATCTGCCTTAATCGACAAATTTATAACCCACACTCCTGATGCTGATGATGTGTTTGGGGTTGGCTGGGTCGTCCTCGATCTTCTTTCTGATGTTGGCGATGTGGCTGTCCACGGTCCTGAAGGAGACATAGGTGTTGTCCTCTCCCCAGATTTTATCCAGGAAATCGTCTCTGGAAAGTGCCTCCCCTTTCTTCTGGATCAGTAGTTTAAGCATGTGAAATTCCAGAGGGGTGAGCTCGAGTTTTTTGCTTTTCTTTCTGGCTTCGTATTTTTTGAAGTCGAGCTCGATCTGGCCGAAACTGTAAGCGGTGATCTCTTTTGTCCGTTCATCTGTTCTCCGGAGGAGGGCTTTCACCCGGGCAGTAACTTCTCGGAGGCTGAAAGGTTTGGTCACATAATCATCGGCTCCCAACTCTAAGCCCAGCACTTTGTCGATTTCCTTGTCTTTGACGGTCAGCATAAGGATAGGAGTTGAGTCTCCCGACATTCTTAATCTCTTGCAGACTTCGTATCCATCCAAGATAGGAAGCATGATGTCGAGGATGATGAGGTCTGGTTTTTTCTGTTTGGCCAGGGCTAAGCCTTTCTCTCCGTTGTCGGCCTCGATAACGGTGTAGCCCTCGGATTCCAGCTCATCCTTAAGGCTCAGGAGAATCCCGGGTTCATCTTCGACGATGAGAATTTTTTTGGGCATGCCTTACTCTCCTTTTCCTTTTATCGGGAAGATCAAAGTGAATGTGCTTCCCTGGCCGACCTTGCTTTTTACCTGGACTGTTCCTCCATGAGCCTCGATGGTGTGTTTAACCAGTGTCAATCCTAATCCGGTTCCCTTGACCGATTGCTTGAGGGCGTTCTGAGCTTGATAAAACTTGTCGAAGATTTTATCGATTTCGTCTGAGGGTATTCCGATGCCTTCATCAATAATGTCAATCATCACATTTTTTTCATCCTTCTTGAGTTCGACCTGAATGCGTTTTCCCTCTGGGGAGAACTTGACAGCGTTATCCAGAAGGTTATTGATGGCCTGGGATATTGCGATTTTATCTATGGCCACAGAAGGGATATCTTGTTCAATTCGAGCTTGTATCTTGATACCTTCTTTGATGACATCCTTCTGGAAAGCCTCGATCTGTTGGGTGATGAGTTGGGCGAGGTTTGTTTCTGTGAGTTCATACTCTTTCTTTCCTTCTTCGATCTTGGAGAAGTCCAAAATGTTATTAACCAGCCTGGTCAACTTCTCTGCATCTTGGGAGATGACAGAAAAATACTGGTCCATCTTTGTGGCTTCATTCACCTTTCCTGATTGAAGCCGTTCAACCAAAGCCTTTATCGATGTCAGTGGAGTCTTGAATTCATGGGAGACAGAGGAGACAAAGTCAGATTTAATCTTCAATACTTCCATCTCATGGGCAACGGTCCTCATGATCAAGGCCGTGCCGAAGATGAGGACGATGATCAGAGTAAGAATTGTCCAGAAGTAGAAGCTTTTCCTGATATCTACGATCCCTAGGCTTGTTGTTTTTGCCCGAAAAAATTCAATTTTCCAAGGGGGAAAATTGTTCTCGAAAAATCCCGTCACTGTCAGCAGCTCAGGAGATGAGTTCTCATCGCCGAGGATAATTCTGCCCGAAAGATCAGAAATCGTAACCCTCGAATTCTCACTCAATTGGGTATCTTCAATGAGATTTTTCAGGACGTCATTCTTTAAGTGATCCTCATTGATTTTTACACCTAAAAATCCTAAAGAGCTTTGCCTATCCGGATCCGGAATCGAGACAGCTAATGTCAGGAAGTCTTTTAGACCTATCGTTTTGGAGTGTTGATATGGGGTCGACTCGTGAGATTTTGAAGGAGGAATTCTTCTCTGCAGCTCTGGGATGATCTCTTTTTTCAGATCGTTGATGACCTGCCACTGCAGGAGTTTTTCTTGATGAATTTCCTCGAGTCGGACCAATTCTCTTCTAGCTTCCTCGAATGAGGGATTCCCTTCGGCCTTCGAAATGGCCTCTCTGGCTGCCTCAATGACCATTGACGAGTAGGTTTTGAATTGGTTCTCGTTCAAATACCAAGTCTGTTGGAGGATATCCTTGAATAATTCCAAAGAGCTTTTTAAAGAATTGCTTGTTTCTCCCAGACTTTGATAGCCATTCAGAATCTCCACTCTGGCTATCAAACACAGGGGGAGGCCGGAGGAGGAGAGGCTTTCTGGGTATTTATCGCAGATTAGGGAGTAGTTCTTAATCGCTTGATCATAGTCCTCGAGTTTTGTATAGCAGCGGGCGATATTATTTTGCATTTGGGCCTTGAAGTTATCGCCTCTAGACTGGAGGATAAGCTGTTCATAGGTGCGGATGGCTCTTCTGAAGTTTTTACTCTTAAACTCGTATTCTTCGGCTTTTTTCAGGTTGTTTTTCACGGTCTCTGTTTGTTGGGTGATGGGGAACCTGCCTTTTATATCTGCAGCTGTTTGAAAAAGAGGGAATCGTGGGCTTTCGTTTTCGTAAACAAGAAAGGCATGCTCTATCAGTTGGTTATTCGCAAATCGATTACTGAGGAGATTCCTTATAGCATGGGTATCCTTTTTAAGGAAGATTTCATCCTGAGCCAGGTTTAGGAGGGCTGTTTCAATATCTTTGAACCGGGAATCAACCTGTCGTCTTATGAAATCAGCCGCCCGCCGGTGCTCGTTTTCGATCTGCTCGGCCTGCCTGAATTTCTCATGCCTTATCGAGCGAATACCGAAGATACTCAGAGTCACAGAGGGGATGAAGATGGTCAGGAAGAAGATGATGATCAGCTTTTTTTGCCTGCGGAGGGCGATTTTTAGGTTGTCGAGCATATTCGTATCTAGGGAGGTTGCCGTATCCCAACCTTAATATATTATAATGTCCTTGCCTAAACGTTAAGGAAGTGTGGAGATTCTGTCAAGATATTGTGAGGGGAAAAAAGGACAGCGCTTGAAAAGTATTGTGGGGTTGGTGTTATTTTTTCCTTGCCCTCATGCCTGCGTCCCTTCCCGTCATTCCTGCGGAGGCAGGAATCCAGTCCCTTGCGTCATTCCCACACCCGCTGGAGCTTGCACCTGAGTAGTCAGGTGCGGGTACAGGCTCCAGTGGGAATCCAGTCTTGTTTAGATAAAATTCTTTCAGATATTTCTTGATCCCTGTTTTCGCAAAAATGAAGGGGAAGGAGACTAGATTCCTGCCTGCGCAGGAATGACGGAGAGGGACTGGATCCCAGCCGAAGCCTGTGTCTGCGTAGCTTGTGCCTGCGAAGGCAGGTAGCAGGTACAGAGATGACGGATAGGGATAAATAGAACTGTTCCTCTTTTTTATCTACCGGGGGAGAAATCTTTGACCTCTGCTTCGATGGCTTTTTGGACGAGCTGATTTAAGGAAACCCCCAGCATGAGTGATTTTTGGACAGCCTTTTTATGCAATTCGGGCGTTATGCGGACGTTAAAACTTCCCTTGTAGGATTTATAAAGAGGTTTCCCTTTTAGTCTGCAGAGTTCTTCGTAATCATCAACCGCTTGTCGGAATGCCTTTTTGAGCTCTTGAACGTCTTTCCCTTCAAAGGTCACAAGATCATCGATGCCTTCGATCTTCCCGAAAAAACATTCATCCTCTGAGCTAAAATGAACAGAGCCTGAGAAGCCTTTATACTGAAATATATCTTTCATTCCAGAACTCCTCGCTTTCTCAATTCCTCTTCGATTAAATCGAGCTGATATCTTTTGAGGATGTTCCTAGGGTGCGGTTTATGGAGACGGATAATATGAGAGAAGCCTTTATGGAAAAAGGTGACCCGCGATCCCGAAGCCTTTCCGGATTTAATCTCCTGATAGCCAAACCCTCTCAATAATTTTCTCATCTCATCGAACGTGAAATCTTGAGACTTAGAGAGAAATTTTTTCAGTAATTTTTATTGTCTGGTCATGATCAGGATATCACACTTAAGTAAGGTATGCAACTAATAATCAGTTGCAATACGAATAGAGTCCATCATTCTCAAGGAGTAGATATGACGATCGGATTCACCCCGATGTGTCAAAACTGGTGGGAGCTGTAAAAAAAACGTCATTCCAGCACCTGCTACCTGCCTGCGCAGGTTCAAGCTCCGCAGGCGCAGGCTACGGCTGGAATCCAGGCATGTTCCCGCGTAGGCGGGAAACCAGAAATAAGAAAGATTTTTATCTATATAGGACTGGATCCCAGCTGGAGCCTGTCCCTGTTGAAACAGGGGCTGGGATGACGCGTCATTTGACGATTTGGGAGGCGAAGACCGCTTCCAAGTTGTATTCGTCGAGGAGATGGAGGTTTTCTTTTAAAACCTTTAGGGTTTGTGGAGTGGGATGACAGATGGCCACAGCCTGCCCTCTTTTCTGAGCCAGTTTGAAAAGGGTCATTAGATTCTTCTTGATTGATTCTTCGTTAACCACATTATCCAGGAAGATGTTTCGGTAAGCGGAGGGCACGCCTAAGTTTTTGGCCACATCATAAGCAACAGAGTCGGTGGTGGTCCGGCTGTCGATGAAGAAGAGATCTCTTTGTTTCAGACGCTCCAGGATGATACTCATGAAGGTCTCGTCCGTCGTGATTTTCGATCCCATATGGTTGTTTACCCCGCTGATGTACGGGACTCGGTCGAGGCTCTCATCCACAGCCTTTATCACTTCACTCTGGTTCATCTTCGAGTGGATGAGGCCCTCTATGCCGTTGTTCCCGTCATCAGCGTTCACGGCTTCTAAGGGAAGATGGAGGATGACCTCCAGCCCATTCCGGCGGGCGATTTGAGCCGTTTCCTTAGCCATGGGACTGAAGGGCAGGATGGCCACCGTAAGCGGTTTTTGGATCTCCGTGATTTCTCTGATGGCCCCCAGGCTGTAGCCCATGTCGTCGATGATGATGGCCACTTTGTTCTTGGCCCTGATGACTGGCACTTCTTCTGTCGGGGGCTTTTCTTTCCAGCAGGAAAACAGGAGGATGATTTTCTGTTTTTTCTTTCCTTTGACTTCCCAGAGGTAAAAGTTCTTCTCTTCGGTTTCATCTTCTTCTTTTTTGGAAATCGAGGTCTTGGCGGCCTTTAAATCCTTCTCAAGGGAGGATTCGAGGATTTTGTATTTTTCGACCGGGAGGTCAATCATAAAATGAAAAATGCCTTCCTCGTCTTGATACTGTTCGATGGATTCAGAAGGGATACCGTGCTGGAATAATTTTTCGAGGGCGATCTTTTCCAGGGATTCTTTTTCGGCAACAGCTTTCTCTTTCTTCGGAAACGCCCCGAACACATAAGAGTTATCTCCCTTTTTCCAGGCTATGAAATCCAAGCAAAAAGCGGAAATTAAGGCAATGATCAAGAAGATGAGGGGAAAGAAAAAGGGATTTTCTTTGATGGCGTTGCCGGTGAGAGGGTTTTGTCTCTCCATAAACTACGGACCAGGGTTGAGTTTCGCAGTCTCTTTGAGATACACCTCATCACTCTGGTCTTGTCCTTGTATTTTTATATCGGGTGTCAGGCCGCTTCCCCAAATAGCCTTTCCTGATTTTAAGACAAAGATGCCCGAAGTTAAGAGCAGGGCACTTCCGTCCTCCAAGGAAAAGAAATTTCCTTTGGCAGCCAGCCCGGGTGTAGAAAACCCGAGGATTTTAGCTTTGCCGAACTCCCTTAAAACGGCCGCCGCGGCCTCGGCTGGACCAATAGTGCCTTGATTGGTCCAGATAATGAGGGGGAGGCCTTCCAGTTCCGGCTCTTCCTGGCAGGAAAGGATCTTCTTTTCTCCATCCCTCGATTCAAAATAGCCCACTTCCTCGGACTTAAGAAAGAGGTTGGTCAGCTTGAGAGCCTCCTCTATATCGCCTTCGTGGCAGTTTCTGAGATCTAAAATCAGCAGCTTTTTCTCGGATCTGACTCGGGGAAGGACCTTTTCTCTGATTTGAGCCACACAGGCAGGATAAAGACGATGGATCCTGAGGATTCCACTCGCTCCTTTATGGCGGGTGTACGAGAAGGGAGCTTCATTCAGTAGTTCTCTATGAACTGTCATCTCTTGAGTCTGGGTTCCTCGGATAAACCTGAGCTTGACATCCTTCTGGTCTTTTTCTTTAAGGTTGAGATTGGCCTCGAGCATGCTCATCGTAAGTGTGGATATGTCGTCGATGGCGATGATGAGATCCCCGAGCTGAAATCCGCTTTCTTCGGCTGGAGAGCCCTTTATGATTCCGACGACTTGAGGATAAGAGGAATACTCTTTCTTGTACAGAATCATCCCCGTTTCGTTCAGCCGTGTTTCCCTCTGCAGTCTAAACTTTTCCGCGTTATCTCGATCCAGGTAGCTGGACAGGGTATCGAGAGAATTGATGATCCCTTTGAACGCTCCCTCCATCGTTTGATAGGGTTTGGGCTCTTCGAAATAATGATCTCTGATGAGGCTGATGATTTTTCCGAGGAGCTGGAAATCTGTCTCGGAGGAATTCTCGTTGGAGAGACCAAAGAAAGAATGTGTTCCGAAGAAAAGGATGAGCGAAGACAGACCGACGGCGGAGAGGAAGATGATTTTTGTGTGTCTTTTGTTCATGATTTCATTTTTGATTGTATCATCTTCTTTTCAGCCAGCGCAAGGGGTCGAGTGGTTTTGTCTTGAAGCGGATTTCGAAATACAGGGAGATCCCTTTGGTTGAGCTGAAATCACCGATTAAAGCGATGGGCTGGGCTGTCTCGACATAATCTCCCTTCCCGACCAGAAAATCTGAACACTGTCCGTACAGAGAGTAATAATTCAGGCCGTGGTCGACGATAATTAAATTCCCGTAGCCCTGGAAATGATCCGTGTAGACCACCTTGCCCGGATGGATGGATTTGACGATCAAGTCGTTTTTGTCCGGGGCGATCTCGATCCCGTTGTTCACAGTCACTGTGTTGAAACGAGGATGCCGTTGGAGTCCGAACTGGGTTATGATTTTACCCTCCATGGGCCAGGGCAGATTGCCTTTCTTTTCGTACAGCGGAACGAGGGCGAAGGGAAGGGAGATTTCCTTCTTGAGCAATTTTTTGACCAATTCCTGCAGCTGTTCGGACCGCTCATTCAATTCTTCCAGTGTTTTCAGGTGTGTTTTCTGGCTGCGGGCAATCTCGTTTATCAAATCCCTGTTCTTCCGTTCCTCGGCCTCGAGTTCTCTTTTTTTCTGTTGGGCATTCTGGATGAGCTGGGAAATTTCTTCTTTCTTCGCCTCCAGTTCGGCTTCTGTTGTTTGCAGTTGGTTGAGGGTGATCATGTAATCTGTGACGATTTTTTCTTGGTACTGGGCCAGGAGGCCGAGATTTTTGCTCTCCGTGATGACACTCTTGAAATCTCTGGCCTGGAGCATGAATTGGACGGTGTTGAACCGGCCGAATTTGTACAGGGTCACGAGAATTTTTTCGATGGATTGTTTCTCCTTGGCCAGCTTTGTCTGGAGGGGTGGGATTTGTTCTTTTAAGGAAGTCAATTCCTGGTTCGCTTGATCCAGGCGGATGTTGTAGACAGAGATCTCCTTCCTGATCAGTCTCTTGTTGAATCCGATCCTTTCCAACCTGGAGAGGATCGTTTCCTGCCTTTTTTCTTCTTTCTTGATCTGAGCTTGGAGAGCCTTGATCTGCTGGGATAACTGAGTCAGCCTTTTTTGGTATTCAGACAAATCTGATTCTTGTTGACTGTGCAGCTGGGTGACACTCCCAACAGGGAGGAGGAGGATGATCAGGAATCCGGCAAAAACTGCCAGGACTTTGGTGCGGTTGGCGAGTGGCTTCGGCCAAGGCCTTTTTTTCATTTCCTCACTGAATAGATGATACCGCCAACGATACCGATGATCAACCCGAAGGCCCAATCGATGAGACCGAAGGAGACTGCGGATTGGGGAGGAATCCCGTAGAACTTGAAGATCTCGACGTAAGAGCCTTCCCTGAGGCCCAAGCCGCTGATGGTGATGGGTATGATCAGGATGAGGAGGACGATCGGGATAAAGATGAAATAATCGAGAAGGGGGATGTCGAGATGAAGCGCTTTCCCGATCAAGTAGTAGTGGATGATCACGTTGACTTGGAGAAGAAAGGCCCAGAAAAAGGCCTGGAACAGATAAACCTTCTTGTCCCGGTAGACAAGGATCACCTGCCTGAATTCCCCGAGCTTCTGTCTGACTTTCATGAAGAATGTTTTTTCGGGAATCATCTGAAGTGCCCGGCTAAAAAAAGGAGATAGAAAAATGAACACAAGAATAAGGCCAAAAAGACCCACGAGCAGGGCCACCCAGATGATCGGGATTTTTTTGGCCAGGTCGATCCGGAAAAGAGAGGCCACCAAGGCAAACAGGAAAAGGATAACGATCCCTGTGAAGCGCTCGACGAGGACTATGGCCGAGGATTTGAGAAGGGACCGGGAATACCGTGTGCCGTCCCAGATCCGGACGATGTCTCCTCCGAAGCGGGTGGGAAGGAAATTGTTGAAGAAGGTTCCGACCAGGTAGGATTGGGTCAGAAGACCGAGAGGAACTGAGTCACCCTGAGCGCGGATCAGGATTTGCCAGCGGTAGGCGCTGATTAGAAGGCCGATGGCGTGGAGCGAAAAGGAGAGAGCAAGCCAGAAGAGGTTGACACCTTCGAGGACAGCCAGGATCTCTTTGACCGAGGTTTTGTAGATGAGCAGAAAAACGATGATCGCCAGGCTGAAGAGGCATTTGAGAGCAAAGGTCAGGAGATCTTTTCTTTTCCGCATTCAGAAGCTCATGTAAACGCAGTTAATAAGGTTACAATCTCTGAGCGGCCTGAAGCCGCCCTCAGCCTCCGAACTCCGAGGGAACCAGTCCCCTCGGTTCCCCCCGTCGGATAAGCCGACGGGTCCCGCCTCCGCTACGGAGGATTGAAGGCGGCATCCAGGCCGCCCAAGAGAGAATGTTACCCGAATTATTGCGTTAATATGAGATCTCTTTTTTCTTTTTGTAAAAATACTTGGTCGTGACCCGGCCCACTAATCCGGCCAGTAGAATCATGGATATCAGGTTCGGGAAGGCCATGAAGGCATTGGCGATGTCGCCGATGTACCAGACGATGTTCAGGTGGGCTCCTTGGATGTTGGAGCCGATGAAAAGGAGAGCGATGAAAGCAAATCGGTAAGGATAGACGATCCTCACGCCGAAGATGTATTCCAGGCATTTCTCACCGTAATAACACCAACCGAGCAGGGTGGAATACCCGAATAGAAAGGAGCTCAGGGCGATGATATAGCCGCCGAAGGGCATAACAGAATCAAAGGCCGCGGCTGTTAGGGCTGTGGAGGTCAAACCCTCTGGAGCTCCGAAGGCCGCTGTCTTGAGGTACATCCCGGTGATGACGATGGTCAGAGTCGTCAGGGTGTTGACCACGAGGGTGTCGATGAATGTTCCTGTCATAGCGATCAGACCGTTCCGCGAGGGGTCTGAGGATTTGGAGGCAGACTGGGCGATGGCCGCTGATCCCAGTCCCGATTCATTGGACAGAAGTCCTCTCCGCACGCCGACGCTTATGGCCAGCCGGACAGAGGTTCCGACCATGGCTCCTCCGACTGCCTTAACCGTAAAGGCGGATTTGAAGATGACAGCAAAGGCGGCCGGAAGGTTGGTGATGTTGGCCATGATGATGACGACAGCTCCTCCAAAATAGAGGATGATCATGGTGGGAACCAACCGCTCGGAGACACCGCCGATTCTTTTAATCCCGCCCAGGATGACAGCCCCGACCATGGTCGTGATGACCAATCCAGTAAGCCAGAACGGGACGCCGAACTGGTCGTTGAAGGCCAAGGCCATGGAATTCGATTGGGCCATGTTTCCGGTACCGAAAAGACAGGTAAATGCGCCGCAGATAGCGAAGAACATGCCCATGAACTTGGCCAAATTTTCGTTCCTGATCCCGTAGCGCGCGTAGTACATCGGCCCGCCTGACATCTCTCCCCGCGGGTTTTTGATCCTGAACCGGACGCCTAAGAATCCTTCGGCATATTTGGTGGCCATTCCCAGAAACCCGGCGATCCACATCCAGACCGGAGCGCCCGGACCACCGGTGGCGATAGCTGTGGCGACACCGGCTATATTTCCGTTGCCGACCGTAGCCGCCAGAGCCGTCATCAAGGCCGCATAGGGGGATATGTCTCCTTCGTCCTTCTCGGATTTATCCTTGCCCAGCGCGCCTCGAAGGACCATCTTCAAGGACAGGATCAATCTCCTGACTTGGATCAGGCGAGTGAGGACGGTCAGGACGACACCGATCAATAGGAGAAATCCCACCATCAGCGGAAACCAGATAAAATCACTCGTTTCTTTGGTGAAAGCCAGGGCTTTATCCAGGAAGGTGAGAGACAGGGGGAGGTTGAGCTCGAGGATTTGATCGTCTTCAAGGATTTCGATTTCTATTCTTCCTCCTTCTGGAGTCACACTGTAGAGATCCAGTTTGATTTCGTATTCTCCGGGTTTGAGATTCTGAAAGGAAAAATATCCCTCCTTGTCGATCGTGGCCTTGGTGTAGCCCTCTACTCCAACAGGTAGAGGAGTGAGAAGGACCGCACCATGGGAGTAGGGTTTGTTCGAAGGAAGGGAAGTTACCCAGCCATTGATTTCGGCGGCTTTAAGAGGGTTGAGGCTGATTATAGAACATAAAAAAAGAAGGATGGCTAATCGTTTTTTCATCAGTGGTTTTCCTTATCAAGCAACAACGTTCTTTATAAAAATGAGAATCAAGATGATCACAATCGGGGTGAGAAATTTTACGGAAAAGGACCAGAGAGGTCGGAGTTTGAATCGAGGATTACCCGAGTAAATTTCCTTGGCGGCATTCTTTACTCCCCAGATAAAGCCCAGAAAAAGGCAGATCAGGAGAGCCCCTACAGCCAACCAGAGGTTACCGAAGATAAAATTCATGTTGCCTATAAAATTGATTTCCGTCAGGAATCTCACTCCTCCTGTGGACAGAGCGGAGGGAATTCCTAGGATGAAGGCCAGTAATCCAATGATCCAGGAGGCTTTTCTTCTTGACCAATTCCGTTCATCGACAAAGTAGGCCACAGGCACCTCGAGAAGAGAGATTGTTGAAGTGAGAGCAGCAACTATAAGGAGGAGGAAGAACAGAGTTCCAAAAAATAAACCTCCTGGGATTTTGGAGAAGATCAGAGGAAGGACTTTAAAGACGAGACTTTCTCCTGCCGTCGGCTCAATCCCTGGAATGGCAAACAGAGTGGGGAAGATGATGATCCCAGCCAGGAAGGCGATGAGCGTGTCCGCGAAGCAGACCCAACCGGCTGAGGAGACGAGGTTATCGGATTTGGGGATGTAGCTTCCGTAAGTGATCATCGTTCCCATCCCGAGGCTCAGCGAGAAGAATGCCTGTCCCAAGGCATACAGAATGACTGTTCCGTTGAGTTTCGTAAAATCGGGCTTGAGATAGAAAGAAATGCCCGCTTCTGCTCCGGGAAGAGTGAGCGCTCGGATCGCCAAGAAGACAATCAGGATAAAGAGCATGGGCATCAGGATTTTGGTCCATCTTTCTATCCCTCCCTTTACCCCCTTGGAAATGATATAGGTTGTGATGACGATGATGATGATAAAATAGAACAGAACCTGCCAAGGATTGGCACTAAAATCTGTGAACACTCTATCGGTCAGTTGGCTTGTGATCTCACCCCGGAAAGCACCCGAGGCTGTTTTCACAAGATATCCTACAGCCCAGCCAGCGACCACTGAGTAGAAGGAGAGAAGGCAGACGGCTCCTAGGATGCCAAGATACCCGATCACTTTCCAGGGCGACCGGGGTTTTATCCGTTCGATAGCACCGACGGGATTCCTCTGGCCGTGTCGACCGATGGCCAGCTCAGCCAGCATAACTGTAAAACCGACGAGCGCGACAGCGATGAGATAGACAAGGACAAAAACAGCCCCCCCGTTTTGTCCCACGGCCATCGGGAAGCGCCAGATGTTTCCCAAGCCGATGGCTGAACCGGCCGCAGCAAAGATGAAGGCAACTTTAGATCCCCAGCTTCCTCTTGCACTCTCTTCATTGGCTGTCATCTCCTTCACCTCATCATCTAATCACAGGCTTTTTATTTTCTCTCTCTTTTACCACAAACCAAGGGGATTGGCAAAGGAATATCGACAGAGAGCTTTGGCAGACACTAGCGGATTAAAATCGGGCAAAAAACAGGAAGGCAATCATCTTTATTTCCATGATATGGGATATGTCAGGCAGGAAAAATTTCATACGGTCGAGGGCTCGCTTTGAAAGCCTTCATCCATCAGCAATCCAAAAAACGGGTTTGGCGGTGCCTCCGACAGGAAGGTCTAGTTGATTATTCTTGCTCCACCCGCTAAAATGACAAGGCGAAAAAAGTAGAGGAGTCTAAAATGCCTGTAATCGAGATCAAACCGGATGTCTTCTGGATCGGTGTCAACGACAGGACCACAGACCTGTTCGAAGGCCTCTGGCCCATCTCCAAGGAGGGAGTCTCTTACAACTCATACCTCATAAACGATCAGAAAAAAGCCGTCATCGACCTGACCAAATCCATCAAGGGCGACGAGTATTTCGCCCAGATAGACGAGCTGACAGATATAGCCGAGCTGGATTACGTCATCCTCAATCATCTGGAGCCCGACCATTCAGGGCTCCTCAGGACCTTGCGCCGAATCTCTCCCCGCTCGACTATCCTCTGTTCTGCCAAGGCCCAGGACATGCTGGAGGGCTTCTTTTCCATCACAGACAATGTCCAGGTTGTCAAGGATGGGGACACCCTGTCCTTGGGAAAGCGGACCCTGAAGTTCTTTTCCACCCCGTTTCTTCACTGGCCTGAAACCATCATGACTTACGAGCCTTCTGACCACATCCTGTTTTCCTGCGATGCCTTCGGCGGCTACGGGGCCATCCGGGGCGCCATCTTCGATGATGAGTGCCAGTCTCCGGAGTTTTACGAAAAAGAAGCGCTCCGTTACTATGTCAACATCGTGGCCAATTTCAGCCCACGAGTTTTGAATGCCATCGAGAAGCTGAAGGATATTCCTGTCGATATCATCGCGCCTTCTCATGGGCTTATCTGGCGCCAGGATACGGCCCGAATCGTCCATCTCTACAAGAAATGGGCTGAGTATGCCAAAGGAAAAACTGAACCAGCCATCACTCTTATCTACGGCTCCATGTACGGCAGTACAGAGGTCATGATGAACGCTGTGGTTCAGGGTATCTCTGAGGCTGGGGCTCCCGTCGAAATCTTTGATGCAGCCAGGACGCATGTCAGCTACATCCTTCCTTCCCTGTGGACAAGAAGAGGAGTGGTGATCGGTGCCTCCACTTACGAGGTTTCTCTGTTTCCCCCGATCAGAGAGGTTCTGGAGATGGCGGCTCATAAGCACGTTCAGGATAAAAAAGCAGTCTTTTTCGGCAGCTACGGCTGGAGCGGTGGAGCATTACGGGATGTGAAAAAAATCATTGAACCGTTGAAATGGGACCTCGTCAACAGTCTGGAGTTTGTCGGATATCCCAAAGAGGGAGACCTGAAACGCGGAAAAGAGTTTGGGACACGATTTGCGGAGCTGATCAAGAAAGAATAGATATCGTTTCTTTAGAAGCCGGATTATATCAAGGGGGTTGAGATCGGCAGCTATCTCTGAGTTCCTGGAATAGATATGAAGAAAATCCTGATGGTTCGCCTGGGAGGATTGGGCGATCTGCTGGTCAGCTTTCCATCCATACACCTGATCCGGAAGTGTTACCCGTCGAGTTTAATCTTGCTTGCTAGTCAAAAAAAATATGGCGATTTGCTCCAAAAAACAGGCATTGTCGATGAGTGTCTCCCGCAGGATGCTCGCCAAATGACCTGCCTTTTTTCTGGTGTTTTAATCCTTGGCGAGAAGCACAGCCAATGGCTTCGAGATATTGACAGAGCCGTGGGCTGGTTTCAGAAGAGGCGCTCTTTTTCGGGCTTGAAAACAGGGTTGTCCTCAACAGGGATAGGATTTTCCCATTTCGTTTACGATGAACACTGTCAGGAGACTATAAGCCGGCATTTCTTCCAAGAAACTCAAAAATTTTTACATCTCAAACCTGCGGAAGGCCCACGCTTCGAGGACAGCGTTTGTCTTCCTTTGAGCTCAATCCAGAAGAGGGAAGGACGAGAGCTTTTGGGTGAGATGCCTGCCGGCCTGAAGGATAAAATCATCGTCATCCATCCAGGAAGCGGGAGCCAGGAGAAGTGTTGGCCCCTGGCCCATTTCTTGGAGGTGATTCAGCGACTCCCCCAGAAGAACCTGCGGGGGGTGCTCGTCACCGGGCCGGCAGAAGAATGGCTGGAAAAAGAGATCGAAGAATCATCCCTTCCCGAGAATTGGGTTTGGCTGCGTGAGCCTTCTCTTATGAGATTAGCCGGCCTGCTTTCTGTCTCCGATTTTTATCTGGGGAATGATTCAGGAGTTACTCATCTGGCAGCGAGCTGTGGAACGACGGGACTGGCTTTATTCCGGAAAGATCTGGAGAAAGCTTGGAGACCTTACGGGCGCATCTCTGTTTTGAGTGAGTCTGCAGTCCAAGAGATTTCTTTCGATAGGGTTTGGACGGCGATTAAAGCTCGTTTATGGAGGCGGAAACTTTTAAAGATTGACTGAAATATGGTAATATACTTAGAAATTGTTCTCGAATACGAAAAATGAGCAACTCAGAGTGGAAAAGCGAACTCACTGAATTTTTCGAGGATATCCAGATCATCGAAAAATGCAAGAAACAAACCCTCGAGGATTTTGAACAGCTCTGTGAGTTCATCGCTGAACCGGCTTTTGAAAATTTGAGCGAAGAATTGAAGAGGCAGAAAATAAAATCTCGATTCAAGAAGAACAAGAAAAAATCCATAGATTTCCAGATCAACTTCCCGGGTTCGAGGTTGGACCACTTTCATTACACGATTTTCCTCCCCAAAAACTCCGTGCAACTCAAGCTGACATTGCACATCAGGGGAAGGAAGAATAAAGAAAGCCAGCTTGAGAATAAAGAAATGCCATTCATGGAGGGTGTTCAACCCTCAGACCTTCTGAGGATGCCGAAAGAGAAAATCATTCAAGATGTCATCGACCACTACAAAGCATTCGTCTACGAAACCATCGCGGTTCCTTAGTTTTTTGTGTTTACCCCTTCAATCCGCTGATCCGCATCATTCCTGCCCCTCTCCGTCATCCCTGCGTTCTTTCCTGTCATTCCTGCGAAGGCAGGAATCTAGCCTGTCCCTGCGGAGGCAGGGATCTTGTCCCCTCGTCATTCCCGCGGAAGCGGGAATCTAGGGATATCTGAATGAGAATCTCTCATATTACTGGATTCCTGCCTGCGCAGGAATGACGAGACAGTGGATTCCTGTTACTGGCTACCTGCCTGCGCAGGTCCAAGCTCCGCAGGAATGACAAATTTATTCGCTCTTGACTTGTATTTGACAACTGAAGCAGTCAATAATTTTAGAGTTTTCAGTTCTCATTAAAAAAAGTATTATCTCTTCTCTGAGAAGTGGTAACTGACAAATGACACAGGAAATAGATTGAAACCTGCTGCCAGATTTGATAATTTTGGATTCTTTCATGGAAAGACAAAAATTACCCAATGAAATACTCTCTGTTCAATTTTTGGTTTTGTCTTCCTATTCCTCCCTAGCTGTGCTGACTCTCCTCCCTCTGTTCTTCGAACATCTCGGAGGGAGTCCTCGGGAAATCGGATTTCTAGTCGGCCTTTTTTCCCTGGCGGCTTTCCTATCCCGTCCTTTTGCCGGCTGGATTCTGAGCCGGATCGATTCCCGCCGGATTCTGCGGCTCGGCCTGCTAGCCGTGACCTTAACGACAGTGTCCTACTTTTTCATCCAGAGCCTGAATTGGGCGGTCATCCTGATCAGGATTGCCCATGGGGTCGGGTTTTCTTTTTTTATCTTGGCTGCTTTGCTCATGGCCATCTTTCTCGTGCCAGCCGATCAAAGAGCCTACGCCATAGGAGTTGTCTCTACTGGATTCATGATTCCTCTGTTAATCCTTCCCTATCTGGGCGAGCAGATTATAGAAAGAAAGGGTTTTTTCCTGTTCTTCCTTCTGGCTTCTTTCCTGACGCTGGTTCCCTTGATCTATGCGATGGGCATCAAGTTCAGGCCCGTCCTGCGAAAGCAGGACCTGCAAAAGCAGGAACTGGCATTGAAAAGTGCTGGATTTTTGAGGCTCATTCGGAGGCAGAGAATTTTCTTGATTTATATGTTGACATTTGTCTTCGAGCTTGCCTTGAGCGCCAGTTTTAGCTTTGTCCCGCTCCTGGCTCACAGGGAAACTCCGATGAAAGCGGGATACTTTTTTACAGCTCTCGGGTTGACGGCTGTTGTCATGCGGCTTTTGGTGGGGAAGAAATTTAAATTCTGGGGAAAGCCAGGGCTGCTCGTTCCCGCCTTTGGCTTTCTTGTGACTGGTGAAGTCCTCGTTTATCTATCCCAGACGAATTTTTTGCTGGGATTTACCGGGTTCATCTGGGGCTTAGGAGTGGGAGTTCTGTATCCTCACCTGACAGCGATGATGGTTGAGGGAGTCCCTGCCTCGGAAAAGGCAAAAGTGCTCGGCCTGTTCGCATCTGCTGTGGATCTCGGGTTTGCTCTGGGACCGATTACCTTCGGATGGGCGTCTCAATCTATGGGCTTGAGGAACACATTCCTCCTGTTTGCCGGTTTGATCTTGGTTTTGTCAGCCGTTCTGCTTTTTGGGGGGAGGAGGTCCCTCTTCCAGAGAATTCAGGAGGAGGTCTGAGTGAACCATGGAGGGGGAACCGCTTTGTCTTCCTCCTTCCAACGGTCTAAAAAAGCATGATTAGAATTTCCAGATCAGCCGGATTTTTTCCCGTTTGTCCAGGCGTTTGATTCCTTCGTCTTGGGCAGCCTGGACAGCCTCTTCGTATTCCTCTCGAGTGATTCTTCTTGATAACGGGGAGTCAGGAGGAAGATCGCCGCAAGGATAATACTGATCCATGATATTGACGTATGTGTTTTTTGAGATGTGAGAGGCGACAAAATGCATGGCCGACCGGGTGCCAGCCAATCCCTGAGGAAGCACGAGATGCCGGACAAGAAGGCCTCTCTTGGCTATCCCGTTTTCATCCAGGACGAGATCACCCACCTGTCGATGCATCTCTTTTAAGGCCAGTCTTGCCAGCTGGGGATAGTCAGCGGCTTGCGA